>Ga0265296_1001100_pt1 | contig 33343 bp, 23 predicted proteins | sample MunlanPumphouse1_FD_189073 | JGI IMG/M metagenome (GOLD analysis project Ga0265296, IMG submission 189073) | Groundwater microbial communities from a municipal landfill in Southern Ontario, Canada - Pumphouse #1 | ecosystem: Environmental > Aquatic > Deep subsurface > Groundwater | place...
TGTTCGATCGCGTCCAGCGCCGACTCGAATTTTTCCCGCGTCGCGCCGTATAATCCATATCGGCGCGGAATATGCGACAAAACCTCCGGCTTGGGCAATATTGTCTTCCGGTAATGCCCGCGCCCGTCGCGCGATTTCGCATCGACCGGATCATTCCACTTTAACCTGTCCGTCAGATCGAGAAAGTCTATCTCGTAGCCGAATTTCATTAGATATTTGGCGACAGAGAGCAGTCCGACCGGCTTCGCCCAGAGATCGAATGCGGCGAAGTCGGCTATCCAGGGATTTACAAGAAGCAAGCGCTGGTGTTTCATAGTAAAAATCTACAAGGAAAAAGCCGGATAAGAAAAGAGGAAAGACAAAAGAACGCGGCGGTGTGCGATTTCAATTCTTTTTTCATGTTTTTCGGTCTGGTAGTTTTTATATTTCTTTGTGATTTTACGGAAAATGAAAATTCATCATCTGCAACCCAAAACGCTGATTTCAATATTCCTGATTTTGGTCCTGCTTCTGTCTCTCAGCGCTTACGGCGAATATATTTCCCGACGACGAAGCGTTACTCGGATGATGTCCGTACTCAGTCAGGGACTGTCGGAAATTATCCGGAAAGCCGCCGTCAACGCGATTTTGAGTTACGATGCGGTCGAAACGGAGTTCGCCAGCCGCCAAATCGAAGCGCTACACTTGCTCGATCCGACCGATTTTTCTACCAAAGCCCTCAGACGTTTTGCCAACAGGCACGACTTCGATCTGGTTCAGATAATCGAGTCAAATGGAAGAAGTATTTCTTCAAACCAATCGTCGGCGTTGTCATTCCCACCCCCGATTGCGTCCAAACTACTCGGAAGCAACCTATCGGAGACAATTCTTGGCTGGCAATTCGACTCAACATTGACGACCAATTTGTTCGGAGTAGCGGTCAATTCCGGGAATAGATTCGTTGCTGTCGGTTACAGTCGGGCACGGCACTTACTGGATTTACGCAAAGAAACTGGCATTGGCTCGCTGATCAATTCCATCACGCAGGATTCCGGTGTTATATATATTGCCATTCAGGATTCGTTGGGAATCCTTGCGGCAACCGAGGCGGTCGATTCGCTCTCGTCCTTTCCTGCAGATCCGTTTATGCAAACAGTGATTCAAGAAAAATCCTTCCGGTGGCGTATCGATAACTTTCACGGCGAAAAAATCTTCGAGGGTATTTTACCATTCAATGTTCAGGAAGCTTCTTACGGCGTCATCCGCATCGGATTGAACTATCGGCCGATTCAAAACATTCAAACGGCGGCTTTGCGGCAGGTGTTCATCCGAATCGGTATCCTGTTTATTATCGGGTTCATTCTGTCAGTCTATTCCATTTCCTTACAAAATATTCATCTGCTGGAATCGGAAAAGAAACAGATTACAGATGAAGTCTATCGTCTGCAGTCGGACTTACGTCAGCGTGAAAAACTCAGCGCGATGGGAGAACTTGCCGCGGGTGTCGCTCACGAAATCCGAAATCCGTTGAATGCCATTTCAATGACAGTCCAGCGGTTGGCGAAGGAATTTCAACCGAAGGACGGTGAAGCGGAACAGATTCAACTCATCCAGCACGTGCGTAAAGAAATTGCCAGAATCGGAGAAATTATCAATCAATTCCTCGCATTTGCACGCCCCGCTCCTTTACAAAAATCATGGGTAAATGCGAACGAAGTTATCACCAAAGTCGTGAATATTTATCAGGCGACCTGCGATAGTCGGCGCATCAGGCTGATCTGGAAACGGACATCGCCGATAAAATCGTTCCTTGACAGCGATAAAATAACACAATGTTTGATCAACTTGCTTGAAAACGCCATTTCCGCAACGCCGGATGACGGACAGATAGAAATCACTTTGAATAAATCCCGGGGAAAAACTGTCTTTTCCATTCGCGACACGGGATCGGGAATCCCACCGGAAAATCTCTCAAAAATTTTCAATCTCTATTTTACGACCAAACCGGACGGCACCGGTTTCGGTCTCGCTCAGGTTTATCAAATCGTCAGCGAACACGGCGGAACCATAGATGTGAAGAGCAAGGAAAACCTGGGAAGTCAATTCATAATCACAATTCTCAATGAATAGGAGACGTGCATGTTGGATATGAATTTGGCAATAATCGACGACGACAAGGTTCAAAGGGACATTCTTTCCGGATACCTGAAAAAAATCGGTTGCCGGGTTTTTACCTGCGAATCCGGCACTAACTGCATCTCGATTCTCGAGAGACAGCCACTCGACGCGGTGATTACCGATTACCGCATGCCTGGTATGAACGGCATAGAAGTCCTTCGGCGGGTCAAAGAAATAAATCCCGAGATACAAGTTATCCTTTTAACGGCTTTCGGTACGATACAAGACGCTGTCTCCGCCATGAAGAGTGGCGCATGGGACTATCTGACCAAGCCGGTTGATCTTGACGAACTTGAAATGAAATTGCAGAAAATCGCCGGTCACAACACGCTAGTCCGTGAAAATCAACTACTGCGCAGTCAGCTTGCTGACAGCGCTCTTTCCACGGAGTTAATTTATAAAAGCCAATCTATCACCGATGTGTTAAACGTCGTCGCTCGTGTCGGCGACAGCAAGGCCAGCGTTCTGATTCAGGGAGAGAGCGGAACAGGAAAAGAGATGATCGCCCGCACGATTCATCGCGTTTCTTCCCGCCGTGACAAACCGTTCGTAGCTGTTAACTGCGCGGCAATTCCAGAAACACTTTTTGAAAGCGAACTGTTCGGACACGAAAAAGGCGCTTTTACAGGCGCTTATGAACGCACGAAAGGAAGGCTCGAAATCGCCGAGAATGGCACGCTTTTCCTCGATGAGGTCGCCGATATCCCATTGAATTTTCAGGTCAAACTCCTGCGCGTTGTTCAGGAAAAGGAATTTCACCGGTTGGGTAGTTCCCAAACCCTGAAAGCCGATGTGCGACTCGTTTCGGCGACCAATAAAGACATTCAAAAAATGGTCGATTCCGGGGTTTTCCGCGCAGATCTGTTTTTCCGGCTAAACGTCATTCCCATTACCATCTCACCACTGAGAGAACGACGCGAAGATATTTCGCCGTTGGTCACTTATTTTATTCAAAAACACTCCGCGCTGAACCGTCGCACGATCAAAGGTATTTCCGCCGAAGGAATGAATTCATTAATACGGTACGACTACCCGGGGAATGTCCGGGAGTTGGAGAATATCATCGAACGCGCGGTGATCTTATCGCGCACTTCGGTCATCACTACCGACGACTTACCATTGAAATCGACTGAAGAAACCGATTTGATGCCGACCGATTCGATGACGAGCCATGTAGAACATTTGGAAAAGCGCCTGATTGCAAAAGCGCTCGATCAGACACATAGTGTCGTCCTTCAAGCCGCTAAATTATTAGGTGTTTCCGAGCGAATTCTTCGCTATAAGATTGAGAAATACCAACTGCTTCCTAAATGACTGCAAGAAGATACAGATATTCGACAATTTTGTCGAATCCCCTACAAAACTGTTGGATAAAATCGATCCGGGACAATCGATGATATGTCATAAAAATATTTTTTTCCCCGACGAGAAATCGGCTTTTCGGGTTCTCAACTGTCCGGTTGGCACGCCAGTTGACTTAATGTAAGCCGGAATTTGAAATTGAGAACAACAAACAAAAAGGAGAAAAAATGAAAAAACTCAATTTAATCGCAATGCTCGCCTTGAGCGCCCTTGTCATTCTGGTAACCACGCCAACTCAAATGAACGCTCAGACGACAACCGGACACGGAAAACACTTCGTCGATGTCAACGGCGACGGCTACAATGACAACGCTCCCGATGCGGACGGCGATGGAATCCCGAATGGTCAGGACCCCGATTACATCAGCACTGGAGCCGGCCGCGGAGCAAGTCGCAAATTCGTCGATGCGGATGGCGACGGCTTTAACGATAATGCTCCCGACGCAGACGGCGACGGTATTCCGAATGGTCAGGACCCCGATTACCAGCGGCCGAGCAACGGTACGGGAAGTCAGCAAGGACAGACCTCCGGCAACGGACAGCGCGGAAACCGGAGATACGGATCCGCAAGCAGCCAATCCACCGGCACCTCCACCGCGATAACCTGTGATGGCACCGGAGTCGGTACCAAGAGTCAGGCCAGACAAGGCGCAGGCAATCGAAAAACAGGTAACAAATAAATCCTCAGTTGGTCGGCGCATCGTGCGCCGACCAACCTGTTTTTTACGGAAGATGAACCGATCAACCAAAAAGGAGAGTAAAATGAAACCGATCAAACTGCTACTTTGGTTTTTTGCATTTATAGCCATTACACGGGCACAGTCGCTATCCAAACCGCGCGGTTTTGTCGATGTAAACCGTGATGGAATCAATGATTGGTTTCAGGACGCCAATGGTGACGGTATCAATGACGTGAACAACCAACCCTATCGTCACTCATTCCACTTTGTCGATGAGAATAAAAACGGGAGCAACGATCTTTTCACAGATGAAGACGGCGACGGCATCAACGACCTCGACGCGCGCTATATCGACACCGACAAAGACGGGCAGTGCGAAAACGTCATCGATTTTAATAACGACTGGATAAACGATATTACCGGTCTGGTTTATAACCGCCGCGAATTGGGTGGCGGACGCTACGGATTTATCTGGGAAGAAAACGGAAAGCGCAACGGAAATTTCATAGACAAAGATGGAGACGGACAGGACGACCGCTACGGAAATGCCGGTGAAATGAGACAGGGACGAATGGATCGCTTCATCGATTCGGATGGTGACGGTGTCTGCGATCAGCGCGGATTTACACGACATCGCAAACAGAGTGGACGGCAAAAGGGGAAACCATGAATTCAATTGGCACATTTCGCATCTCTTCCTTCATTCTGTTTTTCACTTCTATCACTCTAAGCCAATGGAACATTTCTCTCGATACGTTTGCCGGCCATGATAAAAATCTGATACGCACATACAATCCGATCGAGGATCAGATCGTCATACCTCAGGTTGAGTTATCCTACACCGGCAATCAATATGAGGTTTATTACGACGGCAGTTTTACACAAATCGTCAACAATAATCAATACAATAATGCCGTTCATGCGATCGGTTTTGACTTTTATCGGGATACAGACCGTTTTCACCAGACCTTCGGTTCAGATTACTCAATCCGAATAGACCGGGAAGAGTACCAATATTTCGACTTTCGTGAAGTCGGCGGACATTATCAATTCATGCTGAGTCCTGCCGATTGGTTTATCCTGAGAGGAGGCGTTACCGCCGATTATACACAATTTCCACAGGAAGAGGCCTGGAACCATTACGAGACCGGATTGTCTCTCGATCAGAGATTCTTATTACCCACACGGAGTACTCTCCTGTTTCGCCTGAATTACTTGTACCGTAATTTTTCACCGTACCAGCCGGATTCTGCCGATCAGAATAACACATCTGCCGATGAACTTCCCGCGCTCTGGCAAATCGTCGGGGCTTTCCGATTCGCACAGTCATTCGGCGAACACTTTGGCGGTTACACCGAATTGGAATACCGGCACAATCCATCCCAGAGCAATCCTTACCAGATCGATCTGGTCAGTTTCAGCCCGATCGACGATTACTTCGGATATTCGGGGTATAGGTGGAATAGCACCTTGAAATGGAAAATTACACCTCGATTCTGGAGCAAAGTCGATTTCACACTGTACCGCAACACCTATCTGAATCGCCCAATTTATGCGTACGACTTCGAAGCCGGAACATGGATTACCGATACGGACGGAAACTACACCGTCATCGGTGACACCCGGGAAGACCGCGGCCGCACCACCGAACTATCCGCCGGCTATAAACTGAACAACCTTTTCGAAAAAGCTTCCTCTCTGGAACTTGCAGGCGCCGTAACTTTTTTCAACAACCGGTCGAACGATAAATATTTCGAATACACAGATGTTTTATATGGCCTGAGGGTAAGTTATAATTTGCAATGGTAGCAGGTTTTGCCGGACGCCTATTTGCTTTCTCATTGCCGCCCCGCGCGTAACGGCTCCCGGCAAATTCAATCACTCAAACCGATTTCTCCCCAAATGAGACCTGCGTTAATCCGGAGGCTGTTTGTCCGTTCATAGGACATTCGGCGTAATGAATCCTATTCACATAGTTGGCAAGTTTTCTTAACTTCCGCCGTGTTTTTTGCAGAAGGAGCAATTATGAAAAAGTGTGTATCGGTCTTATTATTTATTGGAATGTTTCTGGGATCGGCATGGGGACAACAGATTAACGTTCTCAAGACCGTTGTCGTTTCCGACGGTCAGACTCAGAACTTTACTTCTCCGCAATTTAGCCCGGACGGCTCGAAGATCCTGTTTTCGGAGGCGGGCTTCAAAGGTTTGTGGCTGTACGATGTGAATCTAAAAACAATCGCCCAGATCAACGATCTGCCCGGTGCCGGATACGAACCGGCATTTACCAAAGACGGCAAACAGATCATCTTCCGGACGGATAATTACATCAAATACAAACGATATTCCTCGCTGGCGGTTCAGACGATTGCCGATAAACAGATCGATTACATTGCCAAAGATGTGCGCTTCCTGTCTCCGGCGTCTGTGCTGGAAGATCAGACGATCGTTTACCGGAAAGGCAACGAAGTCGCGGCATACAACACAAGCCGGAAGGAAGCGCTTCAGGCGAAAGCCGCGCAGGAAACATACGGCTTTATTGAAGACGAGAAAATCGTTCTTGTCATCGATGGCGTTCGTAAAGAGATAAAACCGATGGGCGATAACAATTACATCTGGTTCTCGCTGTCGCCGGACAAAACGAAAATGCTGTTCACGGTCGCGGGCGGCGGAACGTTCATCACCGATCTGGCTGGAAACGTACAGGTCAGACTTGGCAAAGCCAATGCGCCCAAATGGTCGCCGGATGGCAAGTGGATTTTATACATGTTCGATGAAGACGACGGCCACACGATGACCGCATCGGACATCTGGGCTGTCACCAGCGACGGCGCGCGTAAAGTTCAACTGACCAAGACTGCCGCCGACATCGAGATGTATCCGGTATGGTCGCCTGCAATGGATAAGATCGTCTATGAAACTTTCGGCGGAAAGATCGCCTACATGAATATCGAGATTACGGACTGAGGTCAACCCATGAAAACAACATCAAGAATACTTTTCGCTTTTACATTCGCATGGTCGTTTTTAACCGCTCAGGATTTAACCGGATATAAATTCTGCATCGATCCCGGACACGGCGGGCACGAATCCGACGACCGCAACATGGCTTACGCGAATTTCTGGGAGTCGGAAAGCAATCTCAGCAAAGCTTTTCTGCTGGATACATTACTCACAAATATGGGAGCTACCGTCGTTCTTACTCGATACGGTAATAATGATGATCCACCAACGGAAGATTGGGGTACGACCGATGATCCATCCCTTTCGCAACGTGCGGCGGTTGCCAATGCCTGCGGAGCCGACCATTTCCATTCGATTCACAGCAACGGCTACAACGGCGAATCGAATTATACGCTGATACTTTATCCCGGCGCCACCGGCGACCCGAGGATCAACGGTATTTCCGGTTATCCTTCCAGCCCGATCGAACTGACCATCTCTACCCAGATGGCTACTCAGATTTATTCGGCAAACCGCACGACATCCAAAACGACAGCCGGAGACTGGACATTTTACGGAACCGGCAGACCTTATCTTGGCGTGTTCAGAACGCTGGTTATTCCCGGCACACTATCCGAAGGTTCGTTCCACGATTATCAGCCGGAAACGTGGCGCCTGAAGAGCGGCAGTTATCATGATAACGAAGCGTGGGCGATCGCCCGGACCTTCGCGCTTATTTTCGACAGCACCGATTTTACGACGCACAATCTGGCGGGCATCGTCCGCGACGCCTATGAAAAGGTCGATTACACCTACATCACAACGAACGACAGTTATCTGCCGGTCAACAATATTACCATTACGTTGAATCCGGGCGGAAACGTATTTCACGGCGACGCGCAGAACAACGGCTATTTTCTGTTCGACAGCCTCGAGGCTGGCACATACGAACTCATCGCCACGGCGGAAGGATATTATCCGGACACGGTTTCGGTGACCATCGGCTCCTCCTTCTTCAATTTCAAAGACTTCAGATTGGTTTCTAACGTCCCGCCCTATATTGCATCATCCACTCCGACGGCAGGATTCGTCGATTTCCCGGCGTGGAATCCGATCGTGATCACGTTCAGCCGCCCGATGGATACCACGCTGACCAAAGCCGCCGTTTCGATCGATCCGAACATTCCGCTCAAATTCACGTGGACCGGAACGACCAAACTCAGCATCACTTCCGACAGCCTCGGCTACCTGACCGCCTACACCTTAACGATCCGGAATTCCGCGCAGGACATCCTCGGACATCCGTTAGACGGTAACGGTGACGGAGTTGGCGGCGACGATTACAGCCTCTCATTCACGACCGGCCCGGAAGACATGACCGCGCCAAAGATCGTTTCCAATTATCCGGCCTACAACACTACGGGTCTCGATCTCTACCCGATCATCAGCATCTGTTTTGACGAGAAATTGGACACCGCATCACTGACGGACGATTATTTTCTCTTGCTGAATTATCCCGCCGGCGACACGATTCCCATAACGATCAAACATTATTATGTCGGCGACCGGAGCGTCGTCCACATGTTCCCCAAACAGGTTTTGACAGCCAACACGATCTACAAACCTCAGGTATTGGCCGGACTGAAGGATTTGTTCGGAAATACCATGACCACCAAGAAATTGATGAGGTTCGTCACCGGTACGAAAGACTGGACGGTCACGACTATCGACAATCTCGAAGCCGGTTTTACCGATAACTGGTGGACGCCAACCAGTAGCGGCAGTACGGTAGGTGTGAAACCCACATCTGCTAGAACACCGAATACTGAAATATATAATTTGGGCGGTATCGGTCAGCAATCCATGAAACTCTATTATAGTTGGGATTTAAGCGAATCTTCATGGTTATTACGTCTTGTGTATAAAAGTGGCTCTTCAATACAGAATATAAATTTTAAATCGAATACAGCTTTACAAGCTTATATTTTTGGTGATGGCAGCGGGAATCAATTCCGGTTCGCAGTTGATGAGGTCGGAAGTTCATCTGCCAGTGAAGTTTCAAAGTGGTATACAATTGATTGGATTGGATGGAAATTGATTGAATGGTATTACGATGATCCAGAAAGTGTCGGTGCCTGGATAGGAAACGGTATATTGGACGGGACATCGTACCGATTTGATAGTATTCAACTAACTTATGTTTCAGGCGCATCTGATTCGGGATCAATTTATTTTGATGATCTTAGAGTTGTAGCACTTCAGGAAGTGAACAGTATAAAATCAGATGAATTAATACCTGACAAATTTACGCTTGATCAGAATTATCCCAATCCGTTCAATCCGACGACCACGATTGCGTTTACATTGCCGCAGGCGTCCAACGTCCGGATCGAGATATTCAACGTGCGCGGAGAAAAGATTCGCACCCTGACGAACGAGCGCTACAACACCGGTTACTGGTCGGTCAACTGGGACGGCACAAACTCAGCCGGCCTGCAGGCGCCGAGCGGCGTCTATTTCTACCGCACGATCACCGACATGGGCATTCAGGTCAGGAACATGATGTTGCTCAAATAGGTGATTGGGTTGGATTCGGTTAGAATAGGTTGATTATGTTAAACAGGTTGATTGGGTTGGTGGAGCATGTCCGCATTTAGCAGATTCCGGGTTCAAGGTTCCGTGTTCCATGTTTCCCGTCTGTTCAGGTCTCACGTTGATATCTGTTGGTAATGCAAAACGTTGAGTCCAAAACGCCAACGGCGCAAACCCATACCAGCCCGGGGCAACGCCCCGGCACAAACACACCCGTAACCCGTAACCCGTAACCCGGTTCCCCCAAGCCACCTGAAGATGTCCTCGATACCCTTTGGAGATGTCTTCGACTTCCTCCGGATGTTATCCACAACACCCTCTGCTGTAGCCATCAATACCGGTTGTTGTAGGGTGCAAGTGGTTATGTTCTTTCTCAAAGGGACTTGTGGTCGCGCACAGATATACCTGTTGGCGGCAACAAAGGCATACGCGGATGTCCGCAAGTACTTCAGGAGGTGGAGCGGCATTGGGGCGTTTGGCATCGGTCATTTGTTACTGGAAATCCCTATTCAACCGAATCATTCCGCTAAAAGTGGACAGGTTGCGAAACACGAAACATTAAACACGGAACGCTGTACTCGCCGGAGACGGACAGGCCTCAACCTGTTCCGGTAAATTCCAAAACCCAAATCCCAAACAATATCCAATGACCAAAATCCAAATGACCGAAACACAAGCCGCAACTTTACCCCAACCTTATCCCCACCTTACCTCAACTTTATCCCCATTTAACCCAATCAACCGAATCCTACCCAATCTACCCAATCAACCCAATTAACCGAATCCTACCCAATCTACCTAATCAACCCAATTAACCGAATCCTACCCAATCTACCTAATCAACCGAATCCAACCCAATCTACCTAATCAACCGAATCCTACCCAATCTACCCAATCAACCGAATCCAACCCAATCTACCTAATCGATCCGCCGATTGTATTACTTGCATGTGTTAATACGCTGATTTATATTTATCAGTGAATGCATTAATTAAATTGACGAGTGGGTCTGCAAAGCAGAGGAAAAGTGAGAGATTTCTCGGAGTCATTCAAATATTTTAAGGCGAGGGAGGCGTTATGCCGGAGGTTCATCAGAATCGATTGATTTCAAAAAAGCCCTTTATTCTGTTGTTTATCGTGCTGAGCCTGCTCGTTATCATAGGCGGCCGACTTTATTATCTGAATGAGGTCAGAACGATCCGCACCGAAAAACATAACGAACTCTATGCAATAGCCGACCTTAAAACCGATCAGATCGTTAGCTGGTTAAGAGAACGCAAGAGCGACGCTCTGTCGGTTGCCACCTCTCCTTTTTTTTCTCAAGGTGTAAATACATGGCTCGCAGACCGCAACAATTTGATCTTGCAAAAGCGGATCGTCGCCCGGCTAAAAATCGTACAGGGGCAACATAGATATGCCGATATTTTATTAGCGACGCCGCAAGGCAAATTACTGCTGGCGCTCGAACCGCAACAGTCGCGATTCGATCCGATAACCGTCAAACAGATCGTTGCCGCCTGCCGGACCGGAAAGGTTCAATTCACCAATTTCTATTACTGTTATCAGCATCAAAGAGTTCACCTCGATTTTATCGCGCCGATCGCGAACGGCGGTGAAAAGCCGTTGGCGGCGCTGGTTTTGCGCAATGCACCCGAGGAATATTTATATCCGCTGATTCAGAAATGGCCGACGCCCAGCAAAACGGCGGAAACCGTGCTCATCCGCCAGGAAGGCGACAGCGTGTTGTTCCTGAATAATCTGCGCTTCGGTCCGAACGCCGCCCTGCACCTGCGGATATCGCTCGCCGACACAAGTGTTCCCGCCGTACAGGCGGCGCTGGGGCGAACCGGCATTTTCGAAGGCAGAGATTACCGTGGCGCTCAAGTTCTGGCTCATCTGGGAGCGGTTCCGGGGACGAACTGGTTTTTATTAGCCAAAGTTGACAGACAAGAAATTTATGCCGATCTCAACAGCGAGCTGAGGTTATTTCTGGCGCTGGTTGCCGCTCTGCTGGTAATGATCGGCGTCGGCATGGCTCTGATCTATAATCAACGTCAGCGCGGCGTTTATCACGCTTTGTACAATGAGGAAAAGGAGCGCTATGCCGTTCAGGAAGAATTTCGCACAACGCTCTACAGCATCGGCGATGCGGTCATCACGACCGACCGTGTCGGAAAGATCAAGTTTTTAAATCCTGTTGCCGAAAAGCTGACCGGCTGGCAGGAGAAAGAGGCGCGGGGACGGAATCTCCTGGAAGTATTCAACATCGTTAACGAAGAGACACGGCAGGCTGTCCCGAGTCCGGTTGATAGGGTATTAAAGGAAGGATTGGTCGTAGGACTGGCCAATCACACGGTACTGATTTCCAAAAACAAACGGGAAATACCGATCGCCGACAGCGGCGCGCCGATAAAGGATGAAGACGGAGCGATAATCGGAGTGATTTTGGTTTTTCGGGATCAGACAGCCGAGCGCAATGCACAGAAAGCGATCAGGAATTCCGAGAAGCAATTCCGCACCATCTGGGAGAATAGCCGCGATGGGATGCGCCTCTGCAACGCGAATGGGATCATGATCCGGGTCAATCTCGCCTTTTGCCACATGGTTGGCAAGCCGGAGTCCGAATTGATCGGACAACCGCTATCGATTATTTATGATACCGATACCGCCGATCATATTCTTGCCAAAGACATCGAGCGCTTTCAATCCGGTACGATCGAGCCTCATTTCGAACGTCTTATGACTCTCCATGACGGGCGCTCCGTCTGGTTTGAATTGTCCAATTCCAAGGTTGAAATCAACGGTGAAAAACTGCAACTCAGCATTTTTCGGAATATCACTGATCGCAAGCTGGCGGAAAAGGATCTCGGCGAAAGCGAGGAACGCTTCCATTCGACACTGGATAGTATGATAGAAGGAGCCCAGATTATCGGATTCGACTGGCGCTATCTGTATATAAACGTTACCGCCGAAAAACATAACCGCCGATCCAGATGGGAGTTGCTGGGGAAAAAGTATATGAATATGTGGCCAGGGGCCGAACAAACCCCGTTATTCGGCATAATGAAGCGTTGCATGGAAGAACGAATTCCAGATCACATAGAAACTGAATTCTACTATCAGGACGGTTCGTCCGGATTGTTCGATCTATCCGTTCAGCCTATGCCGCAGGGGATTTTCATTCTTTCCGTAGATATTACCGAACGCAGGAAGGCGGAAGAACAGATTCGGTATCAGGCCGATTTGCTCCAGAACGTCTCGGACGCCATCATCGCAACCGATGCGGATAACCTGATCGCTATATGGAATCCGGCCGCGGAAACGATGTACGGCTGGAAGAGTGAGGATGTTGTCGGGAAAAAATTCCACGATGTTATCAGCCCGGAGTATCGCTACGAATCCAGAGAGGCGGTCTTTGAAAAGATAAACAGGGAAGGAACCTGGTCGGGTGAAATAGTTCATCACTCCAAAGACGGTAGCCCGCTGGCTGTTCTGAGTACTATTTCGGTTCTGAAAGACGCCATGGGTGATACAACCGGGTTGGTCTCGGTGAATCACAATATCACCGAACAGAAGCAGATGGAAGAGCAGTTCCGGTCGGTATGGGAAAAATCGCTGGACGGAATGCGTCTGACAGATAAAAATGGTACGGTTGTCAGAGTCAACGATGCCTTCTGCCGGATGATGGGAATCGACCGGTCGGAAATAGAAGGTCGGTCTCTGGCCGCTATCTATGCCGTGGAACGGCGGGAACACATCGAAAAGAAACATCGGGAGCGTTTTATTGCCCGAACCGTAAAACCTTACAGCGAACAGGAAGTAGTCCTCCGGGATGGCCGCAAGCTATGGATCGAAGTGACGAATTCTTTCTTCGAGTCCGGTAATAAAAAACCCATGCTTCTGGGCATTTTCCGAAATATTACCGATCGCAAGCAGAGGGAAGATGCAGTGCTGAAGAGTGAAGAAAAATACCACATTCTTGTCGAAAGCGACTTTGAGGGCGTTGAAATTACCCAAAATGATCGAATCATGTTCGCCAATACTCAGTTTGCCGAAATGCTGGGATATACACCGACCGAGATGGAGGAGGTAAAATTCACTAACATTTTTACCGAACAAGGATTAAAAGACCTATACGAACGGCAGAAAATTCGTCAATCTGGTAAACCTGTGCCAAATCAATATGAAACGACCTTTCTAAAAAAAGATGGAACCGTGATTGATGTGGAAATCAGATATAAAATTATTGATTACTTGGGAAAACCGGCAACTTTTGCTGTTATCCGCGATATCACCGCGCGCAAGCAGATGGAAGAAGCGCTGCGCGAAAGTGAAGTGCGTTTCCGGAGTCTGTATGAAAACACAGCAATTGGCATCTATCGTACCACACCCGCTGGGCAAATTCTGTTGGCCAATCCAGCGCTGGTGCAGATGCTGGGTTACGACTCCTTTACAGAACTTGCTCAACTCCATCTTATAGAAGAAGGTTTTGCGCCGGAACATCCGCGCCGGGAATTTCAGGAACGCATCGAACGGGACGGGGAAGTGCGTGGTCTCGAATCGTCCTGGAAGCGCAAAGACGGCTCCACTATTTTCGTGCGGGAAAATGCCCGACTGGTGCGGGATAAAAATAATAAACCGATTTACTACGAGGGTACGGCCGAGGACATCACCGCGCGCAAACAGGCGGAAGAGGCGCTGCGGAAGAGCGAGGAGCAGTTGCGCCAGACCCAGAAACTGGAAGCGCTGGGTCAATTGGCTGGCGGCATTGCGCACGATTTCAATAATATCCTCGCGATCATCATGGGGCATTCCTCACTGTTGAAGATGGGACAGCAAAGTCCGGACAAAGTACAACACAGTATCGAGACCATCGAAAAGACGAGTAAGCGCGGCGCCGACCTCGTCAAACAAATGATGACTTTAGCCCGCCGGAGCGAGCCGGTAATAGCGGCGGTAAATCTGATTAATATGATTACCGATACCGTCAAAATGTTCGGAGAAACCTTTCCGAAAGTGATCGTTTTTAAAACGGATTTTCAACTGTCTCTGCCCTATATACTGGCCGACGCCTCGCAGATCAATCAGGTTCTGATGAACCTTTGTATGAATGCGCGCGACGCCATGCCCCAGGGCGGAACTCTCCGGATTGCGGCTAAGCGCGAATCCGGTCAGGCGCTCCGTCAGCGGTGGACTGACGCCGTCGCCGGGCAATATGTCTTAATCAGCGTGAGCGATACCGGCGTTGGCATGGATCAGGCGACTGTCGATCACATCTTCGAGCCGTTTTTCACAACCAAAGGGCCGAGCAAGGGCACCGGTCTGGGAATGGCGACTGTGCACGGCATTGTCTCCAACCACCACGGCTTTGTCGAAGTTGAGAGCAAGCCCGGAGTCGGTACAAAAGTTATGGTGTACCTACCATCGCCGTTGCCTTCTGAAATATCGATTCCACGGGAGACAGAGAAACAACAAAAGATAAAGGGCGGCAGTGAGACCGTTCTGATAATCGAAGATGAAGAACTTCTCATTGAAATGCTGAATGCCGTCCTGAGCAAATCCGGTTACAAGGTTTTAATGGCAAAGGATGGCATGGAGGGTATCGAACTCTATACCCGCGAGAAAGATAAAATAGCGCTTGTTTTGACCGATATGGGACTACCGCAACTGATGGGCGATGCGGTCTTTCGCCGGATCAGAGAGATCAATCCGAAAGCCAAGGTTATTCTTGCCAGCGGCTATCTGAGTCCCGATAGTAAGTCGGAATTCTATAAAGCGGGGTTAGCCCGGTTTATCCAGAAACCGTTTATGCCGGTAGATATACTCAGGGCCGTTCGGGAAGTGCTGGATAGCGAATAGGGATCAGGTTGATGTCTCAGGTTTATATTGACAGTGCCATTGTTATTAGCCGGTTTCGGAGAGCCGGAACGACCTTCTTATGGAAAGGGACGCAATATGGAGTTTGAAGACCCCCGGGCAGAATGGCAGAAAATCTTCGACCAGATGGACGAACACGAAAGATTCTGGGCGGAAATGCGTAAAGTGAAGGTGGCGTTTGCATGGAAAACGGTGAAAAATATTGCGAATGCCGTCGTTGCTTTCATGTACCAGAAAGTCGAGCGCCCGGACCTGTTTTTCGAGATGAAACTGGAACCGGATGTCCTCCGCCACAGAATCGTGACCAATGAAGAGATTAACCGCTATGCCATGGAATTGTTTGACGATCTGTATGACTATATCTGCGAGTTCCGCGACTGTGACTTTCCGAAAGGTCGAAAACTGCTGTACAAAAAGATTGAATACCGCTTCTATTCCGAAGACAAAATCCGGGAAGGCATCGCGGCGTTTGAGAAAAATTGCCAATCGCTGACGCCAGAGCAACATGTCGTTTTGTGCGAATCATTCAGAGACGACGCCATCACGGATGATTACTATGCGAAATATGAGAAGTTAATCCATGACGAACTCAAGAAATTAGCGGTGGAATATTTCCCGGAAATCGGGGATATTAGACCCAACGGCATTCGTGAGATCGATTTTCACCTGTACATCAACATGATATGGATACGGGAGGAAATATATAAAATCATTGAGTAGGCACGAACTTTGGTCGCCTCTACCTGCCGGATGCCGGAAATCTCCGAAAGGCTCGCGCCGCTCCTGACGCACACTAAAAATAGCCTAATCCACCTAATTAATCCGCCGGTGGCGTACATCCCCAATCAACCTAATTAACCAATTCAACCTAATCAACCCAAACGATTTTCTTGGCGGAAACCGGATTTCGTCTTATTTTAGAGCGAATTTAGTGGGTTTATTTACAGGGGAAGTGAATTATATGGCATATTTCTTCTTCATCGACGAAAGCGGAATTGATAGACGCAATTCTCCGTATGAAGTCCTGTGCGGGGTTGCCATTGAAGACAGAGATTTGTGGAATATTGTATCTCAACTTAAAAATGTAGAAGAACAACTTTTAGGAACGCGCTACAGTGGACAGAAGCGAGAAATTAAAGGTAGCAAATTTTTAAAGAAGAAAGTGTTCAAGCAAGCCGCCTCGTTCGATTCCATCCATATTGATGAAAGAACACTCCTTGCAAAGCAGTGTATCGAGAATGGTTCGATTGCAGATAGGCGTCAAATGGCGGCTTTGTCACAATCTAAACTTGATTATATCAGAAAACTATTGGAAATCTGCTCACAGTTCCACGTAAAAATATTCGCGTCGATTTCGTCTGAACCTATCAGGGAAACAGACGATGAGGCTGATGGATTGCTTCGAAGAGACTATGTCTATGCGTTTGAGCGAATGTATTATTACCTGGAAGACAAGAAAAGAGAAGACCAGGGAATTATCGTTTTCGATGAACTTGAAAAATCGAAAAGTCATGTTCTGGTTTTTCAACTGGAAAACTACTTTAAAAAGACCGCGAAAGGGCGTACTCGTTCAGGACTGGTAATTCCCGAACCGTTTTTTGTTCATAGCGACCTAACAACGGGCATTCAAATCGCCGATATAATCGCCTACATCATTTCATGGGGATTCAGACTGAGAGGTATGACTAAACCTGTGAGACGTGAATTGGACGAATTTGTCAAACTATTAGAACCGTTAAAGTATTCTACAACAAGAGATGTTGAAGGACATCCGGACGCGCTTATTTGGAGCGTGATTTTCGTAAAATAAAAAAGGCAATGTCAGTTTCCCGGCAAAGCCTCCGGCATAGTATAGAGCTGTTTAGTCTATTTGCAAAGAAATATTTTTAGTACGCTATCTAACGATAAAACTACCCGCTATCACACAAACGATCCAATCAGAAGGAAAGGCAAAACGATTTTCTTGGCGGAAACCGGATTTCGTCTTATCTTGCCACCGATATGCAAATCGAGTCGATAAGGATTTTGATATGAATATAAACAAACTCGAAATAGCCAAAAACTGGTTGCCGCGCTATACCGGTATGCCGCTCAATCTGTTCGGCGAATTCGTTTTGCTAACGAATTTCCGGAACTATGTGGAAAATTTCTGCCAGAGGTTCAACTGCGATCTCTACGGAGAGGGACATCCGATGCAGGCGGCGACGAATTCCTCCGGATTGTCGATCATCAACTTCGGCATCGGTTCGCCAAACGCCGCGACGATCATGGATTTGCTGATCGCGGTCAATCCGTCCGGCGCTCTGTTTCTCGGCAAATGCGGCGGGCTGAAGCAATCGACGGAAATCGGCCACTTCATTTTGCCGATCGCCGCCATTCGCGGAGAAGGAACCAGCGACGATTATTATCCGCCGGAAGTTCCCGCCCTGCCGTCGTTCAAACTCCACAAATTCGTCTCCGAAAAAATCGTTCAACACGGTTACGATTACCGCACCGGCGTGGTTTACACCACGAACCGGCGCGTCTGGGAACACGATCAGCCGTTTCACGATCGCCTGCACAAAATGACCTGCATCGCCATCGACATGGAGACGGCGACGATTTTCATCGTCGGTCATTACAACGAAATTTCCCGCGGCGCACTTCTTTTGGTGTCCGATTTGCCGACGACGCCGGACGGCGTCAAGACCGAGGAATCGGACAAACAGGTCACGGCGGAATGGGCAAAAATCCACTTGATGATCGGCATCGAGGCGATGACGGAAATCGGCGTCAACGGCGAGCCGATCAAACATTTTCGGTACTAACCCTTCGATGAGGAAAAAAATAATCGTATATTTTGGCGGTTATGATTCGTAGTCACCGGAGGTTGAAACAATTTTTCCTGACGCTTGTCGCCTTACCCGCGCTGGTTTTGGCTATCGGGTTGGACGTCCCGGCAACCGATCCCGTTTATGATTTTCTGAAACGATTGGAAACGCGCGGGATCGTTCGCGGCGTGAACGACATGGCGTTGCCACTCACCCGCGATGAGGTTGTTGCGCTTCTTCAAAAAGTGGTGACGAGGGAAACCGAACTATCGGGCATCGAGAAGACGATCCTGCGGGAATTCCTCGCCGATTACCGCTATGAAACCGAACGCCAGACGTCGTCGCTCGATTCGATCGACGCTCCGTTTTATCGACAAGGTTATTTCCAACAATTCCCGGGGAAACTCTTTTCTCACGAGGACGGCATCGAGGAAAATCACCTGCTGATGTACGAAAAAGGCGATAATTTCTTCTGGTTCGACGTTGGCGCGCGCGCCCGGGTTGACTGGAAAGACAATCACCAGAAACAGATGGTCTCCGACCGGTATTTGTTCCGGGGCGCTCTGGGAAAGTCGCTCACCTTTAACACCTTTTTCGCCCGCATCATGAAAAAATACAATCCGTCGTTCACCGAGCCATACGATGAGGAGATCGGCAACTGGAGTATGTTTCAGGCGGACAGTTCGGTGTCGCTGGATGTCCTCCAGTCTTCGCTGGTTTATCATAACGAGCGGTTCGATCTCGGCCTGTATCGCCAACCGATTTCGTGGGGCGCGAGCGGAACGAACAACCTGATCCTGTCGAAAAGCGCGCCGATGTTTTCGTATATCGGATTCAATACGCGGTTCAAAGGCGTCAAACTGACGTTTCTCAACGGTTCGCTGATGAACGACAGTACACATGTCCGCTATTTATCAGTCGAAGAACGGAACCGTTCGAAGTACATCGCGGCGCACCGCCTCGACATTCCACTCTTTCGCGGGACGACGGTTGTCGGATTCAGCGAGATGGTCATTTACGGCGACCGTGATATCGAACTCTCATACGTTATGCCATTCGGATTTTTCTGGGCGTCGGGTCATTCGCTGGAAGACCGCGACAACATGCTGATGGCAATGGATTTCAAGACGACCTGCATTAAAAACGTAACGCTTTACGGCTCCGTTCTGATCGACGAAATGCGGTTCAGCGAACTCGGCAATCACTGGTGGGCGAACAAACACGCCCTTCAGGCGGGAGCGCGCTTTTCACCGACCGTCGCCTCGGTTCCTGTCGATATTCAGGCGGAATTTACCGCCGTGCGTCCGTGGACATACACCCACAAGACGCTGACAACGGATTACACGCAGAACGGCATCTGTCTCGGCTTTCCGTACGGCGCCAATTCGCAGGCGTGGTTTTTACGGATCGGCGCTAATTTCACGCGGCGATTGTCGGTTTCGGGACAATTTCTGCATCTGAAACAGGGCGTCGATGACGCGACGCATTACTGGGGCGGGAATCCGACGGTCAGTTACGAACTGCGCGATACGACATTCGACAATTCCACGAAATGGCTAATGGGCGACATTCAAACGACGAACCGAATGAAAGTCGTCTGCAATTATGAACTGTTCAACGATTTTTACATCAAGACCGGAGCGGAATTCAATGCCGTCGAACTGAACGATGAGCGGGAATCTCACCGATTCGGATATATCGAACTGGAAGTCAATTTTTAATGACAAATCTCATCGAGTTTTCCACCATTCTCGCGTTTCTCTATCTGCTGATCATGTTACTGATCGCGCTCGGCCTGATCTTTATCCGGATGACGCGGCGCATCCGTCAGACGCCTTCCGTTTCGGTCATCGTCTGCGCGCGAAACGAAGCGCCGGTTATCAGCCGCCTTCTCCAAAGCCTTGCAAATCTCCGCTACCCGGAAGACAAGTACGAGGTCATCCTGATCGACGACGATTCGTCGGACGGCACGCAAAACGTCATGAATTATTATGCCGCCGGAAAGGAAAACTGGAAAGTCCTTCGACACGATAAATCAACCGACCCGCTGAAAGGGAAAAAAGGCGCGATCACGCAGGGCGTTCGCGAAAGCCGCGGCGAGATTATCATGGTCACTGACGCCGACTGCGTCGTTCCACCGGATTGGATAGCGTCTATGGTCGCCTGCTTCCGACCAGGCGTTGGAATGGTTCTGGGACACAGTCCCATCGAGGTGCGGGAAGGATTCATGAATATTTACGAGCGATTCGATACGCTTTGCGAAGCGTCGGTCGCCGCCGCATCGACATATTACAACAAACCGACTCATGCAAACGGACGGAATCTGGCGTACCGGAAACAAGCCTTCGATGATGTCGGCGGATATAACAGCGGCGCGAACACCGATACCGGCGACGACTTTTTCCTGATGCAGAAAATCCGCACGCAGACGCGCTGGCGCTTTGCGTACAACACCGATCCCGCCAGCTTCGTCCTCACCGAACCGATGACGTTCGGGAAAAAATATATCCATCAGCAGCTTCGCCGGAACAGTAAGGCTTTCAATCTGACGATTCCGTTCTTTCTGCTCGGCATGATCGTTTTCTTTTTTCATGTGGTTCTGGCAATCTTGGTATTTTCGCCGTCGCTCTGGAACTGGCTCGGCATTTTGCTGATCTTCAAGTTTTTGTCTGAATTCATCGCGACGTATCACGGCGCCCGACTCTTCGGACAGGCCGATCTGCTAAAGTACTTTCCCGTCCTGTGGGCAATTTATCCCGTTTGTTACCTGACGTCGCAATTGGTCGGATCGCTGAAACTTTACCGGTGGAAATGAGCCGATCGTGAACCGCCGACCTGCAATATATTACATCAAAAACATCGCGGTTCTGGTGCTCAAATTAGCGATCAGCGTTCTGCTGGTTCGGATCGCCATGCGGAAGGTCGATCTTTCCGAACTCGGACGGATTTATGGAACGATTGACGCATTTCAGGCGTCGGCGGTTGCAATGTTCATTCTGGCGAACTGGTCACTCCAGATCGTTCGCTGGGGAATGATTTTGCGGAGCAACGGCGTTCCGGCAAGTTTTATTGAAACACTCAAATCGTATTTCATCGGCTATACGTTCCGCCTGCTGATACCGGGCGGCTACGCGGAATTCCTGAAAATCTATTACCTGAACGGAAAGCGGCGGCTCGGCTTCATCGCCTATGGCGTCGAGTTGATTACCATGGCCATTACACAGGTATTGGCGATGGCAGTCGCCGGGTTTTATCTTTTTCCCGGCCAGCGGATCGTCTTTGTTATCCTCGCTTTCGGCGCCGTTGCGACATGTGTGTTTCTTCCCTATTTACGAAAAATTCAATTCATCGGAAAATACGTTCCCGACCAAACCCTGCGGTATTCGCTGATCCTGCAATCCGGTTTGCTCACGCTCGTCTCACTCGTTGCGATCAACTGGCAATATCATTTCATCCTGAACTGGTCTGGTACGATTTCGTGGCTGTCGTGCGCGACGGCGGTGATTTTCATCCTCTGTTCGGGAAGCGTTCCGTTCACGTTTGCCGGTTTGGGCGTTCGGGAAAACCTTTCGATCTATTTATTCGGATTGTTCGGCGTCAAATCGTCAGTTGCTGTCGCGACGAGTTTGTTTATCTTTTCGACGAATTTCGTTTTGCCTGCATTAGTCGGGCTGGTGTTCATCCTGCTTCATCATGTCAAGCGGCGTGCGCTTCCGGTTCCAGTCCATTCGATTCCCCCAGAAGCTTAAAATTCCCATCAGCGCGACATAAAGCGGTTGAAATAAAAACCACAGGATGAAAACGCGGCGCAGTTCCGTCTGCCGAAATAATTGCGTTCCGCGCCACGCGACGACGCCTTCGCCGATCAATTTCAAGGCAATTAAAATGCCAAGCGGCGCTATTCCGACGATTCCTGTCAGCCAGCCGATGAAGTATCCGATCGGCGCGAGATTGGCGATGAATGTGGAAACGATCACGGTAAAAAACGGAATATTCAGATGAACCATGTAGTTCGCGTCGGTCGCCCACCTTGCCCGCTGTCGAATAAAACCAGCGATTGATGTGACCGGCCGGGTAGTTGTTATCGTTCGCGGATCGACTGCAAAGACAATCTTCGATCTCGCCTTACGCCGGACAATCTGCATAAAGAGCGAATCGTCGCCGCCGATCCGGTCTCGCAAATCGTCGTATCCGCCTACAGACTGAAATATCGATTTACGAAAAGCCAAATTATCGCCCGCACAGCCCCACGCCAATCCCAAATTCAGCGTCGCCTGTTCCGCCGTCGTCAACATCAGAAAATCCAGCGCCTGCAAGCGGTAAAATAATCTTTGATCGTATTGGAAACCGCAAAAACCCGCAACCATGCCGACTTCATCGTCAAAGCATCCTGCCATCGCCGAAATCCAACCCGGCCCAACCTCGCCGTCAGCATCGCTTGTCAGGATAATTTCCCCTTTCGCATGCTCGATGCCGATGTTCATGGCGGCTTTTTTATGGGTTAAATCTGTCGCAATGCCGCGGGTCGAAAGAACCTGCAGTTTAGGATTCGTCCGTGCGGCCTCGTTCAAGACCTCCAGCGTCCGGTCTTCGGACTCGTTATCGACGATGATAATTTCGTAGCGGTCGGCGGGATAATCCTGCTCGGCGAGACTGGCCAGCAGTCGATCCATCTGCTTTTCCTCGTTTTTCGCCGCAATGACGACGCTGACGAACGGGCGGTTGACATTTTTCGGTCGAAACGGATATCTCAGTCCGATCACATAGACGAGCAGAGACGCGCAGTAGATCAAAGAAAAAGCCAGCGCGATCCCGAAAATCACGCTCATGGCAGAATCCGCTTTTTAAAGGTCGAGGTTTTCATGAAGTAAATGCCGACTGGTCGTGAATATTTTCGATGAACACGATATTCTCGTCCCGCTCGGCCACCGGCGTTACGGCGACGAACCATTTCATTCCGAGATAAAACACGGCAATCGCCGCCACGATCAGCGCCGGATGCGTGTGTCCGTGAAATTCGTACCACGACAACGCGCCGTCCGGCAGATTGGAAAAGAGCACCGCAAATCCGTTGTTGATCGAATGCAGAAGGAGCGAAACCCAGATCGAGCCGGTCCGCCAGGCAATATAGCCGAGAAAAACGCCGATGATGTAAATCTGGACGATTCCCCACGGATTGGAATGAACCAGCGCGAACGTCAGTGCGGAATAGAGGGCGGCTTTCGTCACGTCGTTGAGCCGGTATTCCAGAATGCGCTGGAAAAATCCGCGGAAGAGCATTTCTTCGAACAGCGGCCCCAGAATCACGACAAAACCGATGATGACGAGCGCAGACTCGATGGAATCGATCGTCATGATCTTGTCGATCTGTTTGAAAATCTCCGGAGCCGGAAAGAACATCTGAACGAGCCTGTCCATCTCATCCATGACGACGACCATCCCGAGCCCGACGGGCAATATGGCAACGAGCGACTTCAACGAGACGGCTTTCATCCGGAAAAACGTACGATATGACGAGCCGAGTTTCCTGCAAAACATAGCCACCGGCAACAGCATCAGACATTCGCCGACCAGCAGTCCGAGATAGGTAGCGTCGTCGGCAGAATTCCCGGTTGTTGCCAACGATGCGATGAGAATTGCAGTTGTCATGCCGAAAATGACGCCGAAGATCAGCAAGAAAACTGCCGTTTTGGTTTTGGAAATAATCTCTGGCATCGTTTCTCCGGTCATTTCGCCGGGCTTTGTGCCCGATTTTCTGTCAATTTACGGAGTTGCTGTCGGATCGTCTCGTCAAATTTAGCATCGTAGCCGCGTTTAAAGAAAGACACTTTTCCATCTTCGGCGATCAAGACCAGCGTCGGCGTAATGGTGGCTTTGTATTTCCCGGCGATTCCGCTCCAACGGTCGATCAATATCGGAATCGACCATTTCATCGCGGTGACGTACGGTTTGACGGTTTCTTCCGGTTCGCTGATGTCGATCAGGTAAAATTCGACTTGCGGAAATTCCTGCCGAAGCGTGTGCAGAAAGCCGATTTCCTGCCTGCACGGAACGCATGTCGTGCTGAAAAAGCTGATCAAAATCGGCGTCCGTTTTTCGGGTTGAACTTTGGGACCGACCTTTTTGCTGAGGAAAAAATCGTCACCGCTAAGGTTTTTGGCATAAAACATCGGCGCGTTGTCACCGATGCACAAAACGTCGTTTGGAGTCGCCGCCGAGTCGGGTGCGACCGTCAGCATCAACGTCAGAAAAATGGTGGAAAGCGTGGTCATAGAATATTCAATTCCTGTTCCTGGAGTATTTCGTTTAACATAATACCGACGGAAATTGCAAGATTGAGCGATTCGCCGTCGCCTCTTTTTCGGATGGCGAAAACCGAGTCCGCCTTTTGCAGAATCTTGTCCGGTAGGCCGTGCGATTCACTGCCGAACGCCATCAGCCAGTTCTCACCGATCGTTTTGCCCTGCGGCGGAGCGCCGGACATGTCGGCGGCTAACAAACGAGCGCCGGTTTTTTCAACGATCTCCGATAGCGCGGGAAGATCGACTTCGGTAAAAATATTCAGACCGAAGAGCGCCCCCATCGAGCCGCGCACCGCCTTCGGATTGTACGGATCGACGGAACCGGGCGACAGCAGGATGTTACGGACGCCAAACCAGAGCGCAGTGCGGAAGATCGTTCCCAGATTTCCCGGATCGTTGACTTCCCACAGATAAATGGCCGGAACCGGCGCGACGGCAGTTTTTTCCAGACGATTGTCCGGAATCAGTCCGACCGCCAAAATTCCTTCCGGAGATTTCATCGCGCTGATTCGTTCCATGTCTTTGGCGGAAACGATCGCGATTGGAACCGTATTTTTCTTGAGGAACATCGCAATTTCGGGCGGAATATTTTCCGACATTTTCGCGGTCGCGATCAGACTCTTGACGGGAAAACCGGCCGAGAGCGCCGATGCGACGAGTTTGACGCCTTCGATCAGAAACTGACCGGATTCATCGCGGTATTTTTTCTGTTCAAGCGCGCGCAAAAAGGAAATTTCGCGGCGGCCGATCGCGTCGCTCATTCGAGATATTTCTCCTGAAATTCGTGCACGGCGTTCCTTTGTCCAACGATGACGATGAGGTCTTCCGGAAGAATCGTTGTGTCGGGTCCCGGCGTCTCGACATGCTTTTTCCCTTCCGAATCGAACCTTTTGATCAGCACGATCTGAATTCCCCACTGCTTCCGCAGGTCGAGGTTTTTCAGGTTTTGATGGATCATAATATCGGGAGCGGGCATTTCCAGAATCGAAAAATCGTCGTCCAGATCGGCGTACCGCACCTGATCGAGCGTCTGAAACTGCGTCGCCAGATCGCCGACCGTCTCGCGCTTGAAAATTTCCTGATTGTACAACTGGATGACGCGATGCCGACAAACCGTTCCGTTGATTTTTCCCGTCCGCGGATCGACGACCGGCAATTCCTCCAGATTCAGCCGACCGAACAGCTTCATGATGTAATCGAGGTCGTCTTCGGGTTTTGCGGACACGAAATGGCGGTTCATTATTTCCGAAACGAGCACGAGCGACCTAACCTGATCCGTCTCCATGATCATCGGCTTCATGTCGGAAAACGAAACGTAGCCGATGACTTTGCCGGCGGAATCGATCACCCAGTAAATGTTGGCCGACGCGGCGGTAATCACGCGGATAAACGCCTTCAGGCTCATGTCGGCGTTGATTTTGTGAAATTCCGGCGACATGACCTGCTTGACCTTGAGCGATTTGAGAACGTTCAGTTCCCGGCCGTCGAAAAGCCTGACGCCTTGCTGTTTCAATCCGAGATAATGCACCGACATCTTGAACGAATACCTCACGACGATCTCGCTCATGACGATGCCGAGAATCAGCGGAACGATCAGGTGATAATTATCCGTCACTTCCAGAACGATCACCAACGCCGCCATCGGAATGCTGTTGACGGACGCCGCGACCGCCGCCAATCCGACAATGCTGAATGCCGTCACGTCGAGCGACAGACCGCAACAGGAATTCATAAAGACAGCGAATAGATTGCCGACCGCCGCGCCGATAAACATCGACGGCGCGAACAATCCGCCGAAACCGCCCGCCGATAGCAACAGCGCGGTGAAAATCACCTTGAGAACCAGCAACGCCGTAACGGTCGTCGCCGATTCGGCGCCCGCAGCAATCGTGCGGATGGCATCATAGCCGATTCCGAAAATTTGCGGGTAAAAAACACCAGCAAATCCGAAGATCAGCATGACCGGTAACAATTTCACAAGAGGATTGAACCGGGATAATTTATTGTTGAAAAAATTTTTAACCGTGTCGTTCAGATTCAGCGTGAGAAGCGCTGCCAAGCCCGCCGCTATTCCCAGAATCAGGTAAAGTGACAACTCCGGAGAAAATCGGACAGCGGCCGGCGGAAGAACAAAAAAGGCGTTGCCGCCAAGGAAAATTCTGGAAATGTAGTCTGCGGTAAACGCAGAAATGATAAGCATCGAAAACGTCGATGTTTGGAAAAAGTTGAAAAGAATGATCTCGATGGAGAAAAAAACGGCGCCGAGCGGCGCATTGAATATCGCGGCAATCGCGGCGCTCATTCCGGCGGCAATATAGGCGCGGCGGCGTTTCTCGTCCACATGCAAAGCCTGTCCCATGAGCGAAGCCATTCCGGCGCCCGTTTGAGCGGCCGGCGCTTCCGGCCCGAGCGTTCCACCCATTCCGAGAAAAATCATCGGCGCGATAAAATGAAACACCGTGGTCTTCAGACTGATGATCCCGCTGTAGAGAAAATTGGACTTGATGACTTCGACGACGCCCTTCTGCGCGGCTAATTCCGACCAGAGCCAGATCATCAATCCGACGACCAAACCACCGATCAGCGGAACAGCGATGATTACCCAAGCCGGTAAGTGCGCGCCAAGGTTGGTAATCGTTGTAAAAGAAAAACTTTTAATCGCGCCGATGCCGGAGATCAACAGGATCGCCGGAAGCCCGGCGATGACGCCGATAACCAGCGAAGAAAGGATCAATCGGACAAATTCGGACGCGGGGCTGATTTCGACCTGTTTGGCGATGAAATGCCAGACGTCGGCGCAAACTCGCCTGAAGTTCCAGTGATTACCAGCAGATTTATCCATCATTCTATCGTCGCAGGTATCGGCCGCACGATTCGATCTTCGCGCCGTCAGCGGTTGCGGGTAAAAATTGAGTCGGTCTCCCAAAATAGACTTTCAAAACAAACGGTCGTCATATTAACTTATCGTCCGGATATGTTCTTTTACTATCAAATGACAATTACTCAACGGAAATTACCGATAGTGATTCAATGAAGCAAGCGCGGACTTTTAAAGAATATGGTTTTCTGATCAGAACGAGGTTATCGGCGGTCTTGCTGACAGCCCTCGTCGTGAAGCCGCGACTTTTGACGATGATTTCACGCTTCGGATTCACGGTGCGACGCGAACAGATTCTCGTCGGCTCCGGAGACGATTCCGCTCTCGTTCTGCGGTATTCGCAGGCGCCGACCGCCAAAAGACCGGCCATCATCTTGACGCGCGGCAGTTACGCGCACGGCGGTCACTATGGCATGTTAAATTATCTGGCTCAGGCGTTGACTTTTTTCGGTTTTCATGTTTTCGTGCCGGTTCTGGACGACATGAAAGATTATCTCCTGAAACAGGAATCTCTGGAAACACTAAAAAAGATCATTAAGGGAATTGCCGGATTGGACATTGTCGAGCGCGAAAAAATCGGCCTTTGCGGCGAAAGTTTCGGCTCCGGCATGACTTTGCTCGCGGCAGAAGATCCTGAAATTAATCGGAACATCCGGTTCATTCTGCTTTTCTCGCCTTACGCGACGATCGAAGCCGCCGTTCGATTCGCATTCTCGGGAAAATCGGCCGGCGACGAAAAACAAGAGCCGATCGCTCCCGATCCGTATTTGCGCGTTCTGTTCGGCCTGAACATTCTCGACAACATCGATCCATCATTAGATAAAGCCGTACTCCGACAAGCGTTTCTCAACTATCTGAAAGACCGACGCGACTGGGCTATCGACAACATCCGAGATATCGGAAAACGCGAGCGCGATTTCTTCCTGTCCGTTCTTCGCGCAACCGATATAGGAGAACCAATACTTGCAACGTTGTTGGCCCAAGCGGAGAGTTTTCGGAACGTTTTATCGCCGCTTACAATTCAAACCGATCTCCGGAAACCAATTCTGATCGTTCACGGCCTTACGGATAATGTCGTTAACTGTGACCAAAGCAGAATTTTGGCAGAAGCGATAACCAGTTCCGGTGGCGTGACAGCGCATTTCTCACCGCTTCTTCGACACCAGCAATTTTTCTCTTTTTACTCGAATCCGTGGCGGTGGATCGTCGGTTTTAGTCAACTTAGCGAAATATTTTTTAAAGCGCTGGTTTACAATCAGACATACGATCTGCTCAAACGGCCAGATCAGACGGCACCGTCTCGCTCCGAGGCTTAACTTTTATTCTCCAATCAGGAATATTTCTTTCTGTGGATGCGAAAGCCATTCAAAACCGTTTTTCGTCACGACGATCATTTCCTCGACGGTAGCAACGCCGTAACCTTCGATCGGCAACCGCGGTTCGATCGTATAGACCTGACCTACTTCCAGACGATAAAACGGTGTTTCGCCGTAACGTTCCCACCGCGGCGATAAACCGCCCGCGCCGTCATGGGTCGAGCGCCCAACCTGATGCCCGGTTCCGTGCGGAAATTCCGGATAGCCTTTTGAAACGATGTAATCCCGTGCAACGTCGTCGATTTCAAAGCCCATTTTCCCGGGTCGGATGGCATCGGCGGTTTTTTGCACGGCTTCAATGATCGTGTTGAATCCGCGTAAAACCGATTCTGGCGCTTCTTTCTCGCCATCGCGTAAAAAATACCACGTCCGTTGAATGTCCGAGCAGTAACCGTCTTTTTTTACACCAAAATCGATATTCAGAACGTGACCTTTTTCGATGGTTCTGCCGGTCGGTTCAGCGTGTGCTCCGGCGGAAAATGGTCCGGTGAAAACAGCCGGACAAGAATTCACCTCCCATGCGGTTTCCATATTCTGTCGGTAAACGCAATCCAGAATGAAATCCGCGACATCTTGTTCTGACATTCCCGGCTTCATAAAAGTCGAGACGCGATGGTAAATATCTTCGGTTACGGCGATTGAAGCCTTGATTTTTTCCAATTCCGATGCCGATTTGCGACCACGCAGGGCGCTGATTACATTTTCGGATGACAGAATTTTCCCGTCAAATTCGGCTTTAGACAGATACTCCATCAGCGCTTCATACATGCCGTGCGTCAATCCGTCGGCCATATAGTCGTTTATCGAAGTATTGATCGCAATTTCTTTCGGATGTAATTCGCGGATGGCCGCTATAAACGATTCTCCAATCCCGCCGACATAGACACGAATATCGTCGAATGTGCCGGTCGATTTGATTCGTTCTTTATCGAGACTGCCGATGATGGCGATCGTTTTTCCGGTTCGGGAAACCAGAAATGCCGATTGCCACGTGCAATTTGCACCGAGAATCATATCCAGACACGGGTCGTGGATCGTTTCGCTTTCGCGCACGAACGTGAGCCATAAATCGACGTTCAATTCTTCAAGAATGCCTATTGCCTGTTTAATCTTTTCTTTCTGCATAAAATCCTTCCTATCATGCTCAATTACACTACCCGGCGTCTTAATATAACAAACATTTTCGGAGAGACCAGCGATCAACTAAAAGAAAAGGGAAGCATTTCTGGCGAAATCACTTCCCTGTTGGGACGGAGCAGTATGTCAACATATACGAAAGTAAGGAAGCCCTTGGATGGGACGCGAGATGTATCATGTTGGCGGAGATTACTATATAACAGTTTTCAAAAACCGTCTTTCAAGATTACAATCTTTGTGCCAACACGTATGTTGCTGGAATTCAGCAGGTTGAATAATTTTCGTGGTTGACAAATGTCAGGCAAGGTTGACACTATTTGTCAAGCAAGGTTGACGCTTTGTGGGAATTAGAGCATTTTTCGGAGAAATTTACCTGTATAGGAATCGGCGTGATTGACGACGATTTCCGGCGATCCCTGGCAAACGACCGCACCGCCCGCGTCTCCACCCTCCGGTCCCAAATCAATGATGTAATCGGCCGTCTTGATCACGTCCAGATTATGTTCGATGACGATGATCGTGTTTCCGTTATCGACCAGCCGGTTTAAAACATTTAGAAGCATTTTAATATCTTCAAAATGCAATCCGGTCGTCGGTTCGTCGAGAATATAAATAGTCTTGCCGGTGCCGACTTTGCTGAGTTCGGTCGCCAGTTTAATTCTCTGCGCTTCGCCGCCGGAAAGCGTGGTTGCCTGCTGACCGAGTTTGATATATCCAAGCCCGACATCCTTGAGTGTTTGAAGTTTTTTATAAATCGTCGGAATCTTATCAAAGAACTCAAAAGATTGGTCGACAGTCATGTTCAAAACTTCTGATATGTTTTTGTTTTTGTATCGGATTTCAAGTGTATCGCGGTTGTAGCGTTGACCTTTGCAGACTTCGCAAGAAACATAGACATCCGGGAGAAAATGCATCTCGATTTTTTTAATGCCATCTCCGCCGCACGCCTCGCACCGTCCGCCTTTCACATTGAACGAAAAGCGTCCCGGCAGATAGCCCCGGATTTTGGATTCTTTCATCGAACTGAACAAATCGCGGATCGGCCCGAACGTTCCCGTGTATGTCGCCGGATTTGAGCGAGGCGTCCTGCCAATCGGCGATTGGTCGATATCGATGACTTTATCGAGAAATTCCAATCCAGTGATGCTGGCGTATTTCAGGGGCGTCATTTTCGAATGATAGAAATATTTATGCAACGCCGGATATAGCGTTTCATTCACCAACGTGCTTTTCCCTGACCCCGAAACACCGGTCACACAAATGAATTTTCCGAGCGGAAATTTCACGTCGATCGACTTCAGATTATTGCCGGCGGCGCCTTTAATGATAACCGCCATCCCGTTGCCGTCCCGCCGTTCTTCAGGAACCGGTATTTTTTTTACACCCGAAAGATATTGTCCGGTTAGAGAATTCGGATTTTGGGCGATTTCTTCCGGAGAACCCAGCGCAACGATGTAGCCGCCGCTTTCGCCCGCACCGGGACCTAAATCGATCACATAATCCGCATGCTCGATCGTTTCCTGATCGTGTTCGACGACCAACACCGTGTTCCCAAGATCGCGCAGTCGGGTCAGCGTGGAAATCAAGCGGCAATTGTCCCGCTGATGCAAACCGATGCTGGGTTCGTCCAAAATGTACAGAACGCCGACGAGTTGCGAACCGATTTGCGTCGCCAGCCGGATTCGCTGGGCTTCGCCGCCGGAGAGCGATTGCGCCGTGCGGTTCAGCGTCAGATAATCGACGCCGACATTCACCAAAAACCGCGCACGCGCCTTGATCTCCTTGACGATCTGATGCGAAATCTGTTCTTCGACCGGCGTTAATTGGAGGTTTTCGATCACGTCTAAGAATTTCGAGATCGACAGATTGCTGATGTCGTAAATGTTCATTCCGCCGATTGTGATTGCCAGACTTTCTTTTTTCAGCCGCTTGCCGTTACAGGTCGTGCAATTTTTCACGCCCATGAATTGCTGAATCCACGCCCGGATGCCCATCGAATTGGTCTGGGTATAGCGGCGGCTCAAATTCGGAATGATTCCTTCGAACGGCGCGTTGTATTGTCCGTTGATCCGCTCGGATTTCAGGTTGATGGGAACCGAATTGCCTTCCGTTCCATAGAGCAAAACTTCCTTAGCAACCTGCGGCAATTTTCTAAACGGCGTGACGAAATCAAAATCGTATGCTTTTGCGACGCCTTTAAGAATAGCAGAGTACCAGCCGCCGCGCGGTTGTTCGCCGACCGGAATAATGGCGCCCTCGCTGAGGCTTTTCGAGTCGTCCGGAACAACCAAATCGGGGTCGATCTCCATCTGCGTTCCGAGTCCGTCGCAGGTCGGGCACGCGCCGTACGGACTGTTAAACGAAAACATCCGCGTCGACAATTCTTCGTAACTGATACCGCAATCGGGGCAGGCGAGATTTTCGCTGAACAGATGTTCTTTCTCGCTGTTGACGAGAATGACGATCAGTCCCGAACCGATTTTCAAAGCGAGTTCGACCGACTCCGCCAGTCGCCCGCGCACCGAATCGGAAATAACCAGACGATCGACGACAACTTCGATGTTATGCTTCTTGTTTTTGTCTAAGGAAATCGACGCATCGACATCGACGATCTTGCCGTCAATGCGCGCGCGGACGAATCCTTCGCGGCGTATTTCCTTGAAAATTTCTTTATATTCGCCTTTCCTTCCGCGGATCAGCGGCGCTAAAACCATGATCCGTGTGTCGGCGGGATAACCGTTCACCGAATCGACGATCTGCTGTGCCGTTTGTTTCTGAATCAGCTTTCCGCACTGATAGCAATACGGAATGCCGATCCGCGCATACAAAAGCCGGAGATAATCATAGATTTCTGTGACTGTGCCGACGGTCGAGCGCGGATTCTTCGATGCAGATTTCTGTTCGATGGAAATCGCCGGCGACAAACCTTCGATGAAATCGACGTCAGGCTTTTCCATCAAACCGAGAAATTGCCGGGCATAAGCGGAAAGCGATTCCACATACCGGCGCTGACCTTCCGCATAAATAGTATCAAACGCCAGAGACGATTTACCCGAGCCGGACAGCCCGGTAATCACCACAAATTTCTCACGCGGGATTTTAATGTCGATGTTTTTTAGATTGTGCTCGCGGGCACCTTTGACGATAATGTATTCGCTACTCACTGACTTTCCTGTTTTCAAAATATCCGGTAAAATTACCACCCTTTTTCGGGAACTAAAAAGGTTTTTCC
>Ga0265296_1001101_pt1 | contig 33337 bp, 22 predicted proteins | sample MunlanPumphouse1_FD_189073 | JGI IMG/M metagenome (GOLD analysis project Ga0265296, IMG submission 189073) | Groundwater microbial communities from a municipal landfill in Southern Ontario, Canada - Pumphouse #1 | ecosystem: Environmental > Aquatic > Deep subsurface > Groundwater | place...
CCCTGCGCTTCGTTATGGAAGGTTCGGGCGCCTATACCTCGGTGGACGGCGAAAAGGCGGTGATGCGGCCCTTCGATCTGGTGCTCACGCCCGGCGGCCAGTGGCACGACCACGGCAACCCGACCGATACCCCGATGATCTGGCTGGACGGGCTGGACATCCCGACCGTCCGTCACTTCGACGCCAGCTTCGCTGAGGGCTATGCCGAGGACCAGTTCCCGGAACAGGCCCCGGCCGGCGATAGCCTGAACCGCTATGGCCGCAACATGCGTCCGCTGAAAGGCCACACGTCGGATCGCCGCCCGGCGCATCAGCCGCTGTTCCACTACCCCTACGCCGAGTGGCGTCCGGCCTTGGACACCATGGCTGAGAGCGGCGCCGAGATCGATCCGCATCTGGGTCACGCCCTGGAGTTCATGAACCCGATCAACGGCGGGCCGATCATGGCCACCATCTCGGCCCATGTGCGCCTGTTGCCGGAAGGCTTTGAGAGCAAGCCGCGCCGCTCGACCGACGGCACCATCTTCGTGGTGGTCGAAGGGACCGGCGAGGCGGTGATCGAGGGCGAGACCGTCGCCCTGAAGCCGCGCGACATCGTGGTCGCGCCATCGTGGAAATCGGTCGCCTTCAAGGCGTCCAGCCGACTGATCCTGTTCGGATACTCCGACAAGGCCTGTCAGGAAAAACTGAACCTCTACAAGGAAGAGAACGCATGAGCCTGCTGTTCCAACCGCAAGCGCCCGTGCTTGCCCCGACCAACACCGGGGATGAATTCCCGGTCCGCCGCATCTTCTGCGTCGGCCGCAACTACGCCGCCCACGCCCGCGAAATGGGCCGCGACCCGGACCGCGAGCCGCCCTTCTTCTTCACGGCCTGGGCCGAGACGGTGGTGCTGGACGGCGCCACCATCGCCTATCCGTCCAAGACCGAGAACTTCCACTACGAGGCCGAGCTGGTCGTCGCCATCGGCAAGGGCGGTCGCAACATCGCCGCCCGGGACGCGCTGGACCACGTCTGGGGCTACGCCACCGGCCTGGACATGACGCGTCGCGATCTGCAGCTGGAAGCGCGCGCCCAGGGCCGTCCGTGGGACACGGGCAAGAACGTCGAGCAGTCGTCGCCGCTGGGTCTGATCCACAAGGCGGGCGAGGGCTTTGATCCCGAACACGGCAAGATCGAGTTGACCGTCAACGGCGAGGTCAAACAGACGGCGGACCTGGCCGACCTGATCTGGCCGGTGGCCGACATCGTCGCCTACCTGTCGGGTCTGTGGGAGATTCAGCCCGGCGACCTGATCTACACCGGCACCCCCGCCGGCGTCGGCGCGGTGCTTCCAGGCGACGCCATGACCGTCACCATCGACGGCCTGACCCCGCTCAACATCAAGGTCGGCCCGCCCGCCGCCTGATCCCTTTTCACACGCATCATCAACACACGGAGAGGCGCGCGACAGACGCGCCCTCCGCAGGAGGACGACACATATGGCAGCCATGGGTGAGGGGGGCGGGAACGCCGTCATCGACCGGGCCAGGTTTGGCCCGCTACAGTTCGGCGTCACGGCGCTGTGCTTCATCATCGCCATGCTCGACGGTTTCGACACTCAGTCGATCGCCTTCGTCGCGCCCAAGATCGCCGAGGACTGGGGTCTGGCCCCGTCGGCGTTCGGCCCGATCTTCGCCATCGGCCTTCTGGGCCTGACGGTCGGCGCCTTCACCCTGAGCCCGGCGGCGGACAAGTTCGGCCGCAAGACCATCATCCTGATCTCGACCTTCATCTTCGGCCTGTTCGCCCTGCTGACGGCCTTTTCGACCTCGATGAACGAGCTGCTGATCTATCGTTTCATCACCGGCGTCGGCCTGGGCGCCGCCATGCCCAACATCATCGCCCTGACCAGCGAGTATGGCCCGGCCCGCCTGCGCGCGACCCTGGTGACCGTCATGTTCTGCGGATTCCCGCTGGGCTCGACCATCGGCGGTCTGGTCTCGACCTGGCTGATCGCCACCTGGGATTGGCATTCGGTCTTCGTCGTCGGCGGCGTCCTGCCGCTGCTGCTGCTGCCGGTGCTCTGGTTCATGTTGCCGGAATCGGTGCGCTTCCTGGTCGCCAAGGGCGCGCCTGAGCACAAGATCGCCCCCATCGTGAAGAAGATCGACGCCGACGCCTCGGTCAGCGAATTCATCGCCGGCCTGAAGCACGAGCAGACGTCGGCGGCCAAGGGCTTCTCGGTCTTCCAGCTGTTCCGCGAAGGCCGCGCGCCGGTGACACTGCTTTTGTGGGTCGCCTTCTTCATGAACCTGCTGGTCATGTACTTCCTGGTGAACTGGCTGCCGACCCTGCTGAAGGGCGCCGGTCTGCCGCTCAGCATGGCCATCCTGTCCACCGCGACCCTGAACCTGGGCGGCGTGGTCGGGGCCATCGTCCTGGGCCGGATGATCGACAAGATCAGCCCCTATGTCGTCCTGGGTTCGGCCTACGCCGCTTCGGCGGCCTTCATCGCCCTGCTGGCTTTCGGCGGCACGAACCTGACGGTCCTGCTGCTGGGTGCGGCCTTGTCCGGCTTCGGCGTCGTCGGCGCCCAGATCGGCTGCAACGCCCTGACGGCGGCTGTCTATCCGACCGCCATCCGCGCCACCGGCGTGGGCTGGGCCCTGGGCGTCGGCCGCATCGGCGCCATCGTCGGGCCGCTGGTCGGCGGCGTGCTGCTGGCCGCCGGCTGGTCGCCGCAGTCGCTGATCCTGCTGGCCGTCATCCCCGCCGTGATCGCCTCGATCGCGGTCTTCACCCTCGGCGGCGTGCGCCGTCGCGCCGGAGTCTGACCTCATGATCCTGCACGGTTATTTCCGCTCCACGGCCTCGTGGCGGGTTCGTATCGCCCTGGGCCTCAAGGGACTGGAGGCCGTGCAGGTCATCCACCACCTGCGCAGGGGCGAGCAGCGGGCGCCGGACTACCTGGCGCTCAACCCGCAAGGTCTGCTGCCTTCGTTTGTCACCGACGACGGGGCGGTCCTGACCCAGTCGCTGGCCATCATCGAATACCTCGACGAGACCTCGCCCGAGCCGTCTCTGCTGCCCGCAGATCCGGTGCAGAAAGCCAAGGTTCGGGCGGTGGCCCAGGTCGTGGCCTGCGACATTCACCCGGTGCAGAACCTGAAGGTGCTGCAACGCTTGCGTGACTTCGGTCTGAGCGAAGATGTGATCCAGGCCTGGGCCGCGACCGTCATCGAGGAGGGGCTCGACGCAGTCGATACGCTTTTGGCCGACCAGCCGGGGCCGTACGCTTTCGGCGACGCCCCGACCCTGGCCGACCTGTGCATCGTGCCGCAGCTAGGCAACGCCCGTCGCTTCGGCGTCGAGGTGCGTTGGCCGCGTCTGCTGGCGCTGGAGGCCGCCTGCCTCGAACTGCCCGCCTTCCAGAACGCCGTGCCGGGCCGACAGCCCGACGCCGAATAATCATCCCAATCGAACCGAGCGCGGAGCCAACCGCGCCCTTTCCCGGAGGACATCCATGAGTATCGCCGCTGCGGCCGCCGCCGCATTGCTTTCGCACGCCCCTATGCCCGCCCCCATGCCGGCGGACGCCGAGGCGCCGATCCAGACCGCGCCCGCCGTCGCGCCCGCGACCCCGGCCGCGCCGCCGCCTTTCAGGCTGATCAACCACGACGAGAGCTACGCCTGGCTGGCCGATCCGGCCAAGCGCGCCTCGACCTGGTCGAAGTTCAAATATGTGCCGGTCGGCGGCGAGGGCAGCCCCGTCTGGGCCAGCTTCGGCGGCGAACTGCGCTTCCGCGCCGAGCACCGCGACAATGAGCGCTTCGGGCGCGGCGCTCAGGACACCGGCGGCGACTTCCAGACCCGCGCCCGCCTGTGGGGCGAACTGAATCTGGCGTCTTCGCTGCGCGCCTTCGTGGACGTTCAGGACGCCCGCACCTCGGGCCTCGCCAGCGGCGAGCCGGTGATCGAGGAAAACCGCACCGACCTGCATCAGGCCTTCATCGAGGCCAAGACCGGACTGGGCGAGGGCACGCTGCGCGTCCGCGCTGGACGGCAGGAGTTCGGGCAGGGGTCGTTCCGCCTGTTCGACATGCGCGAGGGCGCCAACGCCCGCGTGGCCCTGGACATGGTCCGGGTCCTGTACGACAGCCCGGCCGGCTGGAGCGGCGGCGCCTTCGCCGGCTTTGCCCTGCGCGAAGGCAAGGCCTCGTGGGACGACGCCACCAACTTCGACTATCGCCTGTATGGCGCGACGGCCGCCAAGACCCTGGGGCAGGGGGCGACGGCGCCCAAGCTGGAACTGCTCTACGCCAACACCGACCGTCTGGTGACGCCGTTTGACGGTCAGGTCCCCGGCCGCGACGACCGCGACACCCTGTCGGTGCGTCTGTCCGGCAAGGTCGCGCCCTGGGACTATGAGGTCGAGGCGGTCAAGCAGTGGGGGTCGTTCCGCGACCTCGACATCGACGCCTGGTTCTTCTCCGCCGTCGGCGGCCGCACCTTCTCGGGTGTGAAGTGGTCGCCGCGCGTGGCCGTGCGCCTGGACGTCGGCTCGGGCGACAAGGACCCCAACGACGGCAAGCTGAACAGCTTCAACCCCCTGTTCCCGCAACCGGCCGCCCTGCGCACCGACCTGGGCTTCGCCAACATGGTGCTGTTGCAGCCCGAGGTGACGGTGCGTCCGACGCCCAAGCTGACCCTGGGCGCCAACACCGCCGGCCTGTGGCGTCAGAGCAAGGACGACGGCCTCTACGCCCTGTCCGGCATGGTGCTGCGCGGCGCGAACGAGGGCCAATCCTCCTACGTCGGCTGGCGCACGGGCGTCTTCGCCCGCTATGCGCTGACGCCCTATGTCTCGCTGATGGGCGTGGCCAACTACACCAAGGCTGGCGACTTCCTGAAGGAAACCGGCACGGCCGAGGACCAGTCCTACCTCGGAACCTTCCTGACCTTCCGCTTCTGACATCAGAAGCGCCACTAGAGCGGCTCCGCTTCGAAGATGAAGCGGAGTTTTCTCTCTTGATGCCACCGGCGTGCCCGTCCGCCTTGATTGAGGGGAAGTATCCTGAATCTCATTCATCAATGGCCGGGATAACTCGTTTGTCTTGCCGGCTGATCTGCCGGATTTCAAAGCCGTAGTTTCTGACGTGGGTGGGTTTTGAAATGACGATTCCGGCAAGCCTTCAGGGTAAGCTGCGCCTTCCGATCATTGGGTCGCCGCTGTTCATCGCCTCGACGCGCGACCTGGTGGTCGAGCAGTGCCGTAGCGGCATCATCGGCGCCTTCCCGGCGCTAAACGCGCGCCCGCAGGAAACCCTGGTCGACTGGATCGCTGAAATCCGCGAACGCCTGGCGACGGCCGCCGCCGAAAACCCCGAGGCGAAGATCGCCCCCTTCGGCGTCAATCAGGTCATGGGTGAACTGAACACCCGCTGGCAGGCCGATTTGACGACCATTGTGCGCGAGAAGGTGCCGCTGATCATCAGCAGCCTGCGCGCCCCGCCGCCCGAGATCATCAGCGAAGTCCACAGCTACGGCGGTCTGGTCTTCCACGACGTCACCAATATCCGCCATGCCCGAAAGGCGGCCTCGATGGGCGTCGACGGCCTGATCCTGGTCTGCGCCGGCGCCGGCGGCCAGGGCGGCGACCGCAGCCCCTTCGCCCTGATCAACGAGGTGCGCCAGTTCTTCGACGGCGTCCTCATCCTGGCAGGGGCGATGAGCACCGGCCAGGACGTGCTGGCGGCTCAGGCCATGGGCGCCGACTTCGCCTATCTTGGCACCCGCTTCCTGGCGTCGAAGGAATCCGGGGCCAGCGACCAGCACAAGGGCGAGGTCATCGCCAGCCGCGCCGAAGACATCATCTACACCAACATCTTCACCGGCATTCCGGGCAACTATCTGAAGTCCACCCTGACCGCCGCCGGTCTGGATATCGACAACCTGCCGAAGTTCAGCCCCGAGACCGCCAAGTACCGCAAGATGGACAACGGCGAGATCAAGGTCTGGAAGGATATACGCGGCTGCGGCCATGGTTGCGGCTCGATCACCGAGCAGGAAACCACGGCCCAGATCATCGACAGCCTGGAAGCCCAGTACCGCGCCGCCCTGGCGCGCATGCAGGCGACGGCCTTCGCCTGATGTCGGAGCAGGGGGCCATGTATCACGTCAGCCGGTTCGCGGCGGCGACGCCGGATCGCGTGGCGGCGACCTTCATTCCCAGCGGTCGGACCATCACCTTCGGCGCGCTGGAGGCCCAGGCCAATCAGGCGGCGCACGCCCTGCGGACCCTGGGCCTGAAACGCGGCGACTGCGTCGGGATTTCGATCACCAATCGGCCGGAATTCCTGTCGGTCATGCTCGGGGCACAGCGGATCGGCCTCTATTACGTGCTCCTGTCCACCAAACTGTCGGTCGATGATCTGGCCTATGTGGTCGCGGATTCCAAAGCCAAGGTCGTCATCGTCTCCAGGGGGTGTTTCGCCGCCGAAACGCCCGAGAGCCTGAGCCAACTGGGCGTCAAGGTCTGCCTGCTGGACATCGCCCAGGATGGGTTTGACGACTGGGCCGAACTTGTCGCGGCCCAGCCCGCGACCCTGCCTGCCGACGTCTCTCGGGGGCGGGATCTGCTCTACAGCTCGGGTTCGACCGGCCGGCCCAAGGGCATCCTGAAGGGCTTGCCGGACGGAGCGTTCGACGCGCTCGACCCGGTCAATATGGGGGCCGCCGCCGCCTATGGCTTCGGGGCTTCGTCGGTCATGCTGTCGCCTTGCCCGCTCTATCACGCGGCGCCGCACCGCTTCGCCAACGTCACCCTGCACGCCGGGGCCATGCTGGTGGTGGCCGAAACCTTCGACCCGGAAACCTGCCTCAAGGCCATTGAGGCTCTGCGTGTGACTCACAGCCTGTGGGTGCCGACCATGTTCCATCGGATGCTGCAACTGCCGGACGATGTTCGCGGTGCCTATGACCTGTCGACCCACCGCCACGCCGTCCACGGCGCCGCGCCCTGTCCGGTGCACGTCAAGCAGCGGATGATCGACTGGTGGGGGCCGATCATCGACGAGTATTATTCGGGCAGCGAAGGCGTCGGCTCGACCAATATCAGTTCGGCCGAGTGGCTGGCCCATCCCGGCTCGGTCGGGCGGCCCCATGACTGCGCCGTCCATGTTCTTGGCCCTGATGGCGTCGAACTGCCCGTGGGCGAGATCGGCGACATCTATTTTGAATCCAACCATGCGTTTGAATATCTGGGCGACGCGCAAAAGACCGGCCAGGCCACCAGCGCCGAGGGCTGGAGAACCTTCGGCGACATCGGCTACGTCGATGCTGAAGGCTATCTGTATCTGACCGACCGTCGGCATTTCACGATCATCTCGGGCGGGGTGAACCTGTATCCGCAGGAGATCGAGTCCGTCCTGCTGGAGCATCAAGCCATCAAGGACGCCGCCGTGATCGGCGTCCCCCACGAGGCGTTCGGCCAGGTGGCTCTCGCCGTCGTCGAACTGGTGGACCCCGCCCAGGCCAGCGATGAGATGAAGGCGGCTATCCGCAGCTTCGTGCGCGCCCGGCTGGGACCGATCAAGACGCCCAAGGCGGTGGAGTTCGAGGCGGACTTCCCGCGTCACGCCACCGGCAAGCTCTACAAGCGCGAACTAATCGCCCGCTATTCCTGAGCCTCTTTGAGCGGTCCGGCCTGCTGATGATCTGAGCTCATCAGTAGGCCGGGGATTTCATTTGAAGCCCCTTGCGCCTTGCCCGCAGATGGGTCTTGACGCTGCGGCGGCTCTGCCGGAACGCACAAAAATACAAAGAGGCCGAACCGTATGAATCCATGCGGAATTCGGACGATCATCGACAGGGACGGGAGCGGGATTTTGAAAACCGAAGGCAAGGTCGGCGGCGTGGCCATGACGGCCTATTGCGCCTATGCGGTGCCGCTGACGGCAGTGACCGTGGCTACGCTCAGTTTCGTGCCGCCGCTGTATTCGCAAGGTCTGGGTCTGCCGCTGGCGACCGTGGGCGCCATCCTGTTCGCGGTCCGTCTGATCGACATCATTCTGGACCCGCTGATCGGTCTGGCCATTGATCGCAGCCACTTCAAGCAGCAGCACAAGCCGTGGATCTGGATCGCCCTGCCGGTCTTTCTGACGGCCATCACCCTGCTGTTCTTCCCGGTGAAGTCGCTGGTCGGCGCGCCCTATCTGTTCATCGCCGCCATGCTGACCTCGGCGGCCTATACGACCGCCCTCATCGCGCACCAGGCCTGGGCCGCCGCTATCGCTACCGAACCGCGCACCCTGTCCAAGCTGTTCGGCTGGCGCGAGATCGCGGTCATCCTGGGCATCTTCGGCACCTTCGGCGCGACGGCGGTGGCCGAGCAGATCGTGGGGCCGGGAATCGCCGTCAAGGCGGCGGCCGCCGGCGGCTTCATCCTCGTGGCCATCGTCGTCTCGACTCTGATCACCAGCCTGTTCGCGCCCGACGAGCGCCGCACCGAGCGTTACAGCCACGAGCCCCTGTCCAAGCATCGCGACTTCCTGTTGAGCCGGGGTTTTGTGGGCGTCTGCCTCGGTATCCTGCTGCTCAACCTCGGCTGGGTTTCCGCCTCGGTCCTGGGCTTTTTCCTGGCCGAGCAGGCCTTCGGCATGGGCGGACGCTATGCCCTGGGTCAGGTGGTCTTCTTCCTCGCCGGCGGCCTGGGCATGGTCATCTGGATGAAGCTGGCGGGCCGTCTGGGCGACAAGCGCACCCTGGTCGTGGCCAGCCTCTATACGGCGGCGGCCTTCCTGTTCCTGTTTCTGTGGGCGCGCATCGGCACGCCGCCCGCCTACTTCGCCTATATGGCCAGCGTGGGCGTGGCCTTCGGCTCCGGCCCCTATCTGGTGCGCTCGCTGGTAGGGGCCCAGGCCAACGCCTATGAGGCCCAGACCGGGCGGCGCGTGCGCGGCATGGCCTTCTCGGTCGTGACCCTGTTCGACAAGGTCGGCACCGGCATGGCGGCGGGCGTGGTCCTGCCGCTGGTGGCCTGGTTGGGATTCAATCCCACGGCCCAGGCGACGACGCACAGCATCGGCATTCTGTTGATTGTCGGCATCGCCGTGCCTGTGGTGTCGCTCTGTCTGATGGCGCTGACTCTGCGTCTGGGCTCCCGGCCGGGCGGGACGTTCGAGTAGGGCGGTACGGCTTCGAACTGATGAGATCAGTTCATCGATGGCGCGTCCAATTCGTTTGTTTTCGCGTCGAAGCCGAACCTAGCATCGAGACTTGAAAAGGCTCGGTCGCAAGAGGCCGCACGGGGTTCGCCCGAGTGCAGAAGCCTTCGGGGAAGAATGACCATGAAGACGCAAAACAGACGCCGACTGGCCTATCTGATGTCCACGGCCCTCTTGGCGCCGGGTCTGGCCTATGCCCAGGACGCGACGACGAGGCCGCAAACCGAGGCTTCCAGCACGCTGGACGACATCATCGTCACCGCCCAGAAGAAGCAGGAATCCCTTCAGAATGTACCGATTTCGGTGGACGTGGTCGGCGGCGAAACCCTGGACCGTCTCAGCCTGTCGAACTTCGATGAGCTATCGGGCAAGATTCCCAACTTCAGCGTCCGCAAGTCGGGCAGCACCACCCTGATCAGCATCCGCGGCATCGGCTCTGGCGGGGATCGCGGCTTCGAGCAGTCGGTGGGCATGTTCGTCGACGGCGTCTTCGCCGGTCGCGACCAGCAGTTCGCCGTGCCCTTCTTCGACCTGGCCCGCGTCGAGGTGCTAAAGGGGCCGCAGAGCATTCTGTTCGGCAAGAACACCATCGCCGGCGCCGTCAACATCACCACTGCGGGTCCGACCAAGGAGGCTCGCGCCAGTCTGACCGCCGAATATGAAACCGAGGCGCGCGAGCGCGTCCTGGCCGGCTATGTCAGCGGACCGCTGACCGAGACCCTGCGCGGTCGTCTGGCGGCGCGGGTGTCGCGCAACGACGGCTATCTGTTCAACACCCTGACCGACCGCCGCGAGCGTACCAGCGAGGACGCCCTGATCCGCGCCTCGGTCGAGTGGGAGCCTAGCGACACCCTGCGGGTCAACGCCAAGTATGAGCACGGCGACGTCAACCGCGTCGGCTCGCCCTTCCAGCTGATCAGCTTCGGCGCCTACAAGAATGTGCTGACGGCCTTTGATCCCAGGATCGAAGACAAGCTGGATCGCCAGAGCTCGTCGGGCCGCTTCCTCAACGACGCCGAAGAGATCCAGTCCGACAATTTCGGGCTGGAGGTTCACAAGGAACTGGGCGAGTTCGTCCTGACCGCCGTGACGGGCTATTCGGCCTTCGACACCAAGCAGACCAACGACGCCGACGGCACCTCCATCCCGCTGATCGCCTACAAGCAGAGCGAAGAGTTCCGCCAGTTCAGCCAGGAGCTGCGTCTGGAGTCGCCGGTCAGCGACCGTTTCGAATACACTCTGGGCGCCTTCTATCAGCGCGGGACCTATTTCACCGATCCGCGCCTGGACGTGGACGGCTCGCTGCTGTCGCTGCCCAAGGTCGCCTCGCAGCGGACCTTTGATCAGACCTCGACCATCTGGAGCGCCTTCGCCGAGGGCAAGTGGCGCCTGAACGACGCCTTCACCGTCGTCGGCGGCCTGCGCTACACCAACGAGGACAAGTCCGCCTTCAAGCAGAACACGGTCATGAAGTTCGGGACCCAGACGCCCGAAACCAACCTAACGGTTCTGGCCGTTAGCAAGGCCGCGCTGGGCAGCGTCAATTTCACCGCCGATCTGGACCGCAGCGAAAGCAACCTGTCGCCGTCGCTGGCCCTGCAATACGGCGACGCCGATCGCGGCATGGCCTATTTCAAGGTGACGCAGGGCTTCAAGAGCGGCGGCTTCGACGTCGCCGACCAGAGCGGCCTCAGCCTTGAGTATCAGGGCGAAGAGGCGACCGCCTATGAACTGGGCTGGAAGACTCGCCTGGCCGACAACCGCGCCGAGGTGAACCTGGCCCTCTTCCGCACCGACTTCGAAGACTTACAGGTCTCGGCCTTCGACGGCGTGCGCTTCCTGACCACCAACGCCGCGGCGGCCCGCTCTCAGGGCGTCGAGGTCAACGGTCGTTGGCAGATCTCCCGGGCCCTCTACTTCACCGGCTCGGCCGCCTATACCGACGCGACCTATCAGAATTACACCGGAGCGGTCTGCACCGCCGAGCAGAAGGCCGCCTTCACGGGTCCAGGCTCTTGCTTGCAGGACCTCAGCGGGCGCCCGCTGTTCGCCTCGTCCAAGTGGTCAAGCAACGTCAATCTTGAGCACGTCGCCGACCTGCCGAACGGCCTGATGCTGCAAAGCAATCTGGGCGTCAACTATCGCAGCAAGCACTATCTGGCGACTGACCTGGCTGAGGCCTCGCTGCAGGACGGCTATGCCTCGGTGGACGCGGGCGTGACCGTGGTCAGCGAGAGCAACCGCTGGCGCGCCGGTCTGGTGGTCAAGAATCTGACCGACGAACGGGCCATGGGCTATGTGATGAACGTGCCGATCTTCTCGGGCGCTCGCGTCGCCTCGATCATCCCGCCGCGCACCTTCGGCTTCAGCGTGACGCTGAACTACTAGGTCCAGTGACTGGGCTGCGCTCCGCCGCAGGCCTGACCCCTTTCGGTCTTGCGAGGGACCGGGACGCGCAGGCTCGCAGCCTGTCCTCAACCTCATGACCCTCGGGCCGCCAAGCCTGGGGGTCTTCTTTTTGCGTCAGCCGTGCAGCGCGACATGGGACGTGGGCGGCGGTCGACACAAACGGGAACGCTCGATACAGATGAGCTCAGTTCATGAGGCGGTCCGCCGTCTCTGCTTGCTGTGGAAGCCTCGCCGATGTCGACCATGCCGCCGTTGATCCTGTTGCAGACCGTCGAGACGGTGGTGCGGTGCGGCAGTTTCAAGCGGGCGGCCGACGAACTTCTCGTCACGCCATCCGCTGTCAGCCATAGGATCAAGTCGGTCGAGCAGGCCCTGTCCTTTCCCTTGTTCTTTCGCGTGGGGCAGGGGGTAGAGCCGTCCGAGCACGCCTTGCTGCTGGCCAAGGCGTTCGGCGTGGCCCGGGCCGAACTGATGCGGACCTGGGATGAGATCACGGCCAGCCGGAACGCCAACGGCCTGCGGCTGTGCTGCATGGCCAGCTTCGGCGATCATTTCGTCCTGCCCAATATCGAGGCCTTCCGGCGCAAATTCCCCGATGTCGAACTGGAGTTCACCAATATCCGCCATGGCGATGCGCCGCCGACCCGCTCTTACGACATCATCATCGGTGTGGGCGAAATGCCCGGCGGCGGGTGGAGGATCGACGAGCTGATGGATCTGGACATGCATCTGATCGCCTCGCCGAGCGCAGCGGTCGGTCTGGCGGCGCGGCGCGTGCTGGACGTACCGCTGATCGGCTACACGGTGGGGACCAGCTACTGGACGGGGGTCGCCGAGAACATCGGCTATGAGTTGCCCGTCAACGCCAAGATTCTGACCTTCGATTCCATGGCTTCGGCCTGTTCGGCGGCTGAGCACGGGCTGGGCGTCGCCCTGGCCCCGACCTATCTGGCGCGGCGCATGGCCGCTGAAGGGCGGGTCGTCATCCTGGGCGACCGTCCGATCAAGACCGGGTTGAAATACTGGTTCGGTGTCAATCGCGACCTGCAGGGGCTGCCGATGGTCGCCAAGCTGCGGCGCTGGATCGGCGATCTGCTGCAAGGAGAGGGCGCATGACCATCTCTCTGGACGCCACTGACCGCCGCCTGCTCGCCATTCTTCAGGAAGACGCCACCCTGTCCATCGCCGAACTGGCCGAGCGTGTGGGCCTGTCCCAGACGCCGTGCTGGAAACGGATCAAGCGCTTGCAGGACACAAGCGTCATTGTCGCCCGCGTCGCCCTGCTGGATCGCGAGGCTCTGGACCTGCCTCTGGTGGTCTTCGTCTCGATCAAGACCAGCCAGCACGACGAGGGCTGGCTGGAGGCTTTCAAGAAGGCCAGCGCCCTGCCCGAGGTGGTCGAGTTCTACCGGATGAGCGGCGAGGTCGACTATCTGCTCAAGGTCCTGGTCAAGGACATAGCCGCCTATGACCGTTTTTATCGGCGGCTGATCGCCATCGCCCCGCTGTGCGATGTCTCGTCCAGCTTCGCCATGGAGCAGATCAAGTTCACCACCGCTGTGCCGGTGCAGTGCGTCTGATCCTGCGGGAGAGAATGCTATTCTCCCTAGGGTTCAAACTCGGCCTGAAATAAGAAAATCGCTCTCAAACGAATGACATAGGCTCCGCCTCCTGTTCAGGAGAATCCCATGTTCAAGCGTCTGTTTGTCGAGCATCCCGCGTCGGTGGGCGAGAGCTATCTCGAGCATATGGGCGTCGCCGCTTCGTTCGGCGGGGCGATGTTCCTCGGTTCGCTGGCCTGTTTCGTCCACGCCGTCTTTCCGGGCCTGTGCGTCAAGACGGGCAGCGGCATTGTCACCACCCTTCATCGTCGCATGGTGACGCACCGGACCGACCCGGCGCGCGTTCCTGGCCCGGATCAGGCCCATGTTTGATCGTCTGCCGCCCGCGCGCACCGACTCCCTGATGCAGTTGGGCCTGCTGATGCAGGCCGACCCGCGCGCCGACAAGATCGACCTCGGCGTCGGCACCTATCGCGACGAGCGCGGGGCCATTCCGATCATGGCGGCGGTGAAGACAGCCGAGCAGACGATCCTGAACACGCAGACCTCCAAGGGCTATGTCGGTCCCGCGGGCGACAGGGAATTCGCCCTCCGACTTCAGGACGCGACCTTCCCCGGACTGGAGGCCGCCGCCGCGGGTCGACTGGCGCGGATACAGACGCCGGGCGGCACCGGCGCCCTGCGTCTGGCGCTGCAGTTGATCGCCCAGGCCAATCCCGGCGCCCATGTCTGGATCGGCACGCCGACCTGGCCGGCCCACCTGCCGCTGATCGAGGCCGTAGGCCTGAAGGCGCAGACCTATTCCCATCTCGACACAGACGGTAACGCCAATGTCGAGGCGCTGAACGCCGCTCTGGCGCAGGCGCAGCCGGGCGATGTCGTTCTGCTGCACGGCTGCTGCCACAATCCAACCGGCGCGGACCTGCCGCTCGACGCCTGGCGCGAGGCCGCGATGGTCGCCGCGAACCGGGGGCTGACCCCGTTGATCGACCTGGCCTATCCCGGCCTCGGCGACGGCTTCGAAGAAGATGTCGCCGGCGTCCGGGCCTTGCTGGACGTGTGCGAGACCGCCCTGGTGGCCCTGTCCTGCTCCAAGAGCTTCGGTCTGTACCGTGATCGCGCCGGCATGCTGATGATGTTGAGCGGATCAGCCGCAACCGCCGCCAACCTGGGTCAGACCGCCGCCGGTCAGGCGCGGCTCCTGTGGTCGAACCCGCCGGATCATGGTGCGGCGGTGGTCAAGGCCGTGTTGTCCTCGCCTGAGCTGACACATCAGTGGCGGGCCGAGCTGGACGCCATGCGCGTGCGCGTCAACGCCGTCCGCACCCGTCTGTCGGGCATCCCGCTACAGCGACTGGATCTCAGCCGCCTGTCGCAGCAGCGCGGCATGTTCGCCCTCCTGCCCCTGTCCAGCGACCAGGTCCAAGCCCTGCGCGAGCGCCACGCCGTCTATGTGGACGCCTCGGGCCGTATCAATGTCGCGGGCCTCAACGACAGCAATTTCGCCCGCTTCGCGGCGGGCTTGGCTGACGTGGACCTTGCCTAGCCCAGCGCCGAGAGGCCGGGAAGATCGGGCTGGGAGGAGCCGCGCTGCTGTTGCAGCGCGGCGGCTGCAGCCATGCGGCTGTGGACGCCCAGTTGTCGGAAGGCGGCGGTGAGGTGAACCTTCACCGTGCTTTCGGAGATCATCAGGGCGCGCCCGATCTCCTTGTTCGACTTGCCGGCGGTCAGCAGCGTCAGGACCTGTCGTTGGCGGCAGGTCAACAGATGAGGGCCGTCGTGACCGTCTGGGCGGGGCTCGGCCTGTAGATCGCAGACGGTCGACGGAATGTAGATGTTGCCGTCCAGCACGGACCTGAAGCTGGCCGCCATTTCGGCGGGGGCGCAGCGTTTGGAGACGAAGCCGTGGGCGCCGGCGGACAGGGCGCTGAAGACAGAGCGTCGCACCGGGGGCCAGGCCACGACAATGACCTTCAGCTCTGGGTAGTGACGGCGCAGACGTCGAATTCCGTCCAGATTGCCCATGCCGGGAAGCTCGAGATCGATAGACAGCAGTTGTGTGTCAGGCGCAGAGGCGAGGCCCTTGAGCACGCCGCCGTAGTCGGCCTCCTCGCGGACGTCACCAGCGGCAAGATGGTTTTGAAGCGTCGCCACCAGCCCGGCGCGATAGAGGGGCTGGTCGTCTGCCACCATGAACCTTTCCATTCTTCAGCCCGCAGCCCTTGTCTGGCAGATCTCCCCCGATTGCGATCGCCGCCTTTCCTAAACATGGATTATTGCGGCTAGACTATAATACAGACAAGATATAAAAATCTATGTTTCATTAAATCGGGAACATTGTATCAAATGATGATTTTTGCTTGGTTGGCGCGTCCCGATTAAAGCTTTTAAAAGCGGGTAGTTACTTTCGCTGTATTTAGTTGTTGCTAAGAGGCACTGACCTCTGTCGTCGCCTCAATGCTCTCGCCCCGCCCGCCACAGGGTCTGGGTCAGGGGCTCCAGAAGATAACTCAGGGCGCTGCGCGAGCGCAGAGGCACCAGGACCTCGGCGGGCAGACCGGCGCGCAGGCCCGTGTCGCCTCGAATCTGGCGGATCTTGTCCAGTTCGGCCGGCGGGACCACGATCTCGATCTCAAAATATCGCGCGCCTGTGCGTTCGTCTTCGAAGCTGTCGGCGGAGACGCGGGTGACGGCCCCCTCCAGAATGGGCAGGTTGCGTTCCTGAAGCGCGCTGAAGCGGACCTGGGTCTTCATTCCGACGCGAAGGTCGTCGGCGTCGGTCGGCGCGGCCTTGGCTTCGACCACCAAAGCCCGATCCTGAGGCACGATCTCCATGATGGTGGCCCCGGCCGCCACCACGCCGCCGATGGTGAAGGTCGTCAGGCCCACCACCTTGCCCCCGGTCGGGGCGCGGATGATGGACCCCGCCACCTGCTCGCGCATGGCGTCCAGCTTGGGCTGGATCTCGTCCAGATGTTGCTGAAGTTCACCCAGTTCGGTGGTGATCTCCTCAAGCCGTATCCGGTCCAGCGACACCATCTGCAGGCGGGTCTCGCCGATGGCTTCAGAGGTGCGAGCGGTATCGGCGCGAAGCGCGCCGTACTGGCCGTCCAACTCAGAGACGTTGCGCTCCATGGCCCGGATGCGGTTCACGGCGACGAAGCCGTCTGGAAGCAGGCGTTTCATTCCTTCCAGTTCCTCGCCCAACAGTCTGGACTGCTCGCGGTTGGAGCCCATCTGGTGGGACAGGCCGCCGATCTGTTCGCTCTGCTGGCGCACGCGTTGCGACAGCACCGCCCGCTCGGTCTGGATCGAGGCGCGTCGCGCCTTCAGCAACTGCCGCTGTCCGGCCAGGGCCTCTTGAGCCAGGGCGACGTCGGCGGCCGGCAGGTTGGCGAACTCGGCAGGTTCGGTCAGTTCGCCCCGCCCGTCGCGCTCGGCGGCCAGGCGGGCGCGCCTCGCCAGCAGTGAGACCACCTCGCTGGTCATGGCGCGCTCTGACGCCACCAGTTCCGGCGTCGCCACGCGCAGCAGGGGCTCGCCCGCCCGGACGGTCTGACCTTCGGTGACATAGAGGTCGGTGATGACGCCGCCGTCCCTGTGCTGGACAACCTGTCGGTTGCCCGAGACGGCGACAATGCCGTCGGCCATGGCGCCGGCGTCCAGCGGCACGAAGGCCGCCCATCCCAGCAGACCTACAAAGAAGGCGCCGGAAAGGATGAAGCCGAGCCGGGCCTCGCGGTGAGGGGCCGCCAGACTGGCGCGGCTCATGTCGGTCGATGAAGACTTTGGGCGGGGCAGGTCCTGCATGGCTCTATCTCGGCTTCATGTTGACGACATTGTCGCCGGCGCCCACCGCGGCCAGCGCGGCGCGGATGTCGGCCTGGGGGCCCTGACGCTCGATCGTTCCGCTGTTGAGAACGGCCAGGCGGTCGACGTTGCGCAGCACCGACGACCGATGCGCCACGATGAGGATGGCCGCGCCGCGCGCCTTGGCGGCGTCCATGGCGTTGCGCAGCGCCAACTCGCCCTCCGCGTCGAGGGCGGCGCTGGGTTCATCGAGGATGAGGATGCGGGGATCGCCGTACAGGGCGCGGGCCAGGGCGATGCGCTGGGCCTGACCGCCCGACAGCCCCTTGCCCCCGGCGTCGAGCATGGCGTTGTAGCCGCCCGGCAGATGCAGGATCATCTGGTGGGCGCCGGCCATCTCCGCCGCGGCCACGACTTTCCGGTCGATCGCTTCCTGGTCGCCGTCGAGATCGCCGGCGAAGCGGGAGATGTTCTCGCTGATGGTTCCGGCCATCAGGCTGCTGTCCTGAGGGAGATAGCCGATATGGCGGGCCAGGGCCTCGGGGTCCCAGTCGGCGTAACTGGCCTCATCGATGCGGATATGGCCGCCGTCCGGCGCAAGGGCGCCCGCGACCACGCGCGACAGGGTGGACTTGCCTGCGCCGGACGGACCGATCACGCCGAGGATGTCGCCGGGAACCAGCCAGAGCGACACCGAATGCAGCAGAAAGGCCGTGCCCTCGGGGTTGCGCACGCTGACGTTGGCCAGTTCGACATAGCCTTCCGGCGGCGGCAGGATCAGGTTGTCGCGCACCAGGGGCTCGGTATTGGTCAGCAGGGTCTTGAGCACGCCCAGGGCCTGACGGGCCTGGACGATGGTCGGCCAGACGCCGACTGTCTGTTCGATCGGCTGAAGGGCGCGGCTTAGCAGCACCGAACCGGCGATGATGGCGCCCACCGAAATCTGACCGCTGACGGCGAGCCAGGCGGCTGCACCCAGGGCCAGGGATTGCAGCGCCATGCGCGAGAACTTCACCAAGGCGGTGTAGCGGCTGCCGGTCATTTGCGCCTCGACCCCGCCTTCCAGCGCCTGGGTCCGGGTTTCCAGCTGACGCGCGACCATGGCCCGGCGCATGCCCAGGGCGCGGACGACTTCGGACATGCCTACGGCGGCGTCATGGGCGGCGTGAGCGTTGGCGGCGGCGCGGTGGCTTTCCCGGGCGCCTTTTCGGGTGCTGCTGGCGTTGGCCAGGGCCAGCCCCGTCAGAACGCAGCCGCCGACGATGATCAGTCCGCCCAGCAGCGGGTGGATCATGAAGGCCACTATCAGGTAGATCGGCGTCCAGGGCACATCCATCAGGGCGATGGCCGCCGGTCCGGCCAGGGCGGTGCGCAGGGCGTCAAAGTCCCGCATGGCCTGGGCGGTCGAGGGCTCGCCCGGCGTCAGCCGCTTACGGATCATCAGGCGGTCGAGGATTTCCCCGGCGAGCAGATTGTCCAGCCGCAGCGCTGCCCGGGTCATGATCCGGCTGCGCATGGCGTCCAGCGCCGCCAGGGTCGCCAGGGCTATGCAAACCAGAACCGTCAACCAGAGCAGGGTCAGGACCCCGCTGGTAGGCACCACTCGATCATAGACCTGCATCATGTAGATGGTCGGGGCCAGATAGAGGATGTTGACCAGGGCGCTGAAGAAGGCGGCCAGCCAGAAATAGCTTCGGCACGCCGTCAGCGCATTGTCGAACGGCTTGGGGATGTCGCCCAGTACGATCTTCACAGTCACGTCTCCCTACCGGAGGCGCCGGCCGCGCCGAGGCGCGCGGCCGGCGGGGATCACCCGAAAATGTACCCGTCGTTGTCGAGATGATTGCAGTCGATCATGTCGTCATTGAAGAGTTTGAAGACGGGGTGGACGGGTCCTTCGGTGAAGCTTCTGAACTTCAGGTCTCCTGGCGACCAATCATGCCAGGCGTCGGAACTCCTGGGTCCGAACGGCCGTCCGTGCGGGATGACGAAGTCGTCCGCATCCGGATCGATCATGCTCGACAGGGGGACCTGCATCCCCATTTCTCCGGTGGGCAGAGAGGCTTCGTGTTGCGTCGTCGGAGCGAGGCCGGGCGAACCGTCGAGGATGAAGGCGGTCGGCGTGAGGCTGCCGCTTGCGACTCCGTCCAGTAGTAGGGTGCGTCCGCCGATCGTCACGCTGGCGCCCGATCCTGCCGAGGTCATGGCGACCATTGAGGCGAAGCTTGCCGCGGTCACGCCGAGGCCGCTGAGGTCGATCCTGTCCGTCCCGACCTTGAAGTCGGTGATCCGGTCGCCGTCGCCGAAGGCGAAGACGTCGTCGCCAGAACCGCCGGTCAGGACATCGTCGCCGGCCCCGCCGTCCAGGCGATCATCGCCGGAACCGCCGCTCAGATGGTCGTCGCCTGCGCCGCCCTTCATGACATCGTCGCCGGAGCCGCCATAGATGAAGTCGTCGCCGTCACCGCCGGTCAGGGTGTCGTCGCCCGACCCGCCGTTCAAGGTATCGTCGCCGTCGCCCCCGACCAGGGCGTCGTCCGCGGAACCGCCGCTCAGAACCTGGTCCACGGGCGGCGTGACGGGAACGACGACGGGAGGAAGGCCGGTGTCGACGCCGTCATCATCGTCATCATCGTCGTCGCCGCCGGGCTGGCCCGTATCGTCGTCGTCGTCATCGCCGGGAGGAAGGGTGCTGTCGTCATCCTCCTCCTCATCATCATCGCCGGTAGGCGGCGGGTTCGGCTGGAAGATGTGCTCGGGCAGGTCGGTCAGCCCGGTGTTGCGCATGATGATCTCGGAGAAGGTCAGCGCCTGCCCGTCGTTGAACAGGGAGTCGTCGAAGATCTCGAGATAATAGAGCCGGTCGCCGTGCTGCAGCCGGTTCAGCTGGTCCAGGAAGATGTAGCCGAAGGTGGAGCCGAGCTGGCCGTGGCGGGGCTTCTCGGACAGGCCGCCGACCCACAGGTCCATGCTGGCGAAGCCGTCGGGGTAGGCCGTCTTGAGCTGTTGCAGGGCTTCGTTGGACAGGCCGTTGCGCGCCTGGAAGTCCGCCCAGCCCGTATAGGGACGCAGGCTGGCGTCGCCGGTCTTGGCGTAGAGCTGTTCGCGAACGGCGTTGAACGGCGGGATGCCGACGTCGCGTCCGCGGAAGATGTTGAGCGCGGCCAGATCCAGCGGCCGTCCGACCAACTGGTTGCGCAGGGCGTTGACGATATCGACGTCGATAGCCTCATGCGGGGTCGCGGCGGCGCCGAGCAGCAGGGCGTCCAGGCCGATGCCGGCGAACGTCGCGGGATTGAGGAAGGCCTGCACCAGCGAGATTTCCTGGGTCGTTCCGTTGGCGTCCACATAGCTGACGGTCTCGTTCTGCATGGAGTGGCCGAAGCGGTAGGCCGCCTGGGCGAACTCCAGCGAGATGGAGGCGTCCACCGTCGGATCATAGCCCTCGAAGCCATGCTCATCGTCGTCGTCCAGCCCGCCGGCCATGGCCTGGGCGAACTCGGTGAAGACGACCCGCTGATACTCGGCCACGTTCATGATGCGCGCGGCTTCGAAATACTGTTCTTCGGTCCAGGCGCCGTTGGTCGATTCCTTGAGCCGGTCGACCCAGTGGTTGTGGTTGCGCTCCCAGATCGTATGGACCGAGAGCAGCATGACGTTCTCGTTGCTGCGACCGTCGCCGGCGACGTAGTAGTGGCCGATAGCGTCCAGATCGAGCACAGGACCGGAGCCGGGCACGGTCTTGTAAACGGGCACGAAGTCGATCAGAAGCGGCTGGCCTGTGCCGTCGTAGTTGGCGATGTCCTCGGCCGTCAGCTCCTGACCGCCGGTCATGATCCGGTAGTTGGCGCGGATGTCGTCCAGCGTCGGCAGGTTGGCGCGGCCCGTGGCGTCAGGCGCGCCCCTCAGCAGATAGGCGGTCTGGAGCGGTTGACCGTCAGGGCCGACCACCCATTGCCGCAGCAGGTCGGTGATCGCCTCATGAGAGCCGTAGGCCTGGTTCTGGTCAACGAAGGGCGAGGTGTCGTTGAGGTACTGGGCCGGGATCTCGTCGCCCGTATTGGGCACGCCGTCGGGATCGACGCCGGTTCCGGGCACGATATTGGCGCGCGGCGCCGAGATCGGGAAGGAGGGCGACCCGATCGGCATATTGCCCGGCGCGCCCTTGTTGATGAAGTCCAGGCCGTGATCGAAATACTGGCCGAAGGCGGTCAGCAGGGCGGTGCCGCCGAAGGCGTTGGGCGCGCTCTCCTCGACGCCGTCGCCGTCATTGTCCTGGTTGGAGATCAGGTCAGAGATCTGACGCGGCGTCAGGGTGGTCTGGCGCACGCCCGAAGCGCCATCCGTATAATAGGGGTCGGTCAGGCGGATGAAGGGCTGGCTGGCGTTGGCCAGATAGGGATTGGCGACATTATTGCCCAGGCCGGAAGCATCCCGGATCTGGCCGTCGCGCACCATCTGCAACAGATCGCTGAAGTCCTCCTCGTCCATCGGCAGGTCGAAGGCGCTGTTGGACGGCGGCAGGACGACGCCCTCGGCGGCCAGGCTCGGCGTGCCGAAGTAGGTGACGGTGTGGGCGCCGCTCGCCAGCCGGACGCTGCCGTCTGGATTGTAGGTCTTCACGTAGTCTCTGAACGCCTTGCCTTCGGCCAGTTCGATCACATCCTGGGGCCGCAGGGCGCCGACAATGGTGTCGTTGCCGCCGTTGGAGCGGAGAACGACGCGGTGCGCGGACTCCATGCCCGTGATGTCGAGGGTGTCGCTGCCCCCGCCGTCATTGATGGTGATGGTCGAGAAGCTGAGGCTGGTCGGGTTGAAGTCGCCGCGGGTGGTGACGGTGTCATTGCCCAGGCCGGTGTTGACGATGATTTCCTCGATATTGTCGAGCTCGGCGATCACCGCGCCATTCCGGGTCACGACAATCTCGGTCTCGGGGCGCAGACCCAGGATGCCGTCGGCCTGCGCCGCGACGCGGGAATAGACGACGAAGGCCTCGGCCGTATTGTTGCCTGTGACCGTGAAGGTGTCGGCGCCGGCGCCGCCATCGACGAAGTCCTGGCCGTCGCCGGCATTCCACAGAATGGTGTCGTCGCCGCCGCCGGCGAGGATCACGTCGTCGCCTTCCGCCGCGTCGAAGGTGCTGGCGGCGTCATTGCCGATCAGGATGTTGGCCGCATTGGTGCCGCCGATGACGCCGGTCACGTCGCGGCTAAGCGTCACCGTCGCCGTGTCCGTAGCGTTTCCGGCGCCTGAGCCGTCATTGCCCGTATAGACGAAGGACCCGCCGGCCCCGCCCGTGTCGGTCACGCTCACGACGCCGCCGGCGCGGGTGGCCGTCAGACCATTGGTGTTGCTCAGCCCGGTCATGGCGATGGCGTCGCCGTCGACGTCGACGTCGTTGCGCAGCAGCACCCATTCAGGGATAGCGAAGGACCCGGTCGCGACATTGGTGATCACCGTGTCATTGTTGACCGCCGGCTGGTCGTTGACCGCCACGACGTTGACGGTGGTGCGGGCGACCTGGCTGGACAGGAAGCCGTCGTTGACGGTCACCTCGATGATCCGGTCGACCGTGGCGGGGTTCTGCGACGTGTTGCGGAACTCGACGGCCTGAAGCGCCGCCTGCCAGTTGGCGATGCTGGGCTCATTGCCGGTCAGGGTGACGATGATCTGACCCGGAACAGAGGTGTCGATCGTGCGGGTGATGTTCCCCGGCAGGTTGACCGGCACGTCGAAGGCGTCGCCCGCCTGGGCATTGGTCAGGACCACGCGCGCCGAGACGATCTGTTCGTCCTCGACGATCAGCGGACCGGAGGCGATGCTTTGATCGGCGCCGTTCTCGGTGAAGGTGGTCTCATAGTCCCGGTTCGCCGACTCCGTGAAGGTGACGGTCAGATTGTCGATGTTGACCGTCTCATTGGTGGCCGAAACGCCGGACGCCACGAAGCGGATGAAGGCGTTCTGGGTGAAGGGGCCCTCAAGCGTGATGTTCCTGTTGGCATTGTTGGTCGTGCCGGTGATCTGGTCGATCTGGACCATCGCCGCTTGGGTGCCGTCCCGCGAGAAGAAGACGGTCACGGTCTCGCCCGGGTCTAGGCCGTTCTCATCCACCGAATAGGCCACTGAGGCCGACAGCTTACCGCCCAGTTCGACGGTGCGCTGAATCTGCGCGCCGTCGCCCTGGGTGAACTGCAGGACGTTGTTGTTGCCGCCGTCGATGCGGATCTGGCCGGTGGTGACGCCGCCGCTGTCATTGGCCTCAACCCAGTCAGGGTTCCAAGGCGCGCTGCCCGTCGAGGCGCCCAGGTTCGCGGTGTTGAAGTTGTCCGCGTACTGCCGAATGACCTGTTGCAGGAATAGCTCCGGCGGCGAGAGGCTGACGTCGCCATCGGCGAAGCGCAGCACCTCGATGTTGCGGATGGTGTCGGTCCCGTCGGACACGCGGTTCTGACCTGTGGCGGGATCAATCGCCCCGATGGTCTGCGCGCGGTGGAAGATGGTCACGGAACCATCAGGGTTCGAGGTGATGTCGTAGTTGGCGCGGACATCCCAATAGACGGCGACATCGTCGCCGCTATCGTCGTGCTGGATCTCGCGCACGATGTGGAGCTGGCTGGGCGCAATGGCGCGATCGAGCATCCAGACCGAAAGGGGTTTGGTCACGCCGCCCAGCGTCACATTGTCCTTGAGACTGTTGATCGTGGCGATTTCGGCGCCGGCCGTGTCGCGGATCGAGATCCGCACATTGAGCCAGGCGTCGCCGTCGATCACGTCGTCGCCGCCGCGGCCTTCAATGACGTCGCTGCCGCCGCCGCCCAGCAGGATGTTCCCGCCGACGAACACCGATTTCACTTCGCCGCTGCTATCCGCCCAATAAGGGCGGGTCGTCATCAGATTGGGGGTGATGATCTGGTCGAGGCCGGCGATGCGGTCGATGCCGGCCTGGTCCAGTTCGTGGCCGGTCATGTCGCCCTCGGCGCCGGCGAGGACATTTCCAGCGTCTGTCGGCGCAGCGCGGTTGTCGCCCCAGAGCCGGTCATCCTTGTTCCAGCCGGACAGGGCTTCGACGGCGTCGAAACGGTCACGCAGGATATCGGCCTGGTCGGTGGTGAAGATCGGTTTCGTCAGATCCGAATCGGCTGCAATCGCGCTGCCTTTATGGATCGCCCAGTCGAAGCCGAGCATGCCCTCGTTGCGCATGACGCTTTCGCCCTGGACCATGATGTCGTCGCCGGACTCGGCGTCGAAATCATGCTCGTCCGAGCCCGCGAACATCACGTCATGACCGATGATGGTGGAGTTGAAGAACAGCTCGGAATTGTCGCCGGCGGTGGTGTCAAAGCCGCCGCCGCCCTCGATCCAGTCGTCGCCCTCGTTGCCCATCAGAAAGTCGACGGCGTCGCCGCCCAGGATGAAGTCGTCGCCCAGGCCCCCGAACACCTCCGTGTCGTCGACGCCGACGAAGAAGACGTCCTTGCCCGAGCCGCCCATGAGGATGTCGAGGCCGTTGGAGTTGGCGATGACGTCGTCGCCGCCTTCGCCTTTCAGGAAGTCGCCGCTGTCGCCGCTGTCGGTGATGATGTCGTCGCCGTCGCCGCCGTTGACCAGGTCGACGCCCGCGCCGGATTCGATGCGGTCGTTTCCGGCCCCGCCCCAGATGGAGTCGTCGCCGAAGTCGGTGATGATGGTGTCATTGCCGCTCGTGCCGCCGACCGAGGCGTGTTCGCCGCCGGTGAAGCGCAGGAAGTTGGCCTCCACGGCGCCTGTCAGGGGATCGTCGCGCTGAACCTTGCCGCGTCCCATGCCCTCCAGCACCGGATCATTGCCGAGCGGGTCGAGCCCCAGCTGCATCGCGGCGTTGACCTCCAGATAGAAGTCGTAGTTGGCGAAGACATTGACCCCGAGGTGGCGGTCGATCACGTCGTCGCCCGTGCCGCGAATGCCGTCCGGTCCAGGGTCGGCCAGGGCGGAGTTGTTCATGATCAGCTTGGCGAAGGCGTTTTCTTCCAGCTGGTTGAGGAAGTTCAGCCCCTGGGTACGGGTCAGGTAGTAGAAGCGGTCGCCGTCCTGCAGGTTCTCCAGCTGAGCCTCGAAGACGGCGTTGAAGGTCGAGCCCAGCATGCCGCCAAACGGCATCTTCTTCTCGGCCAGACCCCCGATCCAGAAGTCGATGGCGTTGACGCCGGTCGCCGCGGCTGGACCGTTCAGCCAGGCGATCCGGGCGGCCCTGTCGGACAGGGATTCGCCTGCGACGCCGAACACCAGATCCCAGGCCGCCGCCTGCTTGGCCGCCGAGGTGGTCGCGGCGGTGATGCTGGCGTGGACGCCATAGGCGGCGATGAAGTTCACCACCGACAGGGGGTTCTTCAGGTTCGCGGCGAAGTCGACCCAGTTCTTGTAGGGCTCCAGGAAGGTTGAGCCGGTCGCGGCGTAAAGCTGGGCGCGGGCGTCGTTGAGCGAGGGAATTCCGGCGTCACGACCGCGCGCGATATTGATCGCCGGCAGGTCCAGCGGCAGGCCCAGCAGGTTGTTGCGCAGGGCGCCGGTGACGAACTCGTCGATCTCGCTGCCGCGCACGCGGGTCATGCCGGCGATGATGGCGGCGGTAGCCTCGTCCGCCGTGCCCAGGGCGTTCATGGCTCCGGGGTTGAGGAAGGCCTCGATCAGTCCGATCTCGCTCTGGGCGCCGGTGTTCGCATCCACCAGGCTGATGTTCTCGGTCAGCATGGAGTGCCCGAAGCGGTAAACCGTGTGGGCGAACTCGGCGAAGATGGAGGGGTTGATGTCGGTGGTGCTGTTGAAGACGAAGGGATCGATCAGGGGCTGCACCTGACGCGCGAACTCTTCGAACACCAGGTGCTGGTACTGCATCTCGGTGGCGAAGCGCGCCGCCTGGAACAGTCGTTCACCGTCCCAGTTCAGCGTGTTGGCGAAGGCCAGTTGATCCAGGGCGGACAGGGAGGCGAAGTTGCCGGGCAGTCCGGGGATGTCGGTGGCCAGCCATTCGTTGATGAAGGCCATGTCCGCCGACTGCAGGATGGTCAGCTTCTGGGCTTCGACCTGCCGGTTGTGTTCTGAATGGAAGACGTGGTGGACGGCCGTCAGGCCGATGTTTTCATTGCCGCGTCCATCGCCCGTGACGAAGTGGGCGTCCAGGAGCTCGTCGTCATAGGCGACCTTGCGGCCGCGGAAGTCGGTGGCGATGGTGTTGCCGGCCACGTCGTCGCCGTCGGCCTGGACGACCAGGACGCCGGGCGTCGAAGGATCGCCGTCGGCGTCGTAAACCGAGCCGGGGACTGCATTGTGGGCGATGTCGTCGAGGAAGGCGTGAGAGGTGCGGACCGGGCCGAAGTAGTCCACGCCGTTAATGGTCACAGGCGTGGACGCCATGGCGATCAGGTTGATGGGGTTGGCGGCCGTCCCCGAGATGACGATGTCGTCGCTGGTGTTGGGAACGCCGTCGGCGCCGATGCCGACGATGACCTGGGCGTAGCCGGTGGTCGGGTCGGGGATGAAGCGGCCATAGGGGTCGGTGCGCAGCAGGGGGACGTTGAAGACGTCCTGATCGCTCAGTTCGATGCCCAGCATGGTGCGGGCCTGGGCCTTGACGTCAGCCCAGGTGCTCAGGCCGCCGTTCGCGCCGTCCAGCAGGTGGCCGGTGGCGACGGTTCGGCCGTTCACCGTCGCATATTCACGCAGGAAGACCTGATGCGACGGGTGGGAGGTATAGGTCTGGTTCTGGTCCACGAAGGGGGTGGTGACATTCACCGCTTCCTGGGCCGTGTCGTCGGCGGTGCCCATGATCCCGTCAGCGCCGGGGCCGGCCACCGGGGTGGCGCGGGTCAGCACCATGAAGGCGTTTTGCGCAGAAACCTCGTCGCCGGTGCCGGGAATGCCGTCCGCCCCGTGGGTGCGCAGCGGGTCGTCGGGCGCCAGGGGGATATAGATGGTCCCGTTGCCGCCCTTGGTGATCAGGTCCAGTCCATGATCGAAGAACTGGCCGAAGAAGGTCATCCAGCCGTTGAAGGGCGCGCTGAGGCCTTCATCCGCAGCGACATTGGGAATGACCAGCGAGCCGTTCTCGGCCTCCAGCCCCTTGGCCTCGAGCACCAGATCGAACTGTGCCTGGGCTGCGTCGCGCGCCGTCTGTTTCGCGGCTTCGTCGAGGCCGGCGTCGGCGTTGATGGCGACAATCGTGCTGATGAGGGTCGCATGGGCGGCGCGCACCACGGCCAGGTCGCCATAGACGTCCGCCGAGCCGGCAAAGGTCAGGGCGGCGACGATGGCGGCCGGATTGTTGAAACTCATGTCGGCGACAAGGTTCGAGATCAGGCGCGGGTCCGCGTCCGCGACATTGCCCGAGTGCCCGCCGTTGACGCCTGGCGTCGGCGTGCCGACCGTGCCGTAGTCGTTGTTGCCGACGGTCTGGCCGCCGCCCAGCGCCATGCTGTCGTCGCCCTCGTTGATGAAGTTGGGGTTCAGCAGCCTCGGCATCGGCTGGTTGGACGCGCCCCAGAGTTCGCGGCCTTCGATCAGGTTGTTGTAGCTGCCGTCCACCGTGCGCAGGCCGAACGGCGTCTTGGCGTCCGGGATGGCCAGGGGCAGGGTGGGGTCGAAGCTGGCCGAGGTGTACCAACTCCGGTCGGTGATGACCCGACCATTGGCGTCCAGACGGATCTCCGTCAGGGGCGTGTCGTTGGCGTGCGCCTCGGCGATCTTGATCTGCTTCAGGATGAATTCCAGATCATGTTGAACAAGCGCGACCATCTTAGCCTCCGGGGCGGAAATGCCTGGGGGAGGGCGTTGGTGATCTGGGCTCCGCGCATGATCGATCAGGTCGCTCGATGCGCCGGGGCGGAGACAGGCCTCCCGTTCCAGCGACTATCGGCCGATCGCCGAGGGGCGTCGATTTGGCCAGGCGGACTAGGCCTTCGGGGTTGCGCGCCAAGACCCGGCCGTTCGGACTAGCACCTCTGTATTAGTCTCATGGTCGCTCTAGCCAGCCCGCCAGGGTTTGACCTCCGTGCTAAAACGAGAACGGCCCCGAAGATCGCTCTTCGGGGCCGTTTCCAATTTTCTGTGCGGAAGGATCAGTCGTTCTTGCCGAAGACCGATTCGGCGGTCGGCTCGGCGCCGGGGCGCACGCGCTCTTCCGGGACGAACTCGGGCTCTTCCGGCTCGGCCTGGATCGACTGCAGGGCGGCGCCGCCGTTCTTGGCGTCGTCCTTGGCCTTCTTGTCGGCGGCCTTCTTGACGATCTCATCCAGTTGCAGCTGACCGATCAGGCCCAGGGTCACGGGATCGACCGGCTTGATGTTGGCCGAGTTCCAGTGGGTGCGGTTGCGCACGGTTTCGATGGTGGACTTGGTCGTGCCCAGCAGCTTGGCGATCTGGGCGTCGGTCACTTCCGGGTGGTTGCGCACGAACCAGGCGATGGCGTCGGGGCGGTCCTGACGACGCGACACCGGCGTGTATTTTGGCGCGGTCTTGGACGGCTTCAGCAGCTCGGCGTGGCGACTGACCACGGCCTTCATGCGGTAGTCAGGGTTGTCCTGCGCCTTTTCCAGTTCTTCGCGCGTCAGCTGGCCGCCCGTGACCGGGTCCACGCCGCGGATGTCGCGCGCCACGTCGCCATCGGCGATGCCGCGCACTTCCAGCGGGTGCAGGCCGCAGAAATCAGCGATCTGTTCGAACGAGAGCGAGGTGTTGTCCACCAGCCAGACCGCGGTGGCCTTGGGCATCAGGATGTCGGTCATGGGGCGTGCGTCCCGGCGTTTGCGGCCCGAAAATCGGGCGTTTGAATCGACGGCGCCCGACCTTTCGGCCGGGCGCTGAGACTTCTGTATAGGCGCTTTCGCGATAAAAGAAAACGCTGTCCGAATGGCACGTACAGCAAAGGTTCATCGAGAATGTTGAACAGTCGGGCTTGTGGTGCGTTGTGCGCCAAAGGATCAGGAAGGACACCTCCATGAGACAGTTCGCGATTATCGCCGCCAGCGCAGTCATGGCCTTTGGCGGCGCCGTCACTGTGCCGTCGGGTTCGGCGGAGGCGCAGGCTCAGGCGCGGGGCGCCCCGCGCGGTAGCTATGCGCAGAGCTGCACAGGCTCCTACGTCAATCACGGTCGCCTTTATGCCGATTGCCGTGACATGCGTGGTCAGATGCGCGAGACCTCGATCGAGCTGGCGCGTTGCTCCAGCAGCGATATCGCCAACGACAACGGCCTGTTGGTCTGCCAGGGTCATCGTGGCGACTATGAGAACAACGGTCGCCCAGGCGGCGGCAATCGTCCGGGCTGGCCGGGCGGCCCCGGTGGCGGCCCCGGCGGCGGCAACGGCGGCGGTTGGGGCAACACTTCGATCACCGTCTATCGCGACGCCAACTATCGCGGCCAGTCGATGACCTTCCGTCAGGAAGTTCCGAACCTGCGCAGCAGCGGCATGAACGACGCCATCAGCTCGATGCGTCTGGGCCGCGGCAGCTGGGAAGTCTGCGAAGACGCCAACTATCGCGGCCGCTGCCAGATCATCGACGGCGACGTCAGCAATCTGGGCCGTACGGGAATGAACGACCGGATCTCCTCGCTGCGTCCCGCCCGTCGCGGCGGCAACTGGTAAGCAAGTTTAAACGGGAGGCTTCGGCCTCCCGTTTTTTTAGCTGTCAGACCGTCAGGACGATCTTGCCGACGTGGTCGCCGGTCTCAAGCCGCTGATGCGCGGCGGCGGCCTGGTCCAGCGGGAAGGTCGCCTCGACCTTGGCGCGAACCGTCCCTGAGGCCACCCAGGGCCAGACGGTCTTTTCCACGGCGGACGCCAGGCGGGCCTTTTCGTCCGCAGGGCGGCTGCGCAGGGTCGAGCCGGTCAGGACGATTCGTTTCAACATGACCCGCATCAGGTCGATCTGGGCCAGGGCGCCGGTCAGGGTGGCGATGACCACCCATCGCCCGGCGGGCTTCAGGGCGTTCAGGTTCAGCTCGGCGTAGGCCGCCCCCACCATGTCCAGCACCACGTCGGCGCCGCCCGCCGCCTTGATCTCGGCCAACAGGTCGACGGCTGTGGCGTCCAGGCTGAGGTCGGCGCCCAGGGCCAGGGCGGCTTCGGCCTTGGCCGCGCCGCGCGAGGTGGCGATGACGCGGGCGCCCGCCGCCTTGGCCATCTGGATGGCCATGACGCCGATGCCGCTGGTGGCGCCGTGGATCAATAGGGTCTCGCCCGCCTTCAGCCCGCCGCCCTCGAAGACGTTGGTGAAGACGGTGAAGACGGTCTCGGGCAGGGCTGCGGCCTGGACGAAATCGAGACCGTCAGGGACGGGTAGGGCGTGCCGGGCGTCGACCACGGCGTAGTCGGCGTAGCCCCCGCCGCCCAGCAGGGCGCAGACCCGGTCGCCCAGCTTCCAGCGGGTCACGCCTTCGCCCAAGGCCTCCACCTCGCCGGCGACCTCCAGGCCCAGAATGTCCGAGGCGCCCGGCGGGGCCGGATAGTGGCCCAGCCGCTGGACGATGTCGGGCCGGTTGACCCCTGCGGCGCGCACACGGATGCGAATTTCACCCGGCGCCGGTTCTGGCTGGGGGCGTTCGGCCAGGCGCAGCGCCTCGGCGGGACCCTTGCCGCCTTCGATTTCGATGACCCGCATGATGTCTCCGCCGCTTGCAATCGTCGTCATTGGGGCGTTTTCATACGGGTTCGTGTGGTTTCTGGCCACGGAGGCGGTGATGACGTTCGAAGATCTGGAGCCCCGACCCCAGGGCGGCGAGGCGCTGAGGGCGCTGGGACGCGAGGACCTGGACCTCTACGCCGTGGACGAGCTGCATGAGCGGATCGCCGCGCTGGAGGCCGAGATCGCGCGGTCGAAAGCCGCCATCGACGGCAAGTCCTCCAAGCGCAGCGCCGCCGACGCCCTGTTCAATTTCCGCTGATTGGCCTCTCCCGCGATTTGGCGATCCGTGGCATGACGATTGCAGTTCCGGTCCGTGCGGCGTCGTTCTGACCCGCGAGTTTGACGGACGCGCGTGACGTTTCATGGGTAGAACCGAGTTGACTGCCATCGACGCTGACAGGGTCGGATTGCGTTCGCGCAGCGCTGAGGTGCTGGATTTCGCGCGCTCGGAGCTGTTTGACCGCACCTTCCGCGAGGGGATGGAGCTGGTCGAGGAGACCGCCGCCTATCTGGACGGCGACGGACGCCAGGATTCGCGCCTGCTGTCTCGCGCCGCTGCCCTGGCCTATGCGGGCGAAAGCATGAAGCTGACGACGCGGCTGATGCAGATCGCGTCCTGGCTGCTGGTGCAGCGCGCCGTGCGCGAGGACGACATGAGCGCCGTGGCCGCCTGCGAGCCGCGCTATCGGCTGGCCGACCGCAAGATCGAGAGCGAGCCCAGCCACCGCGAACTGCCCATCGCCCTGATCGAATACGCCGTGCGGGCCGAGAAGCTCTACGACCGCGTCCTGCACCTGGACCAGCGGATGTACCTGGGCGGCGACGAGGAGCAGCCGGTCAATCCCGTGCAGAGCCAGCTGGATCGCCTGCAGGCGGCCTTCGGGGGCTGAAGCCCCCGATCACCGGAACGCCCTTGAAAGCCGACCTTACGGTCCGACGTCGTTGGCGTCGCTGGGGCCGTCGGCGATGACGCGCGGTAGGCTGACCGCGATGCCCAGCGCCTGGGCCAGCTTTTCATCCCGGCGATAGACATCCTCGCGGAAGGCCACGCGGCCCTGTCCGTCGACGAAGGCGGTCCAGTAGAGCAGGCGCACGGCGATCTCGCGCCCGGTGGTGACGCGGGTGGTTTCGCGGCTGTCCTGGGCGGCGTCGAACTGGGCCAGCTTGGCGGGATCGGGCTGCAGCAGCAGGCGGGCGAACTCGACGGCGTTCTGAACCCGGACGCAGCCGTGGCTGCGCTGGCGCACCGACAGGTTGAAGGCGCCCTTGGACGGGGTGTCGTGCAGGAAGATGGCGTAGCTGTCGCGCAGTTCGAACTTCACATAGCCCAGCGACGACTGCGGACCGGCGCGCTGCACGACCCAGCCGTCCTTGTTGATATACATGTCATGGGCGGCCAGGTAGCCGGGGCCCTTTGGCAGGATCTCGCGGCGGGCGATGCCCATGGGCACGGTCCACGGCGGGTTGGCCACGACCGAGGCGAAGGGTTTTTCCAGGCTGGGCGTCTGGTTCTCGTTCGAGCCGACGACGACGCGGTTGGAGTGAACCGGCTTGCCGTCCTTCCAATAGACCATGATGGCGGCGGCGGTGTTGACCTCGATCCGCTCGGGATTCAGGTCGCGCTTGAGCCAGCGGCGGCGCTCCAGGTTCAGCGCGATTTGACGGGCGCGGTCCTCGGCCGAGGCGCCGAGCGAGCGCTGGGTGCCGGCGCCGATACGGCCGTCTGCGCCCAGGCCGTGGCGGGTCTGGAAGCTGCGAACCGCCTGCTCAAGTTCCGAGCCGTAGGTCAGGTTGCCCTTCAGGCGTTCGCCGGCGGCGGCGCTGAGGTCGCCCTCGGCCACCAGGCGGGCGATCAGGGCCGGGATGCGGTTGTCGCTGGTCCCCGGCTCGATGGTGCCGCCCTGACGGAAGGCGGGCCAGCCTCCGGCGCGGGTGATGCGGCGATAGCGGGCGTAGCCGGCAGACAGGTTGGTGTAGCCGATGTCGGTGGGGGCCAGGCCGTCGAACCACTGGCTCAACTGGTTGGCCGTGATCGCCTGGGTCAGGCCGGTCGGGATGTCGACGCTGTTCTTCTGCATCTCCCATAGGTCCTCGACCGTCTCGGGACGGACGCGGCCCTCGGCCAGGACGCGGGCGTAGGTCACGGCGGCGGCGGTGGTGCGGATCTCGGCCGAGCCCGGATCGGCGGCCAGACCGACGAAGTCGAAGAAGTCCCCGACGGGCAGGGCGTGACGCTCGGCCCCGGCGGCGACTTCCTGCAGCACGCGCAGGCGGTCTGCGGTCCAGATCGGCCTGCCGCCGGTCAGTTGGTAGACGGCGCGCACATCGGCCTGAACGGCCTGCGGCAGACGCGAGGCCTGGGCGTCGAAGCCGGCGATGAAGACCTGGGGGTCGACCGGCCGGTTTTGCGCCAGGGCGGTCGAGGCCGCGCCAAGGGTCAGGGTCGTCGTCGCGACGCCAAAGCCCAGTTCCCGTCGGTTCATATGCAAACGCTCGTAAGGCCGATCCGGCGCCAGACCCGTCGTCTGCGCCCCGAAGGATCGAACGCCCCCATGTTATCGACGTTCCGAGCAAACAAAAAGCGCCGGCCCATCGGACCGGCGCTTCTGTGGCGACTATGTCGCAGCCTGTAGGGCCTACTTCTTGATGAAGCCGCCGAACTTGTTGTTGAAGCGCGACACGCGGCCGCCGCGGT
>Ga0265296_1001102_pt1 | contig 33335 bp, 35 predicted proteins | sample MunlanPumphouse1_FD_189073 | JGI IMG/M metagenome (GOLD analysis project Ga0265296, IMG submission 189073) | Groundwater microbial communities from a municipal landfill in Southern Ontario, Canada - Pumphouse #1 | ecosystem: Environmental > Aquatic > Deep subsurface > Groundwater | place...
ATATTATGATCAGCAATATCAAAAGCTTTGGCAATAAAATTCGCCGTTCCGGTAGGAATAATTGCCAATGGTAAATCAAGCTTGTTATTTAACATAAAATTCACTGTTTCCGAAACTGTTCCGTCGCCACCCAAACAAATTATCGCTTCCTGCACTTTAATGTCACCCTTGGGCAACTTACTGATCGGCATCGGATGATCAATCGCCAAAACATCATAAGATTTATTGTTTTTATCTAAAAATCTTTTCAAACTCTCCAAAATATGGTTTGTTTCTTTTTTCCCCGCCATCAAATTGGCGATAATTTGAAAATCCAGTTCTTCCATCACAAAACAAGCTTATCAGAAAAATCTAGATTCTGAAAGGATTTTTTGTTAATATAGAAGTATCTATGGAAAATGATTTAAACACGATGCGTCACTCAACCAGTCATTTAATGGCGGCGGCTATTATGGAACTTTTTCCCGGAACAAAACTGGCTATCGGACCGGCGATTGATGAAGGATTTTATTATGATTTTGAGTTTATTTCACCATTGTCTGACGCTGATTTTCCGAAAATTGAAGCTATAATGGCCGAAATTAAGGTGAAAAACCTAGCATTTGTTAAAAAAGATGTTTCATCTGAAGACGCTAGAAAATTATTTTCTAATCAACCATATAAACTTGAATTAATTAGCGACCTTGTCTCTTCTGGTGAATGTGTGAACGTATCCAACCTGGAAGGTGTGCAACTTTCAACGTATTCCACCGGAAATTTTATTGATCTTTGTGTTGGTCCTCATGTTGAAAACACTTCACAAATTGGACCATTTAAACTGCTTTCAGTTGCTGGCGCTTATTGGAAGGGCAATGAGAAAAATAAAATGTTGACCAGAATTTACGGAACATGTTTTCCGACTCAAAAAGAGTTAGATGATTACTTAAAATTCCTTGAAGAAGCTAAAAAAAGAGACCACCGCCTGATCGGCAAAAATTTAGACCTTTTTGTTTTTTCTGACCTTGTTGGCCGTGGTTTGCCGATGTTCACTGAAAAAGGTTCTGTTATCCGCAGAGAGCTGGAACGATTTATTGTTGATGAAGAAATTAATAGAGGCTATAAACATGTTTACACGCCTGAATTGGCCAACGTTGACCTTTATCGGAAATCTGGTCATTATCCTTACTACAAAGACACAATGTATCCGGTAATGAAAATTGATAATGAGGAGTTAATGTTACGACCAATGACTTGCCCACACCATTTTCAGTTATATTTAAGTAAACAAAGAAGTTATAAGGAACTACCTATCAGATATGCCGAATTAGCAAAGCAATTCCGTTATGAAAAATCAGGTGAACTTTCCGGTTTGATGAGGGTTAGATTATTTTGTCTAGCTGATGCCCATATAGTCTGTCAAAAAGATCAGGCGGTATCAGAAATTAATGGTGTTTTAGATTTAATTGAATATACTGCCGGTGTTCTTGGTCTAAAAAAAGGAGAGAATTATCGTTACCAGTTGTCTTTGGGTGATCGCGCTGATGAAAATAAGTTTTATAAAGATGAACAAGCCTGGGATTTTGCCGAAAATGTCTTAAAGAATGTTTTGACCGAAAGGAATGCTCCATTTTCTGAAGGAAAAGGAGAAGCCGCATTTTACGGACCGAAAATTGATATTCAAATGAAGAATTTCGCCGGAGTTGAAAATACTGCATTTACTGTTCAATACGATTTTGTCATGCCAAAGCGATTTGAAATGAAATACACAAACAGCGTCGGACAGGAAGAAGAACCAATAGTTATTCATCGGTCTTCAATCGGGGCCTTCGAACGAGTTATTGCATTTTTGATTGAGCATTACGCCGGTGCTTTCCCAGTATGGTTTTCTCCGGTTCAAGTTAAAATCATTCCAATTTCTGAAAAATCACTTGATTATGCAAAATCAGTGGCCGAAAAACTGCAAAATGAAGATATCAGGGTGGAAATTGACGAGAGAAATGAAAAGATGCAGGCAAAAATCAGAGACGCAGAAATGGAAAAAATTCCTTACATGTTAATAGTCGGCCCAAAAGAGAGTGAATCCGGAAACGTAAGTGTAAGAGTAAGGGGGGAACACGACTTGGGATCAATGAAATTTGATCAATTTATTAATCTGATAAAAGAAGACATTGATAAAAAAAGACAGGTTTGATAAAATAGGCGAATAAGAATTGTGGGAAAATTTTATAGAATTAATCAGTATATACAGGCAAAAGAGGTAAGGGTTATTGATGAAACCGGCAAACAGATAGGTGTTATGCCGATTTTTAATGCAATTCAAAAAGCCAGAGAACTGGGAAAGGATTTAGTAGAAATAACGGAAAATGCCAATCCACCCATATGTAAAATTATCGATTTTCAAAAATTTAAATACCAAGAAGAAAAAAAAGAAAAAGAACAAAAAAAAGGTAAGAAGGGTGGAGAAATAAAAGAGATTCTTTTAACGCCTTTTATTTCATCAAATGATCTTGAATACCGAATAAAAAAAGCAAAAGCATATTTACAAGATAATAATAAAGTAAAAGTAAGAATAAGGTTTCGGGGAAGAGAACTTGGGAAACAGGATTTTGGACACAGGCTGATAAGTAGGGTCGCTTTAGAGTTAGGAGATGTTTCAATCAAAGAATCAGAGGCTAAGTTCGCCGGTAAAGAACTTTTTGTTACTTTTATTCCCAATAAAAACAAAAAATAATATGGTAAACAAAATGAAAACTAAAAAATCTTTGCTTAGAAGAGTAAATATTACCAAGACCGGTAAGCTTCTTCATGGTTCAAGTTTCAAAAGACATTTAAGAAGAAACAAGTCGGCGTCACAGAAAAGAAGATACCGGAAAGTTAAACAGTTTGACAACACAAGAGCAAATAAATTTAAAAAAGCTTTAGGACTATTATGAGAGTAAAAACAGGATTTGCCCGCCGAAGGGCGCACAGAAAATTGCAAAGTTTGAATAAAGGTTACCGGATGACCAAACGAAGACTGGTTAAGGTGGCCAAAGAGGCATTGGTTCATGCCGGAGCTTATGCGTACAACGGCAGGAAAGAAAAGAAACAAGAGTTTAGAAAGCTTTGGATTACCAGAATTAACGGAGCTTTAAGGCCGTCCGAAATCAGCTATAACGAATTTATCCACAACCTTAAATTGAAAAATATTCAAATTGACAGGAAAATCTTTTCGGAAATCATTAAAGACGATCTTCCGACTTTTCAGAAAATACTTGAAGAGGTAAAAAAGTAATTATTTTCCATCACTCATTGGTGCTGGAACGGGAATTTCTTCAAAAACTGAGGAAATATCTTTAACTTCTTTAAGAAATTCTGCAAGTAGTCGTCTTTCGTCCGGTTCACTGGGCAAATCTCCTTTTCCCAAAAGAATCCCTCTCACTTCTGCCTTAGCTAATAGAAATAAATCTTCAGTGGCCCCTTTTAGTGTTTCTCCCCCGCAAGCAATATCAAGTTCTGGACAAACAGCCTTATAACCATATTCACCAGTGTTAATATAAAATGTGAGAGACCCTTGAAGCCCTATTCTCCCCTTCGGTTGTTCAGACTCTATATTTTTCATTTCATCAATTCATCTCCTCGTCTTATTGAAAGATAAATTATTGGCCTATTTTGTATCTTCATTGATTTAAAGTCAAGTTTCTGTATATTTATTTTGTCATCCCGACCAAGTGATGCACCGTTTGACGCATCACGCGTGGAGGGATTCCTTTCCCCTGCAGGACGAAAGAAAGGGATTCCTCGACTTCGCCAAACTAAATTTGGCTTCGCTCGGAATGACAAAACACCACACCTCTTGACAAGGTTTATCCTCCCAGACGACATCTGGGTGGGTGTTTGTGCGTAACTCGAATCGATCGATTGAAAAAAGAAAAATTCTTTGATATCATACACTTAATTTAATCAAAGGCTTTGACGGGGAGATGTTCGCCCCTGAGCCGGTTAGGTGAACACATGATTCTGGACAAATCCCGCAAACTGTGGGATCTCGTTGCAGCTTGACCAGAATAACGTAATTAGCTTAATCCGAAATTCGCATCGTTAAAGTGAAAAGGTGTGTCATCCTTCGGCAAGCTCAGGACAAGCTTCTGACTTTTCTAAAGATAGAGCACTCTAAATAAATTCTGTGTTTACAGAATTTTTGAGTAACACACCAAAAGGGTGTGTTTTTTGGTATTATAAAATATACAAATGCTAAAAGATCAAATTATTAATTTAAAAATCGAAGCCGTTGGGGAAATCTTGGAGGCATGTTCACTTGACGAGCTTGAAAAAATTAGAGCGACTTTTTTGGGTAAATCCGGGAAAATTAATGCCTTAACAAAAGAAATGCCTAATTTATCCAATGAAGAGAAAATTGTTATTGGCAAACTTTTAAATGAAACAAAAAAAACAATTGAAGACGTCCTTCGGCAAGCTCAGGATAAACTTTCTTCTCAAAAAGAAAATCACGAAGAGTGGTTCGATATTACCGCTCCGGGAATAAAACCCCAAGAGGGACATTTACATTTGGTCACAGAGGCAATTTCAGAGATCACTTCCATCTTTGCTTCTTTGGGTTTCAGAAGAACAAGATATCCCGAGGTCGAATGGGATTGGTATGCATTCGAAGGACTTAATATGCGAAAAAATCATCCTGCCCGGGATGAGTGGGAAACTTTTTTTATTGAAAATCTTGAAAACGAAAAAATGGGCAGGGGGATATTAACTCCCCATACTTCTTCAGGCCAAATTAGAGAAATGGAAATAACTCCTCCACCAATAAGAATGATAAATATTGCCAAATGTTACCGAAGACAATCGGATGTTTCTCACGCGCCGATGTTTTATCAATTCGAAACCTTAGTCGTTGATAAAGGCATTTCCATTACACACCTTAAGGGAACTTTAGATTATTTTGCAAAAAACTTTCTGGGTTATGATCGAAAAACCAGAATTAGACCATTCCATTTTCAATTCACCGAACCATCATTCGAAGTCGATGTTTCATGCGGACTTTGCAACAGTAAAGGCTGTAAATTCTGCAAAGGCGGCTGGTTGGAAATTGGCGGTTGTGGTATGGTCCATCCAACGGTTTTGAAAAATTGTGGCATTGATTCAAGTATTTATTCCGGTTTTGCTTCCGGGTGGGGAGTTGAAAGAAATTTGATGATGAAATCGGGATTAAAAATTGATGATATCAGGTTACTTTACAATAATGATTTGAGGTTTTTGAAACAATTTTAAAATATGAACATACAGATTTCAGATAGCTGGTTAAGAGAATTTATAGAAACAAAAGCCACCCCTGAACAAATAGAGGAATGTTTGTCGTTGTGCAGCCAGTCGGTAGAGAAAATTATTGATGATCGTGGCGAAAAAGTATATGACATTGAGATAACCACCAACCGGCCGGATTGTCTTTCGGTTTATGGAATCGCACGCGAATTGGCAGCTATATTGCCAAGATTTAACATTCCGGCAAAATTAAAAGATGTTCCTTCCTTGAAAATCGAAAAACCAAGAAAGTCATTACCATTGACCGTTAAAATTACTAAAGCTGATCTTTGCCCGCGTTTCACCAGCCTTATTTATGACAATATTGAAATTAAGCCCTCTCCCAAATTTGCACAAAAAAGACTTAATGCCTCGGGAATTCGCGCATTGAATAACGTTATTGATCTTTCAAACTACTTGATGCTCGAGTTAGGTCAGCCAATGCACACTTTTGACTATGACAAAATACTAAAAAACAAAATGATTTTAAGAGAAGCCAAAGAAGGAGAAGAAATTATTACGCTTGACGGCCAAACAAGAAAATTACACGAGGAAATTATTATCATTGAAGACGGGAAAGGAAGAATTGTTGATCTTTGCGGTATAATGGGCGCGAAAAACTCAGAAACAGATGAAAATACCAAAAGGGTTTTGCTTTTCGTGCAAACATACAATCCAATGAAAATCCGCCGCGCATGTCAAGTCCTCGGATTTAGAACAGAAGCAGCTTCCAGATTCGAAAAAGGAATGGATCCTGAAGGCGTTATTACAACAATGGAAAGAGCAACCCTGCTTTTCAAAGAATGGTGCAATGGAACAATCGGGAGTGATTTGATTGATATTTATGCCAATCCGCAAAAAGAAAAAACCGTTTCCGTTTCTAAAGAAAAAATTGATTCACTGGTTGGAATAGATATTCCTATTACCGAATCTGAGAAAATATTAAAAAATCTCGGATTTGAAACAAATATTGAAAAAGACACGTTATCCTGTGTCGTGCCACATTGGCGATATAATGACATTTCTATTCAAGAAGATCTTATTGAAGAAATCGCCAGAATTTATGGTTATCATAATCTTCCCAATGTTTTACCGCCGATAACTACTTTAGATAAGCCAAAAGACACTACTTTTGATTGGGAATACAAAATTAAAACCGCTTTGAAATATTGGGGGTTTACCGAAACCACCAGCTACTCAATGGTTGGAAAAAACCTTCTGGACAAAGTTGGTTTAAATCCAAAAAACCATCTTAAAATCTCCAATCCTTTAACTGATGATTTAGTCTACCTAAGAACATCTTTAATCCCTAGCCTGCTGGAAATTATTAGCAAAAATAATGAACAAAATATAAGGATCTTTGAAATGGCAAATCTTTATCTGCCTAAAGGAAACGAAAATCTTCCCGACGAGGCAATGGAATTGACCCTCGCCACCACTGCTGATAATTACTCTCAATTAAAAGGTATCCTTGAATCGCTCTTAAAAGAATTGGGTATTGCTGATTTCGAAATTAAGCCAATTGATAATTGGGAAGATATACTGCGAACATCCATGGTAGGAATCTATATTCAAGACTTACATATAGGTATCACGGGAAAGATAAAAAAAGAATTTTTGGACAACTTTAGTATAAAAGGAGAAGTTTTAGTCCTTGATTTAGAAGTGAGAAGATTACTGAAATTCGCAACAAACGCCAAAAAATATATTCCCTCGTCAAAGTATCCGTCAATCATCGAAGATTTATCATTTGTCATTCCGGAACATACTTTTATTGGACAGGTGATTGATGAAATAAAATTTGTGAGCGAATTGGTTAAAAATGTTAATTTAATTGACTCTTTTCAAAACACCAGAACATTCAGAGTTGAATATCAGTCGGAGATGCAAAATCTTTCCGATAATGAAATAAAACCGATAAGAGAAAAGATAATCAAAGTGGTGGAAAAAAAATTTCAGGCTAGGCTTAAAGATTAGGAGCGGATTCCTCCCCGTCGCTGTTCCGCTTTAACCCGTCTTATATGTTTTGCCATTCCCCTTGAAGGCTTTTCCCTTATTTTTTGTTTCTTTCCGGCTGATTTAATCTGCTCCAACGTTTTTTCTTCCTCGGTTCGTTTCTTCGCTTCTAAAGTTATTTGTCTTCTCTCTTCGTTAACCTGTTTTTCTGCCTCCTCACGAACCAATATTATTCGGCTAGCACCAGCCCCTAATCGGTGAACCGACTCTTCCAGTTTTTGTTGAACATCCTTTGGTAGTTTTTCAAACAAACCTCCAACAATAGAAACTGCTTGGTCACGAGGAGTAATCCCCCTGAAATAATCAATCCAAATACCTTTTATTACAACTTCAGGTCGCTCCCCTTCTGAAATCCTCTGAAAACAATCCTCAATCAATTGACCTAAGCCATTTCCTTGTGGTTTCTCAACTAATAATACTACAGAAGAACTTCCATTTAATCTTTCCGTCATATGTTGGGCTGAATTATAACACCACTCGGACAGAAATCAAGACAACAAAGTATATTAAACTATGTCGGAGTAGGTATGGGGGTAATTGATGGTACCGGTGTAGGAGTGGGTGGAGCCGACGTCGGGGACGGATTATAGTCCCACGGTATGTTTACTCCTATTTTTATTTCCTCTGAACCGCGGTTGCCTCTTAAATCAGTCGCCTCAGCTTTTATCGTATGTTTCCCGTCAGGAAGTTTTACTTCCAATTCATACGGAGGAGAATTAATAATATTTTTTGTTTCTCTGTCAATTGTAAATTCTATCCTAACAATATCTTCGGAAGAGATTGCTTCAACTTTTATACTAAAATTTTGTCCGACTGTTTGTTGATTTTGCGGACTTAAAAATTTTACAAATACCTGGTTGCTGGTATTACAGTAATCTGACGGCGGATGATATTTGCTATCAGATTGTTTTGATAGCCAATTGTCAATTCCTATTTGCCAACGATTTATACTGTCGGTTGAATATGGGTCTTTTTCCTTAAAAATAAAAAATTCTTTTTCGTCGTAATCACCTCTGGCAATATCTACCGGGGTAGCGATTTTTCCTTGCCCTCTGCATAATTTCAGCTTGACATGAACAGGATCGTCGCTGTTTGGTTCAGTTCCCTTAATAAAATATTCTTTTCTTTTGGGAAACTCATCGTGATTTCTATACCCGGAAACACTGTCAACTTCAACGTCTATCACATCATCGGGAATTTTAAAATCTTCTTTTGGTAACTTTTTTAAATATTCGTCCATAATTTTTCTCCAGACCGGAGAAGCCCCGCTTACTCCGGAAGCAACAGACTTCATCGGTGAGTTATCGTTATTTCCAACCCAAACTCCGGAAATAACCTGCGGAGACCAACCGATTGCCCAATTGTCTCTTTTATCGTTTGTTGTGCCAGTTTTTACAGCAACCTGTCTGTCTTTGAAATTTAATAGGCTGTTTTCACCGAAAGTTAATAATCTGGCTGAGTTATCTGACAAAATATTGGAAATTATAAAGGCTTCGCTTTTGGTCATAATATTTTCTCCGGCAACGGGTTTAAATTCTTCAATAATGTTCCCGTCTTTATCGGTAACTTTCAAAATCGATATTGGAGAGATTTTTGTTCCGCCATTTGCAAAAGCGCTGTAAGCAGAGGTTAAATCGATTAATCTTACTTCTCCTCCTCCCAAAGTAACCGATAATCCAAACCGTTTTAAATTTTCAGTTGTGGGCTGAAGAGTTAATATGCCCATCTCATAGGCATCAAAAAGCATTTCTTTTATTCCTACCAAAGCAAGCATTTTAACGGCAGGAATATTTAATGAATTACCCAGAGCGTAGCGGATTTGTATCGGACCGTGTTCTTTGCTGTCATAATTAACCGGAACATAATCAGGCTTATTGCTTCCTTGAGGAAAAGCAGTTAAAGTATCTATGATCATACTGGAAGCGGTATAGCCTTTTTTCAGAGCGGTTAAATAAGTTACCGGTTTAATTGCCGAACCGGGCTGTCTTTGTGACAACGTAACATTAACTTTTCCGTCATAATCAATTGCGTCATAATTTTTGCTACCAACCATTGCCATGATTTCTCCTGTATTTGGGTTTAATACTATCGCCGCTCCGTTTGTTATATGAACTTTTTCCGTTTTGGCGATTTCTTCGGTAACTATTTTCTGAACCTTATCCTGTAAATCCAAATCAATTGAGGTTGTTACACGCAGACCGCCTAATTCTACCGTTTTTTCTCCGTATTTATTTTCCAGTAAATTTTTAACATACATCACAAAATGCGGCGCCTTTAATATTCCGCTTGAAGATGAAAAAACAAAATTATCAATTTCCGATAATGATTCTTTTTCTTCTTCCGTGGAAATTTTCCCATCTTCCTTCATTCTCCGCAGTACTCCTTTTGTCCTATCAATATATGCCTTGGGATATTGTCCAAAAGGGGAATAGTAAGAAGGGCTCTGCGGAAATCCGGCAAGAATGGCACTTTCCGTTAGTGAAAGCTGTGATACACTTTTTCCAAAGTAATTTCTTGATGCTTCTTCTACGCCCCAATTTGTACCACCATATGGCGCTTCGTTCAAATACATCTGTAATATTTGATCTTTAGAATATTTTGCTTCTATTTCCAAAGATAAAATAAATTCTTTAACTTTTCTTAAAACCGTTCTTTCTGACGAAAGAAGAACGTTTTTAACCAACTGTTGTGTTAATGTTGAGCCACCAATCAGGCGGTGTTGCGAAAAAACATAATAAACTATTCTTACATATCCACGGGGGTCAAAACCTTTATGAAGATAAAAATCCTTGTCCTCTATTGAAACTGTGGCATCTTTTAAATATTGAGGAACTTCATAAAGAGCAACCGGTGTTCTTTTCTGTTTCGAATAAACGTCATAAATTAATTTATCGTTTCTGTCAAATATTTTAGTAGCAAATCCTTCTTTTCTTACAATTCTATCCGGGTGGGGTAAATCCTTTGCGATAATAATTAAAAATATTACTCCGCATATCGAAAGAACTAATATTGTGACAAAAAAACAAAAAGAGGTGTTTGCTAAAATTTTTAATATAGAATGAAGTTTCACCGATTTTACTATATCGGACGGTTTTATTTGCTGATGCAAAAATTTTCTTTTCCAAATTTTTTTCCAAAGCAGACTGGGCATATTTTCATTACATTATATCCTAAATATTTGATAAAATCTTGTATATGAAATTAATTATCCAAAGAGTAAAAAAGGCAAGTGTAATTGTAGAAAATAAATTAGTCGGAAAAATCGGCCAGGGTATGCTTATTTTTGTCGGCATTGAAAATAAAGACAGCGATAATCAAACCGCAAAAAAAATGGCGGAAAAAGTTTTGAAATTAAGAATATTTTCCGACACAAACGATAAAATGAATCTATCCGTTACGGATATCAAGGGTGAAATTCTTGTTGTTTCACAATTTACTTTAATCGCCGATACTTCAGGAGGAAACCGGCCATTCTTCGGCAACGCCGCCCCGCCGGAAATTGCCGAACCCGTTTTAAATACATTTATTGAGGAATTAAAAAAATCAGGATTAAATATCCAAACGGGAAAATTTGGTGCAAAAATGCAAATCGATCTTACTAATGACGGCCCGGTAACAATTATTCTCTGACCAACAACTCACACTCCACTTATGTGTAGAATCACACACCACAAATCACACACCACGAGTGATATAGCTTGACACCTCCGGATTAATTAATTAATATCATATCAATGGCTTACCGAAAACAACCTCTTATTAAAGATCAAATATATCATGTATTCAATCGTGGAATAGCTAAAGAACCAATATTTACTGACAAAAAAGACTACTGTCGATTTCTGGACGTAACAAATTTCTATCGTTTTTCTTCACCTAATATGAGGTTTTCTTATTATAATCGCTTAGAATATAATTCAAAAAAAAAGTTTCTTGAGGAACTTGAAGCAAAAAAGGAACAACAAGTAAATATTTATACCTATTGTTTAATGCCGAATCATTTCCATTTTATCTTGAAAGAAATTACTGAGAATGGAATTAAAAAGTTTGCTGCAAATTTACAAAATAGTTATGCAAAATACTTGAATACTAAAATAAAAAGAACAGGATCACTCTTTCAAGAAATGTTTAAAGCAGTAAGAATTGAATCAGACGAACAACTTTTACATACAGTCCGCTATATACATATAAATCCAATCACTTCATTTTTAATCAAAGATTTTGACCAATTGATTTTATACCCGTGGTCTTCATTTAGAGATTATATAACCGGTATTCATTCAACTTCATTCCTTAATACATCATTTATTAATAGTTTTTATAAATCAAAAGAACAAATATTGTCTTTTACTAAAGATCAAGCTGACTATCAAAATAAACTGAATGAAATTATGCATTTAACTCTTGATTTTGTTTAAAACAATCTTCTAAGTGGTTCAATATCCGGATGTGTCTACCTATATCACCCCCCGTGTGTGATGTTGTGTATGATGTTTCGTCCTTAACCCTATAACGTTGACATTTGTGTAAATTGTTGCTATAATTTAACGGTTAGTACATTGAATATTTATTTCCATTCGATTTTGGCAAAAAGGAAGGTAAAAATGGGCGGTATCACTACCGGTCGCTTAGGAAGTGGAGAAATTGTATGTAAAATGGATTTGTCAACTTTAAGTTTGCTGGCCGTACAAACAGCAGCGAACATTCTGCTTCAGATTCCTTACATGCCAGTTGATTCTCAATCGCCTGAATTCGGTGTTCCGAAAATTATTAAGAACGAAGCACACTGGAGTCCTCACGGTTTTCTTAAAGCCCTACAGACTCAAGTCGAGTTTTTGTATGAAGTAATTCCTTCGCTCGTCTTTGAGGGCCATACTTTGATATACTTCGGTGAAGCAAGGCTGATTGCCAGCGCCCTTAGGGCATATCAGGAATACAAAACGAAGGTTGTTAAGCTGGGATATGAAAATCACGGTACAGGTTGGGGAGATGCCTCCTTGTTCAACCGGGCAAACTGGGCCGACCGAAACGAAATGCTTCTGAGTACATTTTTTAAAGAAGGTTGAAAAATATAATAATAAGTATTAGGCACACACAAATAAGGTGTGCCTATTTTTTTGCAATTGTCGAAATATAACCATTGGTGATAAAATACATCTATGGCAGATGAAATTGATCAATTATTATCCCGGGCGGTGGAAAAAATTTATCCCAATAAAGAGGAATTGGAAAAAGTCCTCCGGTCCGGTAAAAAATTAAGACTTTACCAGGGATTCGATCCTTCAATGTCATCTCTTCACTTGGGTAATTTTGTGGGTTTAATGAAATTAAGACAATTTCAAAAATTAGGCCATGAAGTAATTTTTTTGGTGGGAGATTTTACGGGAATGATCGGCGACCCCTCAGGCAAAAGTGAAACAAGAAAACCTTTAACGAGGGAGCAAGTTTTAGCTAATGCCAAAGACTATAAGAATCAGGCTGAAAAAGTTATTAGTTTTTCGGGTGACAATCCTGCAAAAATCAAATTCAACAGCGAATGGTTGGATAAAATCAAATTCTCCGACTTAATGAAACTGGCTTCACTTACAACTTATGCTCAAGTTATTGAAAGAGACATGTTCCAAAAAAGAATGAATGAGGGGAAAGATCTCTTTTTGAATGAACTTTTATATCCATTAATGCAGGGATATGACTCTGTCGCAATGGACGTTGATTTGGAAATTGGCGGTTCAGATCAGATGTTCAACATGATGATGGGCCGGACATTGATGAAAAAGATTTCCGGTAAAGAAAAGTTTGTCTTAACAACAAAACTTCTGGTTGACGCGGAAGGGAATAAGGTCGGTAAAACCACCGGAAACGCGCTTTTCCTGGATTCCACGCCGGAAATGTTTTATGGCGGAATAATGTCATTCCCCGATGAGGTAATATTTTTGTCTTTTGAACTGTTAACAGAAGTCCCGCTTGATGGAATCGAAGAAAAAGTTAAACAAAACCCAATGATAGAGAAAAAAAGATTAGCTTTTGAGATCGTAAAATTACTTTGGGGAGAAGCAGCTGCCGTAAAATCACAGGAAGGATTTGAAAAAGTATACCAAAACAAAGAACAGCCAAAAGAAATTCCGTTTAAAGCGATAAATCTTGATGGTCAAAAAAGTATTATAGCTTCTAAATTCGTATACGACACGGGACTAGCCGGTAGTGTTTCGGAAGCAAAACGACTTATAAAACAAAGAGCTATTGATATCGACGGAAAAACCATTGATAATCCCAATGAAGAAATTACTCCCAAAGATGGTACAATTATAAAGAGAGGCAAGAATACTTTTATCAAGATCCGTGTAAATCCCTGACTGCCATCAGGCAGGCGTTATAAACTTGTCCTGAGCGAAACCAAGCTCAGCTTGGCGAAGCCAAGTCAGACTTGGCGAAGTCGAAGGATCCGTGTAAATCCAATGTTTACAAAGAAACAAAAAAAGGTGGCGACGGTTATTATTATCATTGCTACGCTTGGATTAATCTTAACGTCTTTATTACCTTATTTTACAATGGCCATCCGGTAAAACTCCGGAAAATTTAATCAAAATGCTTCTTTCCGACTCAGTTGAAAAACTAAATCTTGTTGGTCCGATATATGCCAAAAGATTATCAAAACTAGGAATTAATACGATCGAGGATTTATTGTTCCATATTCCCTTCAGGTATGATGATTTTTCGAAAATATCTCTGATTTACGGATCGAAAATTGGAGAAACTTTGACAATTTCAGGAAAAATTGAAAAATTTGAAAATGTTTTTTCAAAAAAGGGCAAACAGATTCAGAAAGCAGTTGTATCCGACACTTCCGGATCAATTGAAATAATATGGTTTAACCAAATTTACCTTCAGAAAACTCTTAAAATTGGCTCTTTCTATAATTTTTCCGGCAAAATTGAGTGGTTTGGAAATAAAATTGCGATGATTTCTCCGGAATTCGAGCTTTTAAATCAACTGGGGCAAACTATTCATACCGGAAGGATTGTCCCGATTTACCCGGAAACTTATGGTGTTTCGTCAAAATGGCTTCGGTCCCGTATAAACGTTGTTCTTAAATTTCTCGGAAATCAGATTGAAGAATTTCTTCCCGCTGAAATCATAAATAATGAATCGCTGATGGCAGAAAGAAGGGCGATTGAAGAAATCCATTTTCCACAAGATTTTTCAATAATAAAAAAAGCTTTATATCGGTTATCTTTTGATGAGCTTTTTTTACTTCAATTATCAGCATTACTTCGAAAATCAGAATGGGAAAAAAATATAACCGGGAAAAAATATATTATAGACAGACCCTTAATAAATAATTTAATCAGTAGTCTTCCTTACAGTCTAACAGATGCCCAAAAACGATGCGTTGACGAAATATTAACAGACCTATCCAGTCAAAAGCCGATGAACAGGATTCTGGAAGGCGACGTAGGCAGCGGAAAAACCGTAGTCTCGGCAATTTCTGCTTATGCAGCATATTTAAACAATTATCAAACTTTGTTAATGGCTCCGACAGAAATACTGGCCAATCAGCATTATTCTACATTGAATAACATACTTGCTCCGTTCGGCATACCAATTGAATTAATCACCGGATCAAACAAACCAAAAAAACAAAGCACAAAAATGTCATTCCAGAAACGCGAAGCGTTATCTGGAATCTATATAGATTCCCGCTTGCGCGGGAATGACACTGACAACAAAGCAATCCCTAAAGTTATCATTGGTACTCACGCGCTTCTTTATCAAGATTTTGACATGGAAAATATTGGCCTCGTAATTGTTGACGAACAGCACCGTTTTGGGGTTGAGCAACGAAAACTTATATCAGAAAAGGGCAAGGCTCCTCATTTCTTAACAATGACCGCGACTCCAATTCCCAGAACCATTGCATTAACGGTTTTCGGAGATTTGGATTTATCGATAATTGACGAAATGCCTACCGGCAGAATTTCGGTAAAAACATGGGTGGTGCCAAAAGAAAAAAGAGAAGATGCCTACCGTTGGATATATTCAAGAATAAACAAGACTCCGGAACAAGCATTTATTGTTTGTCCGTTTATTGAAGAGTCGGAAAATATGAAAACCATTAAAGCGGCTAAAATAGAATTTGAAAAATTATCTAAAGAAATTTTCCCTAATTTAAAATTAGCCTTGCTTCACGGAAAAACCAAATCAAGGGAAAAAAACTTAATATTAAATGAATTTAAAAACGGAAAATATGATATTTTAATCGCCACTCCGGTAGTAGAGGTGGGAATTGATGTTCCGAATGCAACAATAATGATGATTGAAGGAGCCGACAGGTTTGGACTGGCCCAGTTGCATCAACTGCGAGGCAGGGTAGGTAGAAGCAATTTACAGTCTTACTGTTTACTGTTTACCGAAAACCAAAACCCACCGGTATTGGAAAGGCTGAAATCATTGGAAAAAACAAATATCGGCATGGAACTTGCCGAAATAGATTTAGCCTCGAGAGGTCCGGGAGAAATTTACGGAACAAAACAGCATGGTTTTTTTAATTTAAAAGTAGCCTCTTATACCGATATAGAATTGATCAAAAAAACTAGAAAATACGCCCAAGTCATTCTTAATTCTCAATTAGATAATTCGTCAATTGGAGAATTAACGAATTCCCCCTTGAAACACAGGCTCGAAAAGTATAAAATAAGTACTGTTAATAATTAGTTTGAAACAATTATTTCAGAAAACTCAGATGAATTCAGAAAGTCAGAATGTCGGACTATCAGATTATCCGATATTCAGATTCTCTGATTTTCCGAGTATTCTGATTAATCTGAACTATGACCCCATTACCGAAAAGACGCTGGTCAACAAGAAGACAAGGAAAAAAAAGGATAATTTTTAAAGCAATTTCAAATACTGAAAGTGCCTGTCCAAATTGCGGAAAACCGAAAATATCTCATCGGGCATGTTTAAGTTGCGGATTTTATAACGGAGAAAAAATATTAAAAATTAAATCTGTTAAGTCAAAAAAAGAAGTTGAAAACAAGAACTGATCCACGCCATCTAAAAAGAAGAGAAACCATCTCATCTCTTTTTGCATACAATTTTCATCCTAAACAGGAATTACATCCCGGTGCTCTTGAAACAGTTAAATATCTTACAGAAATAGATAACGAAATTAAAATGTCAGCGCCTGAATGGCCGATCGAAAGAATAAACAGAATTGATTTGGCAATTTTAAGGCTGGCGATTTTCGAATTAGTGATTCAAAAAACGCAGCCCCCAAAGGTAATAATTGACGAAGCGGTTGAATTGGCAAAAGAATTTGGATCGGAAAATTCTTCCTCGTTTATCAACGGTGTTTTAGGAAACGTATATAAAAGAAATTATAATTTAAATGAGTGAAGAATTAGAAAAATTAGAAAAAATAATCGGAATTGAATTTAAGAACAAAAATCTCCTTAGACAAGCTTTAATTCACAGATCATATTTAAATGAAGCAAAAGACAGAGGTCTTTCTTCCAATGAAAGAATGGAATTTTTAGGCGACTCAATATTGTCTTTTTGGATTTCCAGGGAGCTGTATGAAAGATTTCCAAGTCTTCCGGAAGGAAAATTGACCTTCATCCGAACACATCTTGTCCGTACAGAAACATTATATGAACTTGCCAAGCAGTTAATGTTCGGAAATTTTCTTTTAATGAGCAAGGGGGAGGAAGCCGGGGGAGGAAGAGAAAATCCGCTGCTTCTGGCTAACTCTTTTGAGGCTGTTTTGGGATCAATTTTTTTAGACAGTGGGTTTGAATATGTCAAAATATTTTTATCAAAGCAATTTACAAATTTATTTAATACAATCAGTGACCCTGATTCTTATAAAGACAGTAAAAGCCTTTTTCAGGAGAAAGTTCAATCAGAAGGTTTTTCTTTTCCTGTTTATAAACTAATTAATTCTGAAGGCCCTGATCATCAAAAGTTATTTACAATGGGAGTTTTTGTTGAAGACAAACTTATTGCTCAAGGTGTCAGCCGTTCAAAACAGGAAGCCGAAGAAGAGGCCGCCCGTAAGGCGCTTGAGATTTATAAGAAAATAAAGTAAAATATAAAAATTATGTCAGTTTCAATAAGACTTGCCAGATTTGGAAAAAAGAATCAACCAATTTACAGAATAATAACAACCGAAACCAGATCAAAAAGAAACGGAAAATATATTGACTGTCTTGGTTATTATAATCCGAATGTTACTCCTCCGGTAATAAATATTGACGAAAATAAACTTAATGGATGGAAAAAGAAAGGTGCAATAATCTCAACCGGACTGCGTAAGATTCTAAAAAAGGAAGAAAATTGATGAAAGACTTTATTGAAAAAATTGTTCTATCTATTCTTGAATCAGACAACTTCAAAATAATTGAGGAAAAACAGGAAAATCTTTTAATATATACCATACTTGTTTCGGAAGAAGAAATTGGAAAAATCATTGGAAAAGACGGAAAAGTAATAAACTCAATCAGGACCCTTTGCAGAGTAAAAGCAACTAAAATTCAGGAAAAGATACTTTTAAAAGTAGACAAACTTCCTTAATTTAAGCTTCAATCCTTCTTCGCGCCTGCCTGCCGGTAGGCAGGAAATTCTTCAATCACAAGATCTATGGACAAAGAAATACTATTTCGCTTCGGGAGGTACCAGACGGTACTTCCCTTCGATAGGATTTCGGCTCTGACGATGCGATTTATTAATATTCCTAACCGTCAGGTCGCGGGAGCCTCAAAATGGTATTTCTTTCCCGATTGGGCCGGGTACAAATATTTCTTCGGTAAATTCAACTTTGTTATAATTTTTTATTTCATTTATTAAATCGTTCTTTGCGGATGATAGCTTTGGGAGAGGGGAATCAATTTTCCCGAAATAGTTAGGTAAGGGCAGATAATACGATGCTAACTCAAACGAGAAAGTAAAATCCGTATTTTCTGCGCTTCCCGACGCTAATGATCCTGATAATTTAAAAGGGCTAAAAGACATAAGCGGAATCATTTTCTCTGAATTTTCAAAGAATTTTATTATGTTTTCAAAGGATCCGGAGCAATATATTTTAATGTTTTGCGTTTTCGGTTCACTGCCCGATTCCGATGAAATATATCCCGGTGAAAAATCGAATTTAGCCAGCTGCAGATTGTTATCAGACAAGATTTTCTTCACCATGTCCATAAAATAAAAAATATCTTTTTGCGGTGGCAGAGCTTGCAAAAGCAAATCTTTATTGGCAATTAAATCAGACTCGGAAATAGTTTTTAGATCCCCAAGTTTCCGAGAAAGATTGCTAATCTCAATCTTTTGTAAATTTAACTCATCTCTTTTTTTAACAATTCCCTGCACTTTCGGAAGTATTATTACGACCAACAAGATCAAAATTAACACTAAAGCAAAAATCGGTATCCAAAATTCTTTTATAATATTTTTTTTTCTTTTACTGTTCATTTATACAAAGTTAACGCCACGCTGTATTCCCCGTTCTTGGCTCTGTTAATATCGCTTAACGAATAATCGGAAAATACTTTTTCCATTTTTACTTGATCAATTTTTTCATTTAAAGATGCAAGAGAAGCAAGGCCGTCACACCTTCCTTCGATACGGACTTTGTTAGTTGAGAGTTCAAAAGTAGAAAAAGAAAATCCAGGAACAATCAGCGCAATCGTTTCGTTAATGATTTTAGAGGGTAAAAACCTTATCTTGTTTATATTTTCAATTGAATCAATTCTGTTTGCAACAGTTACTAAATAAATTTCTTTCTTTTCCAGTTTTTTTATTTCAGATTTCAAATCCGATAATTTATTAGTATTTTCTGACAGGTTATTGTTTGTCAAAACGTAAAAATAAAGAGTACCAGCAGAAACTATAATTGTAATTACTAAAAAAAATAAAGAAGAGTAGATCGAAAGTTTTTTTATCTTTTTTGAAGTTTCTGACGGTCCTTTATCAACCTGAATTAAGCTTATACCCTTTTTCATTTTATATATATTTCATCGCCAGTCCCAGGGCAGTTGTAAAAAGCGGTGAGTTTTTCTTATAAGCATCAGAAATTCCCTGAGAAACCGGGAAAATTGATAACGGATCGGCAATTTGGACTTCCATTCCCAGTGTTTTAGTTAAGTATTCGGTAAGTCCCGGAAGCAAACTGGTTCCTCCGGTCAAAACAACCAATTTAATCGGGTCTTTATTTTTTTCCTGATAAAAACGGATTGTTTTTTTAAGCTCGCCAATAAAATTTGTCAATAACGGTTCTATCGCTGCAGAAATTTTCCCCTCAAGCTGTTGGGTTAGACCATAAGTTTTTTTATACTCTTCAGCGACAGCAAAATCTAATCCTAAACTGACACTAATTGCTCTTGTTATCGATTCTCCTGAAGTTGGAAGTGAACGGATTGAATATATATTCCCATCTCTTAAAAAAGAAAAATCCAAAGACCGGGATCCGATATTTAATACAAAATAACACGTTTTTTCATATATATATTTTAAAGATCTGTTTATTGCCAGCATTTCTGATTCAACATCAACAATTTCAATTCCCGCCATAGAAAATATTTTTATATATTTTTCTATCAGAAACTTAGAAACAGCAACTATATGTATCATAATTTTGTCCATCTTTAAACTTTCCTTATTTTCAATGACTTCCCAATCCAAATTAACTTCCTCAAGAGGACGGGGGATTAAATTTTCCGCTTCAAAAGGAACAACTTGTTCCAGCTCGTTATCTTTCATCTTCGGAACTTCAATAAAGTGGGAAAAAACATCTTTTTCCGGAACTGAAATAATTCCCATATTTCCGGATATTTTTGCTTCTGATTTTAATCTTTTTATCGCTTCTGCAATAGTAAAAAGATCTTTTTCAAGAGCAGTATTAATATCAAATCCGGGACTTTTTATCATACCGGCAGAAATCAATTTTAAATTATTTTTTTCTCTTATAACTTGAATGACTTTTATGGTATCGGAACCAATATCAAGTCCAAATGTGTTCATGGTTTGTTTATTCCTCCTTGACCCGAAAAAAGTAAGTAGCTAAAAATGGTCGGTGGGGTAGGCCAGCTTCTGCACTCCATTAATTTTCTGGTGATACTGGAAACGCTTATTTTTGCCGTTGACTCAAAACAAGATCCCTGGTCCGGAAAATTGTTTCCGGCATCGGCAAATATTTTTACCGGTACTTGCCTGGAAGGATCAAGATATAACATTTTTATCCAAATAAAATATGGCGAACCGGTTAAAGTAATTGGCAAGTCGCTTGATTTAATACTGTATTTCAAACTGGAATCTTGCGAACAGGTTTGATCAGCCAGTGAAAATTTATTTGTGCCTACTCTTACATTGTTTGGATCATATACATATCTTTTAAATTTAAAAGTTGCACCTTCTTTATATAAGACGGTTAATTCTATCGCCGGAGTATCAGATGAAGAAGCAATGTCCCAGCATATATTTGCAATCGATCCGGAATAAGCGGATCCGAATGATCCGTCGGCGTTGTGGTTAATCAGCCAAAATGTTTTGACTTCGTCGGCACTTACTTTACCCAAAGTGCTTTCGTCAAAAGTAAAAGAACTTCCTCCGCCTAATACTGACTTTGAAACAGAATAATCAATATTATTCAGTTGTTGGGTTGAAAGATTTGAATCTGCTTTAATTGCCTTTTCCAACCCGGCCTGCGCTACCCAAAATACCCGGGCCGACTCTTCTGTTTGCTGTGAAGTTTTAATATCGGTTATCGATCTGGAAGCAACCGATAAACCAATAACCAAAATTACTGAAACAATCAGTAGAATTATTAAAACCGCTTGTCCATTATTATTGAAGCTCCCAAAATCTAACGGTCGGGAAATCTCAATAATGCGCTTAGTCAGAGCGGAAATCCTACCGAAGCGAAATAAAGTCTTTACTCCCCCCGATCTCACGATCTGGGAATTTCGCGAAGGTGGATTAAAACCGGGCAGAATCTTTCTCATAATTAAATAATAAACAATATCTTCTCTTAAAACAAGAGTAAATAATGTAACCGTTCGGAGTTACCAAAACATTTGTCATTGCGAGCATAGCCAAGACAAACTTGGCGTAGCGAAGCAATCCCGTTCGGGATCGCCACGTCCGGCTGAGCCGGACTCGCGATGACAGTCTTTTGTCAAATCCTGAACGATTACTAAATAATTTCTTAGTTTACATCATTTCTGACTATTACCCTGGTGCTGAAATTCATCTGCGACTTCTCACTTGCTCTTAAACCTGCCGGGCCTGACTCCTGAATTGTAAAAGAAATATCCACTGATGCCGGCTTACCCGGAGAAGTGGTGCAACTGATCAGAAAATTATTAACGGAAACTGAATTTGAAGTTAAATATGTTGTTGATGATCCGGAAGCGATTTTATTATTATTAAGATAAAAAAAGGTTGAATAGCCGTCTTGAGCAACAAAATCAAGCTGATTATTTTCGCAACCCTCAACCGATTTGGCCGTTCTTATCATTCCTTCCATTACGGATAGTGCATAATTTCCGTTTTGTCTGACCAGTTTTGTCACCTCTGCTTTGTTGCTTCCGGAAAGTGAAGAAAACAAAAATCCAAAACCAATAATTACCGTAATCGATAAAACAGCCAGGGAAATCAGGACTTCAATTAAAGAATAACCAAAATTGGATTTATTTTGTAACATAAGTTTGTTGTTTTATGGTGTGTTCAAAACTTGAAATATCCGGAGCGGAACAGTTTATTGAAGACGATGATTTCCAATTCCAGTAAACATCAACGGAAATTAAAGCCATGGTGCCAGCCGGCACTTCAGGATCTGATGAAACACTTACTTCAGAAAACAAGCAGTATAAACCGGTACTGTCCAGTGTATATGAGTTTATGGGGAGTAAAGTAAAAAAAGTTATTGGATCAGTATTTTTCTGGTTAATATAGTCGGCTATTTTTTTTTGTGCCAGCGAGTTGGCAAAGTTCTGTTCCTCCGAAAACCGGCTGCTTTTTATTGATGTTGTAACCGCTTTGGATAATGCCAGTGCGCCGATGGCAACAATTGAAAGGGCAATCATAATTTCTACCAAAGACTGACCCTTATTAAACACCTGCTTACTCATCTTCTTCATCTCTTTTAACTTTAAACAAAAAATAAATTAAAATCAACTTCTAATCTTTTAATTTTGAATCATGAATCATGAAGCATGAATCATGGTTAAATAATATTAGTTATTTCAAATATAATCCAGTCATTTCGACGATCTCACCATAGGCGAGAGAGGAGAAATCCAGCTTGTGTATGCGTAAACTAAGTAAATAAATTCATTTTTTACGCTCTCGCTGGATTTCTCACTTCGTTCGAAATGACTAATAGTTGTTATTATTCTTAATTCTTGCTTGCCCGCCGAAGTCGAGTCAGACTCGACGAAGGAGGGATTCTTAATTCTTAATTCAATATTGTTTAGGGGCACGGGGTGGGAATCGGGGATAATTCGGAATATGTAATTTCTCCGGAAGGGCAAACAGTGATATATCTGCTTTTTCCGTATGCGGTAACGGTAATTATGCTTCCTCCGGTTATTACGGAAGGCTGCCATAAAACTTTAAAAAATACCTGGCTTATGCCGGTTACGGTCATATTGGGATAAATGTTTTCGGTTTTTATGGCCGTTTTGTCCAAATTGCTGCAAACCGGTTTTATTGTTTGCACTCCCGAAGCGATTGTATATTTATAACCGTTAAGCAGGGGATAGGTAATCGGGCCTGACGGGGTGGTAGTGGGATAGGGAACCAAACATTCGTCAACTTTCTGATTATTGTTTGCCAGGCTTTGAGCATATCTTAAGTTGTCAAATATTTTTTTTGATTGTTGTGCTACTTCCTGGGTTCGATTTACATCAATATAATTGGCAATCCCGATTCCTGACAAGATAATAATTATGGAAATTACAACTAATAATTCGATTAAAGAATATCCGAAGCATTTAATTGTGTATCTATTGTCGGTCATTTAATCCGTTTCTTTTTTTTATGTTCAAAGTTCGCCATGTTTTGAATCATGAATCATGAAGCATGAATCATGGTTTTAATTATATTGTTTATTTTAAACATCTAATCTTTAGTTATTCTTGATTCTTGATTCTTGATTCTTGATTCTTGATTCTTGATTCTTGATTCTTGATTCTTGATTCTTGATTCTTGATTCTTGATTCTATATATTAGGGTTGTGTTACCTGGTAATTGCACTGACCGCCATCAACCACCCTACATGCTCCGCTGCTGCAAAGTGTACCAGCAGCGGTGTTTTCCAGTTTTGCGCACAGATTGTATTGGTTTGCGTTTTGATAACTGTAGATATATTGATATCCAGTAACGAGATCACAAGGGAAACTGGACATGTATGTTGTTCCACCGTAAGCAATACTGGCACCGCAAGCAAAGGTTGCGTTAGGATATGTTTTAACATCACTGCGGTAAAGCTCCAATGCTGATCTTATTTGTTCCAGATCAGCTTTTCGTTTACTATCCCGGGCGGTTTTTCTTGTCGATGCGAATGCGACCAATCCCAAGCTGGAAATTATCCCGATTATTGTAACAACCACCAATATTTCTACCAAAGTAAAACCGAATATGTTTTTTTTCACTTATTTCACCCAAAATAATAAACTTATATCTTGGCCTTAATCCTTAAGACCGATCTATAATGACCGGTCTTATCTTAAACAAAAGATAATAAGAAATATTTACAAAAAAAACCTAAAATCTTACTACTACATTTTACTCTAAATTTAAGGACAAGTGGCAACACCGGTAGTCGGTCCGATTGCTGGACAGGTAATCATTTTTGTCACCCCACCGGAAATGGAATTTGCCATACCGCATATAACAAAACACGTTCCGCTTGATTCCAGTTTAGTCATTAAAACATAGCTCTGAACTGCTCCTGCATAACAATAATTAAAAGCAGTAGCAACAGTCAAGTCGCAGGCACCGGCCACTTTTGGATCAGCAAGAGCAATCCCGTTCATATAGGTTGTAATAGAGGTAAAAAGTGTTCCCGATCCGGCAACATTTGCTGCAAGGTTCCCAGCAGCAACAAGCGGATACGCATTATTTGTCGTATAATAATTCTCCAGCGCTATTTTATACTGCATTAAGTCGCTTCTTCTGGTCGTGTCTCTTGCTTGTTTCTGAGCACCCGAAACACCCACTAAAGCCAAGGTTGCCAAAACCGCAATAATTGAGATAACAACCAAAAGCTCAATTAATGTAAAACCTTTGTTTCTTTTCATTTTATTGTATTCACCTCCAATAGTTTAATAAATATTAAATAAGATAATAATTAAATATTACCGATAGCTTATTAGCGTGTCAAGAGCAAAATGCTTTTTTTAATAAATAATTTCCAAATCAAATTAATCGATTTAAGGTAAAACTGTCTTTATTCTTCACATTGAATATAATCCGATTCGGACGTGATATAAATACTGCAATCCAAACATTTTTGCCTTGATTTGGTTATATCACCGTCAGATTTATTTTCAAATACGGCAATCAAGCAAAAACCTTCTCCGGTATTTATTTGATCGTAGCGGTAAGGAAAATCCGTTCCCGGATCATATGGCAATATCTTCATATATGTCATTGAGCCGCATTTAAAGGGCATTCCCCAATCAACTAAAGAGGGTGGGTTACAAGCCATTATTCTGTCACTGGTATCGTTTATGGGGAAAGTCTGATATTCGATTTTATACATGTAAAGGGCATTTTTTATTTGACTAAGGTCGGATTTCCTTTGCGTATCCCTGACCCTTTCCCTGACGCCGTTCATATTAATTATTATTAATACCGCCAAAATCCCGATAATTGCAATTACAACCAATAGTTCGATTAAAGTAAAACCTTTTTTTGTTTTCATTGTTTAAATATCATGGACTAATATCTGAACTGGATACTCCATAGTTATAGGTGTTTATACCGTTGCATGTAAACGGACCGGCTATTTTTAAGTCCTGCAAATTTTCGAGTATCGCATAAATTGCATATGAAATTCCGTCAGAAGAATAACAATATACCACGCCGGTTGAGGGGTCTTTGGGGAGTTTTTTTAAGTATACCGTTCCTTTGCTGTCCACTATTTCCGGTTCAGTCGTCCAGTCAAAAGCAGTTCCGTCAATAACGATCATTCCGCTACTTGACAGCGGGTATGATTTTGTATCGTTGTTGTACATCTCCAAAACTCTTTGCAGCTGTTCCAGATCGCTTTTCCTTTTGGCATCCCTAGCTTTTTTCATACTGGACTGAAAACTCATCAGGCCAACTACGGCAATAATTCCCAATATTGTTATGACCACTAAAAGTTCAATTAATGTAAACCCTTTATTTTTAATCTTTTTGTTAACTAAAATTGCCATGAACAATTATATATATTAATAATATCACCGCACATATTGTCGCAGGTGGAATTTCCGTAAACAGGCTGACAATTTATCCCCCTATCAAAAGGTAACCAATTTAGTATTAATTGACAAACCGCTCCGTTGCAACCATATCTAATACTGTCACCTTCCTCGACCCGCAGAAGTGAAGACGGGTTTACGTTGCTGCTGGTAACAATATAATTTCCGGTATACAAATCATGACCATAGGCCGGCAGTCCCTGGCTAATTGCCAAAGTAGCATATATTACATATTTATTACAGCTTATCCGCTCGTAAATATATTGTGATTTGGTTTTTGGATCAACGGGAACTTGGTTAAGATAAGAAGAGAGAGAACCGTCATATATATCAAGCGGATAACAAGGGTTGTCATCAATATATTCATCCAGTGATAACGAGATCCTTTTTAAATCAGATTTTCTAACGCCGTCATTTGCCTTTGAAATCTGTGTCCATGGTTTTAATCCTAACATCGCCATAATTATTAAAATTGCTAAAATTACGACGACAATAATTACTTCGGTAAGCGAAAACCCACAATTTTTTTTCAAAACAAGAGTTTTAATGCGGTTTTTAATATTCCGTCCCCCCATAACGAACAAATAAACGTTGATAAAGCTAAAAACGGACCAAATGGAATTTTTTGTCCGAATTTGGCTTTACCATTAATTATCAGTATGATTCCAATAAAAGCACCTGTCAAGAAAGCAAGATAAAAAGAGAGTACTGCTTTCGGGAATCCCAAAAAATATCCCATCACAAAAGCATATTTAACATCTCCAAAACCCATTCCCCTTCCTTTTGTAAAATAAAATATCAAAAATAAAAAGATAAATGAGCCGATTCCGGCAATTATCGGAAAAAATATAACATCAAAAAAACTTTGCCCGGGAAAAAATATAAAACCAATTATGTACCCCAAAGACAAAATTATTATCTGGAAAACAAGAATCTCGTCGGGAATTATTTGAAAGTCAATATCTATGAAAAAAACAACGATCAAACTCCAGCTAATTAGCAGGGTCAGAACTAAATCTATAATTGGCCGGGTCCCGGCAATCGGCGGGAAAAATTGATTAAAAATTAAAATTGTTAATAATCCCGTTACTAACTCGACAATCGGATATCTTGGTGAAATATTTTTTCTACAATTTCTGCATTTACCTTTTAAAATTATAAACGAGAGCAGGGGAATATTGTCAAACCAGAAGATTTTCTTTTTACAATTTGGACAAAAAGACCTTCCTTTGGAAAAAGGGATTTTTCTCGGTAACCGGTAAATTAAAACATTTAAAAAACTGCCGATTATCAAGCCAAAAATAATAATTATTATTTCCATTTAAACACTTCTTTCGCTTCAAAATCTCAATTGTCATTCCCGACTTGCCTCGCCCGGCGAAGCCCGCCGAATCGGCGGGGCGAAGTCGGGATCGGGAATCTATATAAATTGACACCGCAGTGTCATCCCGGCAATGCCGGGAACTATAATTTATATAGATTCCAGCTTTCGCTGGAATGACAGATGAAATATCATGATACCTGTATTATTAATTATCTCATTTCTTTATTCAAACAAAAAGCCAATCGTAAGATTGGCTTTTGTCAACATTTCACAATTCTTTTTAAGGAACACAAATCATACATGTACTGACCAAATTTGCCCATCCTGTCGAGCTAACCGAAGGAGGACAATTGGTGGCATCTCCGTCCGGAGCAAGAATAGTTGTCATTTTTGTTACAGCATTGGGATATCCGTTAGCATCAAGACCAACTTTATATAAAATACTATTCGGATCTGTTGTACTTAATGTCCTATTTGATTTAGATCTGGGAATAAAACAAACCTGCAAATTAGAACCTGTTCCTTTGTATACATATAATTTGTCAGAAGCAACAGTAGTTGTAAAAAATGTTTTATTTCTAAATGTATCCTTAAGTTCATCCGTCGTGTTTAAAAGTCCGCCAGTAACACAACCCGCCTCTGTTCCATGAACATCAACTGCCGCCAAACCACCGCAAATACCGACTCCATACATTCCTGCTGTAAACCCTGCAACTGCATCTACCGTGGCAATTTTAGGGTTCCAGGTCGTATTGTTCCATGGGTATTCTTGTTTAGCAGTATAATATCGTTCGACCGCCGATAACAATTCCGCGGCATCATTTTTCATTCTCGCATCAGTGGCTTTGTTTGCCTGTTCAATCGGGTTCAACGCCGCAATTACTGCTACAGAAAGAATCGCCAATATTGTAATAACGATTAAAAGTTCAACTAATGTGAAACCTTTTTTAAACGTACTTTTCATCTTTTTATTTTTCACCTCCTTTTATATTTTTTAAAAATTAAAATCAAATTAATAAAAAATTATTTAAACGAACTTGTTAATGTATAAATCGGCATAATCACGGCGATCAGTAAAAAAGCAACTCCGATACCTAATACAACCATTATTATTGGTTCAATTGCCGTTGTCAATGTTTTAAGCGCCTGTTCCGACTCTGACTGGAAATATTTGGAAACTTTTAAAAGAACCTCGTCCATTTTCCCCGTTTCTTCACCAACGGCCAGCATTTGTGAAAGTATTTGCGGAAAGACATCGCTTTGAAGTGTGGCGGAGGCCAATGAAATCCCTTTTTCCACTTGTTTGTTTACCTGCGCGATTGCATCCTGAACCACAATGTTATCATTAACCTTTGCGGTAATTTCCAAGGCATTAATAATCGATACTCCGACACCAACCAAAAGTCCGAGGGTTCTGGAAAATTCTGTAAAAATAATCTGCTTTAGTAAATTACCGATTATGGGAATTTTAAATTTAAAACTATCAATCCTTTTCTTTCCCGGCCTGGTTGAATTAATCATTTTAAATAAATAAACCAAGCCGGCGATGATTATGATAAAAATCCACCAAAACGATGAGCTGATATTGGCGATTGACATCAGTATTTTAGTTGCCATCGGTAGCTCTGCATCAAATTCCGAATACAAAGAAGTAAGTTTCGGAATAACAAAAATAACCATCAAAACCATAACCGCACCCATTCCAACTAAAATAATTACCGGATAAATCATTGCCCCTGTTATTTTGGCATTAAATTCTTTTTGGTTTTCAAGATTATCAGCCAGTCTGAGCATAATATTATCAAGAACTCCTGCCGATTCTCCGGCACGGATAAGACCGACATAAACAGGTGAAAAAATTTTCGGATGTTTTTCCATTGCGTCGGCTAAACTCGCCCCTCCTTTAACATCTCTTAAAACCTCGCCCGCAATATCTGACAATCGATTTGAACTTTGTGTGTTTAAAATAGAGAGAGATTCGGTTAGAGGAAGTCCGGCATTAACCATGGTCGCCAACTGCCTTGTAAAAGCAACTAAATCAGAAAGGTTCGGTTTAAGAAAATATTTTTTAAAGATTGCATTTACAGGATCGCTTGTTTTTTCAGCAACCGAATAACAAAACAAACCCTTTTCTTTCAAAATTGTTTTGGCCTGTTTCTGGTCTTTCGCTTCTATATATCCTTTTATATCCTTGGCGTTTTTATCCTTGGCTTGGTATCGAAAAATGGGCATTTTATTTCTTTAAAAATTTTAAAACCTCTTCCGGGCGGAGCGCATATAGGCGGGCAGTTTCCAAAGAAATTTTTCCCTCTATAACTAATTTCGCCAAGGTTGATTCCATACTCATCATTCCCAATCCGCCTGATGTTTGTATAACATTGTCAATCATATGGGTTTTACTGTCACGGATAGTTGTTCTTATCGCCGCAGAAGCAATCATAACTTCATAGGCAACAGTTCTTCCTCCGGAAATTAAAGGTACCAGTCTTTGGGAAAAAACCGCTTCCAAACAAGTAGAAAGTTGTATTCTTACCTGATTTTTTGCATCTTCAGGAAATGCGTCAACAATTCTATCAACCGTCTGCGCTGCTGAATTTGTATGGAGGGTAGAAAAAACCAAATGCCCGGTCTCGGCAATAGTTAATGCTGCTGAAATAGTATCATAGTCACGCATTTCCCCAATTAATACCACATCCGGATCTTCTCTTAGAACAGACCGTAAAGCGATCGGCCATGAATGAGTATCCTGGTGTAATTCTCTTTGAGAAACTAATGATTTTTTACTTTCGAAAACAAATTCTATCGGATCCTCAATGGCCACTATATTACACGACCTTATTTCATTGATTTCGTCAATAATGGCCGCCAGGGAAGTTGACTTACCGTGTCCGGTTGGACCGGTTACTAAAACAAAACCCTGCTTTAGGGCGGCAAATTCGTGACAAATCTTTGGAAGCGACAGTTCGTCTATTTTTTTTATCTTTAAAGGAATCAATCTAATAGAAATTGCCAGGGATGATTTTTGATTATAAATATTAATTCTAAATCTTGCTTTTTGCGCTATTTCAAAAGACAAGTCAATTTCCAAATTCGCTTCAAGCAGTTCCTGCTGTTCTTTTGAGAGAAGTTCAAATGCCAGCGATTGACAATCTTCCTTTGTAAGAATTCCCAGTTCATTTAAAAATTCCAGTTCCCCATGTACCCTTATACAAGGTGGTACGTCGGCAACTATATGAAGATCGGAAGCTTCTCTTTGAATAATAATTTCCAATAATTTTTCTATATTCTCCATATTTACTTTAAATATTTAATAATATTCAATTTCTAATTTGCTGTGCCCCTCCGAAGTCCCGATGGACATCAGGACGAAGGGGGGATAATTTGTTAATTAATCTTGTGCTACCCTTAATACTTCTTCTATTGTCGTAATTCCTTCAACAACTTTCAAGTACCCATCTTGTTTCATGGTGATCATTCCTTCTTCTACCGATGCTTTTTCTATATCGACCGCCGCACCACGCTCCAATACCAAACGGGCAACTCTCTCGGACAATAATAAAACCTCAAATATTCCCATTCTACCAAAATATCCCGTATTGCTACACTCGTTACATCCAATTCCTTTATATAATAAAAGTTTTCCATCATTTTTTAAGGTATAAAGAGGTCCAAGAATTTTTTTAATATCCTCCTTTATTTCCGCAAGCGGTTCGTAAGGCTTCCTGCATGAAACACAAACTTTCCGGCAAATTCTTTGGGAGACGATTGCCGTCATTGTCGACGCCAACAAAAACGGTTCCGCTCCCATGTCGGTAAGTCTTGGAATAGCCTGTGCTGCGCTTTTTGTATGAACTGTCGAAAAAACCAAATGGCCGGTTAAAGATGCCTGTATCGCCAAATCCGTTGTTTCTTTATCGCGGATTTCTCCAACCATAATAATATTCGGGTCCTGTCTTAAAAATGCTCTTAACCCTGAAGCGAAAGATAATCCGGCAGCCGGGTTAACCTGTACCTGATTTATTCCCGCTATTTGATATTCAACCGGGTCTTCCAGTGTTACAATGTTAACTTTTGGTGTATTTATTTTTGTTAAAATTGCATAAAGAGTGGTTGTTTTACCGCTTCCTGTTGGTCCGCAAATTAAAATAATTCCGTGCGGTCTTAAAATAGAATCTTCTAAATTTTTCAACGCTCTTCCTCTTAAACCCAATTCCTGAAGGGTGGGAACTCCGCCGCTTTTTTTAAGCAACCGCATAACCACTTTTTCTCCGTGTACCGTAGGAAGAGTGGAAACACGCAAATCCACCTCCTGATTATTGGCTTTAAAATTAAACCGTCCGTCTTGAGGTAATCTCTTCTCGTCAATTTTAAGGTCAGACAAAACTTTAATTCGGGAAACAAGTGCTTCGTGAACGGTTTTAGAAAGAACCAATTTTTCATGAAGAATTCCGTCGATGCGGTAACGTACCCGGGTTTTGTCTTCTTCAGGCTCTATATGAACATCAGATGCCCGATATCCAATCGCAAATTTTAAAATTTCTGTAACAATCTCGGCAATCGGTTCTTTTCTGGTTACTTTACCGTCCGAATTAAGAATAATGGTCTTTTCTTTTCCCAAATCACTTAACTCTTTTACCGCCTCGCTGACTTCGGTGGTCAGGTTTTGAGAATAACGTTCTCCGATCGCCCGAAGAATATCCTCCTCAAGGGCAATATACGGTTTAACAATTTTCCCGGATTTTGCTTCTACAAATTCAACAATACTGGTATCAAGCGGATTTGCAAAAGCAATATTGATTTCTTTTTTATCAGAACTGATGGAAAAGGGGATTAGGTGATACCTTTCGGCAACAGATTTTGGAATTAATTCTAAAACTTCCGGTGAAGCCCCGATCTCCTGAAGCTTAATAAACGGTATGTTAAATAATTCTCCTTCCGCTCTGGTTATTTGTTCTAAGTTGGCAAAACCCAGCTGCAGAATTATATCCTTCTCGGGCTTTCCTGTTTTGGCATATTCAATTTCAACCTCTTTTGCCTGATTTTCGGTTAAAATCTTTTTGTCGGTTAGAAATTGAGTTATACTTAGGACGTCGGGCATTATTAATATTATTATTAATTGGGCAAGTAAAGTCAACAAAAAAAAGAAAAATGAGATCATTTCTTATAGTCGGAGGAAGCAGCGAAGAAAGAATTAAAAAGTTTGAAGAATTTTCAAATATAAGATTTAATCATCAGGAAAACAATCCGGACTTTTTACACATTTTTCCGGAAGAAAAAGACTCGATTTCCATTAATCAAATCCGGGAAGTGCAAAAGTTGATTTTATTAAAACCGTTTACGGGTGATAGTATAAATATCATAATCTCGGAAGCGGACAAGTTAACGACTGATGCGCAAAGCGCACTGCTAAAAATACTTGAAGAAACCCCATCGTCTGTTTTTTTTTATTTACTTTGTCCCAACAGCGCAAATTTACTCCCTACAATCCTGTCCCGAGTTCAGATAATTAATTTAACAACGGATTTGGCAAGTACGGAAAACAATGAAGAAATATTTAAAATATTTTCTGATCTTATCTCAAGCGGCCCGGGAAAAAGACTGGCATATATTGAAAATCTTGGTATTCTGAAAGAAAACAAAGGCGCAGATCTTCGTATTTCAATAGATAACTGGTTTAATAACCTGCAATTTGTCCTAAGAAATTCACTTCTGGAAAAATATACAATTCCCGGTAAAAAAACCTCTTCCGGTTTGTCCTTTAAAAATTATTTTTCATATATAAGTTTAATTACAAAATTTAAAAAATATTTATCGGCAAATTGCAATACCAAGCTGGTATTTGAATGTTTTGTACTGGAATTATAAATAATATATTCAAAATTTAAAGGGCATAACGTTTTCAGAAAACTCGGATGTAACTCAGAAAGTCAGAGAATCGGATATTCAGAAAATTAGAATTCTGGTTTTCCGATATTCTGACAGTCTGATATTTCTGATTTCTGAGTGTTCTGATTAATTCTGATTTGGTTCTGACCAAGTCAGACTCGGTTCTGAGTTTTCCGAACCGATTTTAATATTCGGATTACATTTTTAAGCATCAAACTGTCAAAAATCTATAAGTCTTGATTTAAATTCAACCGCAGGTTATCATGAAATATAGAGATAAAATGTCTCTAATTTTTTTGTCAAAAAAAATGTCAGATAAAATTAATTCTTCACAGGATTACAATGCTCTCAGCATTCAAGTTTTAGAAGGACTG
>Ga0265296_1001104_pt1 | contig 33241 bp, 41 predicted proteins | sample MunlanPumphouse1_FD_189073 | JGI IMG/M metagenome (GOLD analysis project Ga0265296, IMG submission 189073) | Groundwater microbial communities from a municipal landfill in Southern Ontario, Canada - Pumphouse #1 | ecosystem: Environmental > Aquatic > Deep subsurface > Groundwater | place...
AAAGCGGAATACGTTCTGGCCCAGCTTAAATTTATGCCCAATAAGGGCGCCTGGCTGATCGCAAAAGTATTAAAATCGGCCATTGCCAACGCCAAGAACAATTATAAGATGAAGCCTGAAGACCTGATTATTTCGGAAGTAGCCGCCGATTCGGCTTCCATAATGAAGAGGATAAGGCCAAGGGCAAGGGGCCGGGCTTTTTCAATTAAAAAGAGAATATCGCATATTACCGTTGTCGTAAGCGGGAAGGAGATTGTGTAGTGGGTCAGAAAATTCATCCGAGAGGATTAAGGCTGGGGATCAATGCCGAGTGGGATGCCGTCTGGTTCGCGGAAAAATCCGAATACGCCAAATATTTGCTTGAAGACCATGAATTGAGGATTTACCTTAAACAGCATTTATATAAAGCGGGAATCGCGAGGATAAAGATTTCAAGGCGCGCGAATCAAGTTGAGATAGATATTTTTTCCGCCAAACCGGGATTGATAATCGGCAAAGGCGGAAGGGAAATAAACGCGATCAGGGAAAAACTTTCAAGAATGGTCGGCAAATCGGTGCAGATCAATATTCATGACGAGAAAAATCCGGAAGCTTCGGCGCAGCTTTTGGCCGAGTCGATCTCCGCCCAGCTTGAAAAACGCGTTTCTTTCCGCAGAGCGCTGAAGCAGACGGTCAGCCGCGCCTTGAGAGCGCACGCTAAGGGTATAAAAATCCAGGTCGGAGGAAGATTGGGCGGATCGGAAATCGCGCGTTCTGAAAGCTATCGCGTCGGAAGGGTCCCTCTTCATACCTTGAGAGCGGACATAGATTACGGGTTTACGGAAGCCCAGACGATTTACGGAAAGATCGGAGTCAAAGTCTGGGTATATAAGGGAGACATTATTCCGGGAAAAGATAAAGCAACGGCGGCGGCAGCAGTAAAAGGAGGAGAAACAAGTGGTTCTGCAACCAGGCAAAACCAAGTTTAGGAAGGCGCAGCGCGGTCGGGTTCGCGGCAGAGCCAGCACCGGCAACACCTTGATCTATGGGGAATACGGATTGCAATCGATGGAATCCGGATACCTTAAGACCAATCAGGTGGAATCAGCGCGTAAAGCGATCATGCATTACTTAAAAAGAGGCGGCAAAGTCTGGATCAGGATACTTGCAGACAAGCCTTATTCAGCCCGTCCGGCTGAAACCAGAATGGGCGGAGGAAAAGGCGCTCCGGTCTGTTTTAGGGCGGCGATCAGGACCGGCCATATAATTTTTGAAATAGCCGGCGTTTCGAAAACCGAAGCGGAAGAAGCGATGCGGCTGGCGGCCTTTAAGCTCCCGCTTACGACAAGGATGGTTTCACAAACATGAAAGCCAGTAAATTCAGGGAATCAACGCCGGACGAATTAAGCAAAAAGCTTATCGAGTTGAGGCAGGAATGGAGAAATTTAAGATTTGCCCGGGCCAAGGGAGAGCTGAAGAATCTTTTGAAGATAAAAGATACCCGCCGGGACATCGCCAGGGTTTTGACCATATTAAAGGAGAAGGCAAGTGAAGGAAAGAAATAAAGAGGGGACCGTAATCAGGAAAAAAATGCAGAAGACCGCCGTGGTCGAGGTGGAGCGGGTCGTAAGACATCCCAAATACCATAAAGTCATGAGAATATATAAGAATTTCCAGGTGGATGATCCGCAGGATCAATGCCAGCAAGGAATGAGAGTCCTGATCGCGGAAACCAGGCCCATTTCTTCAAACAAAAGATTTAAACTGGTAAAGATCCTGGAAAAGGCGGGAAGTAAAAAATGATCACCGTTCAGAGCAGATTACAAGTAGCGGACAATACCGGCGCGAAAGAAATTATGTGCATCCGGGTTTTAAAAGGCAGCAACTGCCGTTATGCCGGGCTGGGAGACATTATCGTCGGCGTTGTTAAAGAAGCGCTTCCTCACATGCAGGTAAAAGACGGCGAAGTGGTCCAGGCCGTAGTGGTAAGGACGGTAAAGGCGATAAGGCGAAAAGACGGCTCATATGTTAAATTTGACGACAACGCGGCCGTGCTAATAAATAAGGAAATGAACCCCCGGGGAACCAGGGTTTTTGGCCCGGTGGCGAGAGAACTGCGCGACAAGGGCTTTATGAAAATAATTTCCCTGGCGCCAGAGGTAATATAAATGAAAAACGCGAAATTAAAAATAAAAAAGGGCGATGAAGTTTTGATCCTGACCGGAAAGGACCAGGGCAAAAAAGGGAAGGTATTGAGAGTAATACCGGACAAGCGCATGGTCATGGTTGAAGGCGCGAACATGGCAAAGAAGCATCAGCGCGCCAACCAGAAGTTCCAGGGCGGGATCATTGACAAGCCGATGCCGGTCAGTATTTCAAAGGTCCAGCTGATCTGCCCCCGCTGCAATGCCGCCGTTCGCGCGGGAAGAGCGGAAGGCCGCAGAATTTGTAAAAAATGCAAGGAGTCGATAGATAAAGAATGAACGACTTAAAAGAGAAATATTTAAAGAAAATCGTCCCGGAAATGACCAAACGTTTCAAATATAAAAATGTTAATCAAGTCCCCCATCTGGTCAAGATCGTGATCTCCGAGGGAATATCCGAAGGGGTCAGCAACCCGAAGGCGACCGAAACCGCGGCGGCCGAGCTGGCGGAAATTACGGGGCAGAAGCCGTTGATAACCAGGGCGAAAAAATCGATTTCCGCCTTTAAGCTGAAAGCGCGCGATCCGATCGGATGCGTAGTGACCATTCGCGGAGAGCGGATGTTCCTGTTCCTGAACAAGCTGATAAATGTGTCGCTTCCCAAGATCAGGGATTTTAAAGGATTGTCGCCCAAGTCGTTTGACGGCATGGGCAATTATAATTTTGGGATCAAGGAACAGTTGATATTCCCGGAGGTCAATTATGACCGGCTGGACAAGGTAAGAGGAATGAACATTACGATCGTAACGACCGCGAAGAAAAATGAAGAAGCGCAGGAATTGCTGAAGCAGCTGGGCATTCCTTTCATGGAGAGGTAATATGGCAAAAAAATCATGGCTTGAAAGAAAAAGAAAAGGCCCGAAATTCGAAGTGCGCAGGCATAACCGCTGTTCGATCTGCGGGAGAGCGCGCGCTTATATCAGAAAATTCGGCGTCTGCCGCATATGTTTCAGGGCTATGGCGCACCGGGGAGAATTGCCCGGCGTGTCAAAGTCAAGCTGGTAGTAAGGAGGAATTATGACCGATTTGATTTCGGATATGTTTTCAAGGATAAAGAACGGCTTGCAGAGAAAAAAAGAAACGGTCGAGATTACTCATAGCAAGCTGGCTATCGAGGTGGCCCGGGTCCTGAATGAAGAAGGTTTTATCCTTAAGCATGAAGTGTTGAGCCGCGGAAAAAAGAAAATACTGCGCATCGCCCTTAAATACGTTTTTGATAAATTCGGAAAACCGGCGCGCGGAGTGATAAGCGAAATTAAACGGGGCAGCCGTCCGGGACGCCGGATCTATTATGGTTTCAGGGAATTGCCCAGGATCAGGTCGGGTTTCGGCTGCGTCATTCTTACTACTCCCAAGGGAGTAATGACCGATAACTCCGCCCGCAAGACAAAAGTCGGCGGGGAAGTCATCGGGTATATCTGGTAATCATTCGACTATGCTCATGATGGAGGAGGAAATATGTCAAGGGTAGGTAAAGCGCCGATTGAAATAATAAAAGGCGTGGAAATAAAAATTGAAAAGGACGGGATAAGCGTAAAGGGGCCAAAGGGCCAGCTGGCGCAGAAAATTGATTCACGGATAATGATCGATATGAAAGACAACAAGATCATACTTTCGAGGAATCAGAACAATAAAGAGGCGCGTTCACTGCATGGCTTATACCGTGCGTTGATCGCCAACATGGTGCATGGAGTGGCGAACGGCTTTGAAAAGGTATTGGAACTTTCAGGAGTCGGTTACCGCGCCGCGCTGGCAGGAAAAAATCTTTCAATCGCGGTCGGGTTTTCCCATCCGGTCGATGTTGTGCCTCCGTCCGGCATTTCATTTGCGGTTGAGGGGCAGAATAAAGTAAAAGTAATGGGGATCGATAAGGCGCTGGTCGGCCAGGTCGCGGCGGACATCAGGGCGATCAGGAAAGTTGAGCCTTATAAAGGCAAAGGGATCAAATATCTAAATGAAGTCGTTAAACGCAAAGCCGGCAAAGCCGCCAAGACTGCCGGGGCAGCGGCGGGAGGATAACCTTGAAGAAGAGAAAAATAATTGGGAGTCCGGAAAGGCCAAGGCTGTCGGTGTACAGGAGCCTGGGCCAGATATACGCGCAAATAATCGATGATTCCGAGGGAAAAACCCTGGCTTCATCTTCCAGCCTTAAGCTGAAAGTAAAGGGGAAGAAATCTGAAATATCAAAAAAAGTGGGACTGGAGATCGCAAAAGCGGCGATCGCCAAAGGGATCAATACGGTCGTTTTTGACAGAGGCAGCTTTCCATATCACGGAAGGGTAAAAGCTTTAGCCGAGGGAGCAAGAGAGGGAGGTCTTAAGTTTTAATGTACCAACAGCGAGAAGAAAGAGAATTTGAAGAAAAAGTGGTCCAGGTAAGGCGCGTTTGCAAGGTGGTGACCGGCGGAAAAAGGCTCGGTTTCAGGGTCCTGTCCGTAGTCGGCGACCGCAAGGGGAAAGTCGGGATCGGAATCGGCAAAGCCGGGGACGTATCCGTAGCCATACGCAAGAGCGTTGAATCTGCAAAAAAGAAAATGGTCACCGTGCCTATGGTCTATAATACCATTCCGCATGAAGTGATCGGAAAACTGGGCGCCAGCGTGGTGCTTTTAAGACCGGCGCAAGCGGGCCGCGGAGTTATTGCCGGCGGTTCGGTACGGGTGGTGCTGGAGCTGGCGGGGATCCGCGATATAGTCGCAAAATCGATCGGGTCAAGCAGCGCCATCAATTCCGCCAAAGCGACGATGGACGCTTTAAGTTCTCTGACCACGTATGAAGCGGAAAAAACTAACCGCGGAAAAGACATTGAAGTGAGGTTTGCACAACGTGCTGAATCATAATAATTTAAGACCGAACCCGAAAGCGATACAGAAAAAGAAAAGAGTAGGCCGCGGCACAAGCTCCGGCCATGGAAAGACCGCCTGCCGCGGACATAAGGGCCAAACCAGCCGTTCCGGCGGGACCAAAGGCTTGCGTTTTGAAGGCGGCCAGACCCCGCTCTACCGGCGGCTTCCAAAAAAGAGAGGCTTCAAGAATTATTATTTCAGGATATTGTACCGGGAAATGAACTTGAACGACCTTAAAAAATTCAGCGGGGAAGTAAAGATCGAAGACCTCGTAAAATCGAAATATTTGGATGAAGGCGAAAAAATAAAGATACTGGGGAGCGGCGAGCTGGACAAACCGATCACCGTGCACGCCCATAAATTCACGGCCGGCGCTAAAGAAAAGATCGAGAAAGCGGGAGGAAAGATCGTCCAGTGCTGAACCTTTTCAGAACATTTTTTAATATTCCGGATTTGAGGAAAAAGATACTCTTCACTTTCGGGATGCTGATCATTTTTAGATTCGGGGTGCACATCCCGGTGGCCGGAGTTGACGCCCTTAAACTTGAACACCTTTTCGGCCAGGGGAATCTTTTGGGTTTTTTAGACCTGTTCACGGGTGGAGCGCTGATGAGATTTTCCATTTTTGCGATGGGGATCGTGCCGTATATCAACGCCAGCATCATCATGCAGCTTTTGACCGTGGTCATTCCTCAGCTTGAAGAATTGAAAAAAGAAGGCGAAGCCGGAAGCAAACAGATCGCGCAGTATACCCGTTATCTTACCGTAGTCCTGGCCGCTTTCCAGTCTTTTGGAATGGCTTTTTGGTTAAGGGGAGTGGTGCAGGAAACCATGCCTTTCCCTCTTTTCCTTGTTGTTTGCGTGGTAACGCTTACCGCCGGGTCGGTGCTGGTGATGTGGCTGGGAGAGTTGGTAACCGAACGCGGAATTGGCAACGGCGCCTCGCTGATAATTTTTGTCGGCATTGTTTCGCGCATCCCCGCGTATATAAGCCAGACGGTCACATTGGTAAGGGGTGGAGCGAGCCTCCTTGGAGTGATTATTTTACTTATATCGTTTTTGGCGATGATCGTTGCGATCGTGATCATTCAGGAAGGACAAAGAAAGATACAAGTACAATACGCAAAAAGAGTAGTAGGCCGGAAGATGTACGGCGGAGGGAGCACTTATATACCGCTGCGCATCAACCAAGGAGGCGTTATCCCGATCATCTTTGCTTCATCAGTTTTGCTTTTCCCGGCGACGATCGCACAATTTGTCCCGGTTTTCCCGTTGACGCTGATTGCCACCTTTTTATCGCCCGGTCATGTCTGGTACATGCTGTTCTATTTCGCGCTGATATTTTTCTTTACTTATTTTTATACGGCCATAACTTTCAATCCGACCGAACTGGCTGAAAATATAAAAAAGTACGGCGGATTTGTAATGGGGATCAGGCCGGGAAAACCGACCGCCGATTATTTTGAATACACGATCTCAAGGCTGACTCTGGTCGGCGCGGCTTTTTTAGGCATCATTGCCGTTGTGCCGACGATCATTGAGGGAATTACCATGATAACGAGCTTTCAGGGCCTGGGCAGTACCGCGCTGTTGATCGTCGTGGGCGTGGCCCTTGACCTGGTGAGGCAAATAGAAACACACCTGGTAACGCGCCAGTATGAAGGGCTTTTATCTTGATATTAATATTTTTGGGCCCGCCCGGATCGGGCAAAGGAACGCAAGCCAAAAAACTGGCCGAAAGAATACGGCTTACGCATATCGCGCTGGGCGATATTTTAAGGGAAACGATCCGCGAAGGATCGGAGATCGGGAAAAAAGCCAAAGAGTTCGTTGAAGCAGGAAAACTGGTGCCGGATGAAGTAACGATCGAGATCACCAGACAGAGGCTTTCAAAAGACGATTGCAAATTGGGCTTTATTCTTGACGGTTTCCCGAGATCCCTGGCGCAGGCGGAAGCGTTGACCGGGATCCTGGCCGGTCAGGAATATAAAGTCCTTTATTTCAAGGTCCAGCTTGAATCGGTTATTGAAAGGAATTCCGGGAGATTGAGCTGTCCCAATTGCGGAGCGGTTTACCATGAAAAATTCAATCCTCCCCAAAAAGAGGGGATCTGCGACCGTTGCGGCGGCAAGCTTTATAAGCGCGCCGACGATAACGAAGAAGTGATGAAGACCAGGTTCAAAGTGTATGAAGAGTCGACGGCGCCGGTCGTTAAATATTATGAAAAAATGGGCCATATGATAACGATCAACGCGGCCGGTTCCATAGATGAAGTTTTTGAAAGGTTACTCAAGGCTCTCGGTGTATGATCTCGATCAAGACCCCGGAAGAGGTTGAAAAGATAAGGCATGCCTGCCGGATCGTGGCAGAGGTTATGGCGGACATTGAAAAATATATTAAGCCCGGCGTCACGACGCTCGAAATTGACAGGGTGGCGGAAAAGCTGATTTTGGAAAAAGGCGGGCAAGCGGCTTTTAAGGGATATAGAGGTTACCGCTTTGCAACCTGCATTTCCGTAAATCATGAAGTAGTGCACGGTATCCCGTCAGATAAAAAAATACTGGCGGACGGCGATATCCTGGGAATGGATATCGGCGCGATCTGGGACGGATATTACGGGGATATGGCAAGGACTTTTGAAGTGGGAAACGCCGGCAAAGAGGCGAGAAAGCTTTTAAAAATCGGGAGGGAAGCCCTAAAAGACGGAGAAGCAGAGGTTAAAGCCGGAGCAAGGCTCGGAAATGTATCTCATGCGATAGAAAGCCGGGCAAAAAAATCCGGTTATTCGGTGGTCAGAGATCTTTTCGGACACGGAGTCGGAAAAAATCTCCACGAAGACCCGCTCATCCCGAATTTTGGCAATCGGGGAGAAGGGGTAGAGCTTAAAGCGGGCATGACCTTGGCGATAGAACCGATGCTTAATATTGGAAGATCAGAAGTGATGACCCTTTCCGACGGATGGACGGTGATCACTTCCGATAAAAGCCTGTCGGTCCATTTTGAGGACACGGTTTTGGTAAAAGAGGATGGGGTGGAAATTTTAACATGTCGAAAAAAGATGTAATTGAGCTTGAAGGCGAAATAACGGAAGCGCTGCCCAACGCGGTCTTCAGGGTAAGGGTTGAGACCGGGCAGATAATTTTGGCTCATGTTTCAGGCAAGATCAGGAAAAATTTTATCCGGATCCTGCCGGGCGATAAAGTTAAAGTCGAACTTTCGCCTTACGACCTGACCAGGGGTCGAATAACTTACAGGATGAGGTAAAAAAATGAAAGTAAGAGCATCAGTAAAAAAGATCTGCGATAAATGCAAAATAGTACGGAGGAACGGGCGGGTAAGGGTTATCTGCGAAATAAAAAAGCATAAGCAGAGACAAGGATAATTGGAGGAATAAAATGGTAAGACTTGTCGGGGTGGATTTACCGCCTCAAAAAAGAGTGGTTATAGGGCTGACATATATTTACGGCATCGGGCCGTCCATGTCCGCCAGGATATTAAAAAGGACCGGGATCGATCCCAACACCAGGGGCAAAGATCTTTCGGAGAATGACGTCTTGAAATTAAGGGACGTGATCAAGGATATCGCGGTTGAAGGCGATTTGAGAAAAGAAGTGTCCCTGCACATTAAAAGGCTGATGGATATTGGTTCATACCGCGGGATGCGCCACCGCAAAGGTTTGCCGGCCAGAGGGCAGAGAACGCGCACGAATGCGCGCACCAAACGCGGCAAGCGCAGGACCGTCAGTTCGGGAAGGAAAAAGGAGGAAAAGACATAATCTATGGCTGAACCAGTAAAGAAAAAAGTAAAAATAAGGAAGGGAGTGACCGCCGGGGTAGCTCATATTCAGGCGACGTTCAACAACACTATCATAACCATAACTGATCCTAAAGGCGGCACGATCTGCTTTGCTTCAGCCGGGGGAGTCGGCTTTAAAGGCACTAAAAAAGGTACGCCGTTCGCGGCCCAGATGGCGGCGGAAAAAGCCGCCGGCATTGCTCTTGAAGCCGGTCTAAAAGAAGTTGACGTTCTGGTCAAAGGCCCGGGGTCGGGGAGAGAGATCGCGATCCGCGCCCTCCAGGCCGTGGGACTGACGATAAATTCAATAAAAGACACTACCCCGATACCGCACAACGGGTGCAGGCCCAAGAAGCGGAGGAGGGTGTAGTTATGGGCAGGATACAATCATCATGCAGCCAATGCAGGCGTGAAAAAGAAAAGCTGTTTTTAAAGGGAGAGAGATGCACTTCGTCAAAATGCGCGGTTGAAAAAAGAAAATATCCGCCCGGCCAGCACGGGGCCGCGGTAATGCGCATGACCGAATACGGACGCAGAATGAGAGAAAAACAGAAAGCCAGGCGCATGTACGGACTGACCGAACGCCAGTTCAGGAACTACTTTGAAAGAGCGGCAAAAACCAAGGCCGCGACCGGACAAAAACTGATGGAGCTCTTGGAGAGGCGGCTTGATAATGTGGTCTTCAGGCTGGGCTTTGCGCCTTCACGGCAGGCCGCCCGCCAGCTGGTCCATCACGGAAATGTGACCGTCAACGGCCGGAAAGTGAATATCCCTTCGTTTGAAGTGAAAGTGAACGAAGTAATAAAACTTAAAGCCAAGATGCTTGAACGGATAAGCGAAAAGCTTAAAGAATATGTCCCGCCGGCATGGCTTACGGTCGCGGCGGACCAATCGGGAACGATCAGCAGGCTTCCAAAGAAGGACGACACCGAAAGGTTGATCGAAGAGTCGGCGATAGTTGAGTATTATTCCAGATAGGAGGTAGTTTATATAATGATTATGTTAGGCGAGAAACCATGGGTGAAATACGAGGAAGAATCTCCAAGTTACGGCAAGTTTATTGTTGAACCGCTTGAAAGAGGCTACGGTTCAACCCTGGGGAACGGATTGCGCAGGATCCTGCTGGCGCACCTTCAAGGGGCGGCGATCGTCAGCATCCGCATAGAAGATATCTCGCATGAATTTTCAACTGTCCCGGGCGTAGTTGAAGATGTCCTGGAAATAATCCTGAACCTTAAAGAAGTGGTGTTAAAGTCGTTTTCCGATGTCCCGAAAGTGATTACGCTGAAGGCAAAGGGGCCGGGAGAAGTAAAAGCCGGGGACATAGAGCATGATGCCGAGATCGAGATCGCCAACCCCGATCACAAGATCGCTACGCTTGAGAGCGGAGGCAAATTGAGCATTGAAATGATCGTTGAAAGAGGAAAGGGCTTTTCTCCAGCGGAAAGAAACAAAAAATCAACTCTTCCGGTTGGGTATATTCCCATCGATTCGCTGTTCTCTCCAATCTTAAAAGTTAACGTGGTGACCGAGGAAATGCGCGTCGGACAAGAGATAAATTATGACCGCCTGGTCCTGCACGTTTGGACTAACGGAGCGATAAAACCTGAAGAAGCGATCAGGGAGAGCGCCCGAATACTTTCACGGCACATTGATCTTTTTCTGCATGTTGGAGAACAGATCGACGTAACGCCCGGTGAAAAGGAAAGGAATATTGAGATAGAATCGGGCGTGCTCGATATGAGCCTGGAAGACCTTGAGCTTTCGGCCAGATCATTGAATTGCCTGAAGAACGCCAACATCAAGACGGTTAGGGAATTGATCTCATTTTCCCAGGACGAACTGATGAAATTCAAGAACTTCGGCACAAAATCCCTTAACGAAGTCAGGGAAAAACTGTCCGAATATAAACTGTCGTTAAAGGGCGAGGAGGTTTCCGGCAGTGAGACATAGGTTAGGAAATAAAAAATTCGGCAGGCCTACCGACCAAAGGCTGGCAATGCTATATGATGAAGCGGCCGCTTTAGTTAAGCATGGCAAGATCAAACTGACGCTTACGCGCGCCAAAGCGGTTAGACCGATAGTTGAAAAACTGATATCACTGGCCAAAGTTGGGGATGTCCATTCCCGCAGGCAGGCGCAGTTAAAACTTAAACACCGAACGCTGGTTAAGACACTTTTTGATATGGCTTCCCGGTTTGAGGGAAGGGCCGGCGGGTTTACCAGGATCACCAGGATAGGTTTTAGGCGCGGCGACGCCGCTCCGCTGGCACTGCTCGAGCTGGTGTGAGCAACATCAGGCTGGTTCTGATGTACGACGGGGCCGGCTATTTCGGGTTTGCTGAACAAAAAGAAGTTCCAACCGTTTCGGGGGAACTTAAAAGGTCATTGAAAAAGCTGCTTGGCGAGGAAATCCCGATCATTGGTGCGTCACGGACCGACCGGGGGGTTCACGCCCTTGGGCAAGTGGTCAGTTTTAAAAGCGGTTCAAGGCTTAGCGCGAATGATTATAAGGGAGCATTGAACTTTTTACTTCCGTCCGATATCAGGGTACTTAAAGCTGAAGAGGTCGGGGAAGAATTCCACGCCCGGTTTTCGGCCAGAGGCAAAGAATACTGTTACAGTATTTTTGAAGGAAGGGATCTCCCGTTCAATTTAAGGAACTTCTCCCTTCATGTTCGAGGCGGATTAGACGCGGCGGCAATGAGAAAGGCGGCGGATTATCTTTTAGGGGAACACGATTTTACATCGTTCGCCCAGGAGATAATCGGCAGCCCGATAAGAAGGATCGACGCGATCGACATAGTTGAAAAGAACGATCCGATGGGCAGGGTTTTAGAATTTCGTTTCAGGGGGAACAGCTTCCTTTATAAGATGATAAGGGCGATCATGGGAACCCTGATCGAAGCGGGTAGAGGGAAGAAGGGACCGGACGAAATTAATGAAATTCTAAAAGCCAGGGACCGCAAGCGCGCCGGGGCGACGGCCTCGCCGCACGGTCTTTGCCTTATCAGAGTAATTTATTAAAGGAGACAGGGAGAAAAAATGTCAAACAAGACTTATACGACAAAGCCGAAGGATATAAAAAGGGAAAAATATTTGGCTGACGCAGACTCAAAAGTGTTGGGCCGGTTCGCTTCAAAGGTAGCTCAAATACTTTGGGGAAAGCATAAAACGATATTTTCTCCGCACATGGATTGCGGCGATTTTGTGACCGTATTTAACGCTGAAAAGATAAAATTGACCGGGAACAAGGAAAAGGACAAGACCTATTTTTCGCATTCCGGATACGTCAGAGGGGACAAATTGCTTAGTTTTGAAGAGAAAAAAAGAAGAGACCCGCGGAAAATAATCTATCTGGCAGTCAAAGGAATGCTTCCGCGCAACACTCTTGGGGAAACGATCATGAAGAAATTGAAGATACACGCGGGAGATCTGAAAGAAGAGGGCAAGGTCCTCGAATTCAACGACCGTAAGGAGGTCAAGATTTAATGTCAGAGGAAAAGAAAAAAATCGTAAAGAAAAAACCGGCGGAAAAACCCGCCCCAAAAAAGATCGTAAAAAAGAAAGTTGCGGCTGCGCCTGAACCAGTTGCCGCGGAAGCCCCAAAACCGGAAGTGAAGCATGAGGCTCCAGTTCATGCTCCAGTTCATCATGCGCCGGTCCATCATGCGCCAAAACCAAAGGTTAAAAAGCATGTCGCCGCCAGATTTTACGGCACCGGACGACGTAAAACGGCGATTGCCAGGGCCTGGCTTAGCGCCGGTTCCGGCAAAGTCGTATTGAACGATAAACCGGCAAATGTTTATTTCTGCAACCGGCCAAAACTTATGAAAGAATTCAACGTCCCGTTTGTCATGACCGACAGTCAGGGCAAATTTGACGTAACCGCTTATTTCAAAGGGGGAGGGGTCGCGGCCCAGGCAGACGCGTTGAGAATGGCGATCGCGAGAGCGCTGGTGGTGTCCGATCCGAACTTGCGAAAAGTGCTTCGCGTGAACGACCTGTTAAAACGGGATCCTCGTGAAAAAGAACGAAAGAAATACGGTTTGAAGCGCGCCCGCAGAGCGTTCCAATACACCAAGAGATAAGGGGTGGTTTAAATGAGAAAAGAAACCGACCGCAGTTATGAAGATTTTCGGGCAAAAAAGCAGAAAGAAGCCGGAGGACTGGTAAGAGTAAGGGGTGCTTTCCTTAAGGATCATGAGAACGACATCGTTAATCTGATCAAGCATGAGAGTCGCACCACCGAGCAGGACAATCCCGAATACAAGGTGTCCGCTATCTCAAAAGTTGACGGCGGGATCGATGTAACCACAACCTCTTCCAGCCTGGCCATGCATATCGGCAAATCATTGAGCATGGCTTACAAAGGCGAGCACAAATACACCTTTTCACAAGATGAAAAATATATAGAAGTTGACTGGAAAAGAGACTGAGAGAAAGGGAGATTTTTATGGGCAGAAAATTGATTAAATACAATCTGATGATCCCCGGACCCACCCCCATACCGACGAGAGTTTTAGCGGCTATGAACCATGACATGATCGGCCACCGCGGTCCGCTTTTTTCGGCCGTCATGAAAGAGGTCATGGAGGGCCTGCGCTGGGCTTACGAAACCAAAAATGAGATTTTCATCTATCCCTCTTCCGGCACCGGCGGCATGGAAGTGGCCGTCGTCAACACTCTTTCTCCCGGCGACAAGGTCATCGTGCTTAATATCGGTAATTTTGGCGCTCGCTTTGTCAAGATCTGCAAGGCTTACGGTGTTGATGTTAACGACGTCAAGTTTGAGCGCGGCAAGCCGGCCGATCCCAAAGTGCTCGAAGCCGAACTCAAGAAGGGGCCGGTCAAAGCCGTCCTGTTCCAGCAAAACGAGACTTCGACCGGCGTTCTGAACGACGTTGAAACACTGGCGAAGACCGTTAGAAAAAATCAGCCGGACGCGCTGATTATTGTTGACGCAGTTTCCGGTATGATGGCGGCGCCATTAAAGACCGATGAATGGGACCTCGACGTCGTCGTTTCCGGCTCACAGAAAGCCTTCATGGTCCCGCCGGGAATTTCGGCGGTTTCCATCTCGGCTCGTGCCTGGAAAGCCAATGCTGTTTCTAAGTGCCCCAAGCATTACTGGGATTGGGCGTTAATGAAAGAAGAAGCGCCTAAAGGCCATACCTACACCACACCGCCTGAATCTTTGATCTTCGGCATGCGCGAAGGGATCAAGATGTTGCAGGAAGAAGGACGGGAGAATGTTTTTGCCCGGCATAAATTCAATCGTGACCTGATCCGGACGGCAGCCAAGGCGCTTGGCCTTAAACTGCTGGCTGACGATTCTCACGCCTCACCGGCCGTGACCGCGATCTGCCCGCCCGAAGGGGTTGACGGTGAAGCGGTCCGCGCGGCGATGCGGGACGAGTTCAATGTCGAGGTCGCTCCGGGGCAGGGTGAGCTTAAGGGGAAGATTTTCAGGATCGGCCATCTTGGCTATATTGATTCGCTGGATATTATCGGTGCCTGGGCGGCGGTCGAGGTCCTCTTCAAGCGGCTGGGAGCCAAGATAAACTTCGGCGCTGGCGTCAAAGCGGCGATGGAACTGCTGTGATTTGCCCTATCCGCCTAATTTCCGCCTAATTTGTGGCATTATTGCAGATTTTCTGGGAAACGATGATAAGTTTGTCTCTGCTTCCACATAGCGAAAACCAATATCCATACCCAATGAATCGTCAGCTGCTTTCCCATATCGAGGAAATATACTCACAGCTTCATCTGGTAAAATTCCACCTCTAAGTAAGTCATCACTCCCACCACTGGGCTTATTGGGATCTATGGGATTCATGTAAAAAGACAAGCCCTTGGTCACCCTGTATTGCAAAGGATCACAGGCTGTATTTCGACAAGGGTTAGAAGCAGCGCTAAATTCTTTTGGATAATCCCGCCAAAAATAATCCAAGGTTAATTCCAAAACATTTCCAAATCCTTCAACCCCCCAATAACTGGCCCCCTGTGGGTGGGCCATTACTAAATCGGGCTGACGATGAAAATGGTTGTCTGTGCGTGCCGGCACATTTTTATCAGACCATTCATTTCCCCAGGGGAACATTCGAAGCTCGGTTTTGCCTTTTTCTCCTCCAAAAGCCCAGAGCCATTCTGCTTCAGTAGGGAGTCTTATTGGCTTGTTCTCTCGTTTAGCGATCCAGTCACAAAAAGCTATCATGTCTTCGTTTGTCAGATGTACAGCTGGTTTGTCGAGACTAAGTGGTTTCTTAAGAAAATTTAATACCCCAACTTTAAGCTGATGTTCTGTTAAGACACGACCGGTCTCTTCTATAAACCCAAGTATTTCACCTCTTGTTACTGAATATTGTCTTATGCTAAAAGGAGAGACTTCAACCCAAACTTTTTGAGTCCTGTTCTTTTTAGGATCTCCTTCACGAAAAGCCCGGCCCATGTTGATCCCGCGCATTTTAAATTCCCCGCCAGGAATCCTTATCATATTATTAATAGTTATAACTTGTGATTGCATTGAATCTCCCCTTATTTTACTTTCATTATTATTAACTTGTCCTCGACTAAACTTATATCATTAACTTTCGGCTATGATTTTAATCGTCGCGATTGATCAGGAACTTCTTCCTCAATGGTCTCTTCTTCGGCTGGACTGCCGATAACTGCTGCTGGCTGTTCAGCGACCCGCTTATGCGTTGATGGCAGAGCGGGCGGTTCAACTCGAACGTGCCCGGATAGCGGCGTGCGCATCATCTCATTAAAAAGAATATTAGTCCCTATTTCCAGCAGGTCATCAGGCAGACGAAGTTTTATAGCGTCAGCGACTGTTGGATCATATTCTTCTAGAACAGACAACACCTTTTTCCTTTCATCGTCACTTTTATAGGCTAAGGCGCAGGAAACTTTATCCGGATCGGATTTGGATAGTACGTCTGCAAGAGGTTTATTTAAACGAGCTTTTGAGCTTGCAAATCTCAACACAATAAGACTTGTAATAACGGCAGTGGTTACTGATGTAACGAGATACGGGATCAATACGGCGGGATTAAATATAGCGTCAATAGAAGATAATACTAAAAACGAGGTCGCGAGGTTTATGCCTGAACACAATAAAGAAGTAATAAAGAAATAAATCATATCTGTCTTTCTTGCCCTTTCTAATTTGTCAGGATATAGAGTAAGAACATCGTCGATTGTCCTGCATGCGGCAAAAGGGGTTCCCGCGACTATGGCTTTTAGCGGGAGAGGTTGGTCTTCAACCTTGGCTAAAGCCTGTCCGGCTGAAGCTTGTTCAATTGAAACCTGTTCGATGGGAGGTCTGGGTTGCAGCTGATTGACTAATGATTCCTGAATCTCCGCCTCAAAAGACTGGCGCAGTTTAAAATCAACCGCCAATAACTTTTTATCACCGCTTAAGGCAAAAACGATCTTGTCTCCATTCACCAGTGGGGAAGGCCCGTCCTGGGCGCCGATCGTTTTTATTTCTTTAGAAGAGCTTAGAATCGCTGTTTTCCCGCTGCGAAGAAGATGTTCAATGGTGACATTTTCTCCTACGGAAGAGATCATCGCGTGAAAAAGTTCGACTGCGGGATCTTTTAACCTGATCTCGCATTTGGGAGAGCTGCCGATAGTAAGATTACTATCTTTGGGGATATAAACTGTGGTGCCGTTAAAATGGAGCGTGCCGACAATTGTTTTCCCGACAGGACTAAGTAAATCGGTCCTAATATTTATTTTGACCTTATTTCCTTCCGGCATGTGGACATTAACAGGGGTATAACCTTTAACCAAACCATAAACTCTAACCATTTTTTGTCTCTCCTTGGTGATCTTAAACGATTCTATGTATATATCGTTAACTTTAGGGGGGGATTTCAGTTGTTAACAAAAAAGCGGCGATGGAGCTGCTTTAGGGCAGACCTTAAAAGCCAGGCCCGATGCGAGCCAATACTTTCTTTAGAATGCTTTTCTTACTGCCGATCGTGATTACTTTGTAGGCATGGATTTCGGCTGGAGGCTCATAGTTCTTTTTAAAGGGAACTAATAACTGCGGACCGGCATCGGATATGCCTTTTGGCCTCTCTTGGAGCCGCTTTAAAATTAATTTATCGGGCAAAACGGTTTCTACAAACAAAAAATCCGCATTAGTTTTTACCGCTAATTTAATCAACCGCTTTCTAAAAAGTTTCTTGGAGAATGAAGCGTCCAGAACGACACTGCGGCCTTGTTTGAGCAGCTTTTCCGCCCGGGAGAAAAGGGTTTGATAGGTTTTTCGTATGCAAACAAGGGAGTAAGGAGAGGGAGATTCAAATTCCTTTCTTATTGCGTCTGTTTGCAAGATAATAGCTCCAAGCTTTCCCGCCAGCGCTTTGGCCAGCGTGCTTTTCCCCGTGCCGATCAGCCCGCCTACCGCTATAAGGCAAGGTTTTGCTTTTACATAACTTAGCGCGAATTGTAAATATCTCCTGGCTAACTTAAAGTTGCCCGAGAGGCTGTAAACCAGGCCCTCCACGCGCGCGAAATGGCATATATAAAAGTTTAGCAATTTCAGGAGATCATAGTCCCGGCTCTTTTGCAGATAGGTTTGAAGAAGAAGTTTTGCCAGGTTTGCTTTGCCGCGAAACTCCAGGTCCATTAGGAGAAAACCAATCTCGGCCGCTCTGTCGATATACCTGAAATCAGAATTAAATTCTATGCAATCGAAAATATAGGGTTTTTTATAATAAAAAATGTTTTCCGAGTGAAGGTCCCCGTGCATGTCCCTGATCGCCTTTTCCTTTATTCGCAGATTGAACAAATCCCGGCGGCGGGCAAGGAAATGTGTGGTAAAAGCATGGATTTGCCGATAGGTATTTTCGCTCAAGCTTTTGCCGATAAATTGGTTAAGGGCCTTAAAATCTTTTTCATAAACCCGGCGCAAATGATCGGGCTTTCCAAAATTAGATATCGTTTTACCGGTTTTGGCCCGGCGGTGAAAACGCCAGATTTCCTCCGTGATCTTTTTAATCATTTGTGGCGTTACTTTGTTTTTGGATAGAAGCCGATCGAGCCTGTTTTCCGAAGGGAGAGTTTTCATCATTACCGCGTAGTCTATTATCTTTCTTTTGTCCTTCGCAAAAATGGGGACAAGACCGAGATAAATCGACGGGGAAAATCTCTGGTTAAGCTTTAATTCTTCTTCACAAAAATGCTTTCTTTTTGCCAGGCTGGAAAAATCGAGGAAATTGAATTTGACCGGCTTTTTGATCTTTAAAGTATAGCGCGGCCCGATCAGGACCCAGCTGATATGCGTCTCGGCCAGTTTTACGCCCGGCTTTTTTAGGGCTTTTATGAATTCCGGCAAATTTTGTTTTTTCATAACTGCGCTGATCTACTTCTGGCACTTGGGGCAGAAGTAAGTTCCTCTATTTCCGATGCTGATCCTTTTGATCGGTGTTTTGCACCTGGGGCAGGGCTCGCCTTTTTTGCCGTAGACGTTTAACTTTAGCTGGAAACCGCCCTTTTTGCCTTTAGCGTCGCGATACCAGCTGAAAGAAGTCCCTCTATGGCCAAGCGCTTTTATTAGGACCGCTTTTATCTCTTTATGAAGCTTTTTTATCTCATGGTCTTTTAAGCTCTTTGCCGGCCTTCTTGGATCGATCCCGGAGTTAAAAAGCGATTCCAGAACATAGATATTGCCGAGGCCGGCAATAAGCTTCTGGTCAAGAAGTATGGACCTGATCGGGGCCTTGCGGCCTTTTAATATTTCTTTTAACACGTCAAAAGAAAATTCTTTTGAAAGCGGCTCCGGCCCCAGCATCAGTTCGGGATAATTATTAAAGAATTTTAATTTTCCAAAGAGTCTAAGATCGGAATAATAGAGCATTTTATTGCCGGAAAGTTTTAAAGACACTTTTACATATTTATCCGGAGATAAAAGCAATCTTCCGGTCATGCCCAGATGGACCATCATGTATTTACCCGATCTCATTCTGAACAGGAGATACTTCGCCCGCCTTTCTATGTCCTCAATCCTCTCTCCGATGACGGATCTTTTAAATGAAGACGCGGAAATTCCTTTAATTACCCTGACATCTTTAATGGCCACGGCTTTTATGGTTTTTCCCTTTAGATGGGGCAAAATGTCTTGTCGAACGGTTTCGACTTCTGGTAGTTCCGGCATGCCAATACTTTAGCATTTATTGCGCCGATTGCAAAGATAATGATATAATCTTATAAGAACAGGAGGATCCTCTATTATGAAAGTACTCGCATCAGATAAACTCGCTGAAGTTGGATTAAAAATGCTCCGCGACGCAGGATTTGAAGCCGATATGAAGACGGGCCTATCAGAAGATGAATTGGTGAAAATTATCCCGGAATATGACGCCTTAATTGTCCGTTCCGAAACCAAAGTGACGCCCAAGATCATCGAAGCCGGAAAAAATTTGAAGATAATCGGCCGCGCCGGGGTGGGAGTTGATAATGTTGATCTCCCGACCGCATCGAAGAACGGCGTGATCGTGGTAAATTCTCCGGAAGGAAATACGGTTGCAGCGGCCGAACATACCTGGGCAATGCTCCTATCCATGGCTAGAATGATCCCGCAAGCGCATTCAAAATTAAAATCCGGCGTATGGGATAAAAAATCTTTCAAGGGCGTTGAGGTGTTAAACAAAACGATCGGCGTGGTGGGGCTGGGAAAGATCGGACGAAGAGTGGCCTCTTACGCTATCGGAATGGGGATGAATGTTTTGGGCTATGACCCCTTTGTTACCGAAGAATACGCCAAAGGCCTGGGCGTAAAACTTGCCGATATCGACACCATATTCAAAAATGCCGATTTTATTACATTCCATGTCCCAAAAACAAAAGAAACTCTTAATCTGGTGAACGCCGAGAGTATAAAAAAGATGAAAAAGGGCGTAAGGCTGGTAAATGTAGCCCGCGGAGGGATAATAAATGAGCAGGATCTGGCCGAAGCATTAAAGAGCGGCCAAGTCGCAGGCGCGGCCCTCGACGTGTTTGAAAAAGAGCCAACGGAGAGTTCTCCTCTGTTTGGACTTGATAACATCGTAGTTACGCCTCACCTTGGAGCTTCTACGATTGAAGCGCAGATCAATGTGGCGGTGGATGTTGTGGAGCAGATAATCGAAGTGCTTAAGGGCGGGGCGGCCCGTTCAGCAGTAAATATCCCGAGCATGAAGCCCGAACTTCTGGCGCCGGTTCGTCCCTACATGAGCATCGCGGAAAAGCTGGGCAAGCTGGCTTCACAGATCGTAAAAGGCGCCGTCAGCAAGGTCACGGTCGAATATTCCGGAGAGGTGGCCGAATTCAACGTGGCTCCGCTCACAACCGTCGTCCTTAAAGGCCTGCTCGAACCGATCATGGACCTGAAAGTGAATTTTGTGAACGCGCCTTTGATCGCCAAGGAACGCGGCATTGATATCTCCGAGGTTAAGAATAAAGAAGTGAAGGATTTTGCATCGCTAATTTCCGTAAAAGTAAAATCTGAAAAAGGCGACCATGAGGTCGGAGGGACGATCTTTGAGAAGCTGGGGGACCGGCTGGTCTCGATCGACGGATTTAGAATAGATGCTGTGCCGCAAGGATACCTCCTTATTATTAACAACATCGACAAACCGGGAATGATCGGAAAAGTCGGGACCTTTCTTGGCCAGGCGAAGATAAACATCGCCTCCATGGATGTGGGCCGTATAAAAGTCAACGAAGCCGCGGTCATGGTCTTAAATGTCGACAGCGATGTTCCCGACAAGCAACTTTCGGAACTAACCAAGATTGAGGGGATCTCGGCCGCTACAGTGGTTAGAGTATAAACGTGTCCCTCTTTGACCTCTTTTTAAAATATTTCTTTAAAAAGAAGGTCGGTTTGGCGCTGGGGGGCGGGGCGGCGCGGGGTTTTGCCCATATCGGCGTCCTAAAAATTCTAAAAGATAACAATATCCCCATAAACTACATTGCCGGAGTGAGCGCCGGTGCAATCATCGGTGCGATCTTTGCCGCGGGAATGGACCCGAATAAAATGGAGACGGAAGCGAAAAAACTGGTCTGGTTTAAATTTTTGCGCATTCCTTTCGGCAGGACAGGCATCCTTGCAAACGATGAAGTGGAAAAGTTCATCGTCGAAAAAATCGGCAATAAAAAGTTTTCCGATCTTAAAATACCGTTCGCGGCGGTGGCGACCGACTTGCGGTCAGGGGAGTATGTGGTAATGACCGAGGGAAAGGTAGCCAAAGCGGCCGCGACTTCGTCCGCTTTTCCGGGGATCTTTTCGGCGGTTAATCAGGACCCGCACTTTCTGGTGGATGGGGGCATTGTGTGCAACCTGCCGACTACGGTAGCCAGAAAAATGGGGGCTGATTTTGTGATTGCGGTAGATGTAGTTCCGGGAAAACCTATTAAACATGACCCCCAAAATCAATTCGAAACATTAGGGCGGTCCTATGATCTTATGGTCCGTAACCTGTCTTATGAAAGCAGAAAATCCGCCGATGTATTGATTGAGCCGGAAATCCCCAAAGATATCTGGCATTTTGATATTGATGAAGCGCCAAGATTGATCAAAGCGGGAGAAGAAGCGGCAAAGAAAAAGATCCCGGAGATCAAAGCCAAGCTGCTGCTCAATTAAATGCCCGAATTTCTACCTACCACAAAAGAAGACCTGAAAAAACGCGGAATCGAACAGCTCGATATAATCCTCATTTCCGGCGATGCTTACATTGACCATCCCAGTTTTGGCCCGGTATTGATCGCCAGATATCTTGAAGCTAATGGCTTTTCGGTTGGAATGATCCCACAACCTGTAAAAGATGAAGATTTTCTAAAACTGGGCAGGCCAAAGCTATTTTTTGGCGTCTCCGCCGGCAATCTCGATTCCATGGTTGCCAATTATACTGCCGATAAAAAAATTAGACGCACCGATATGTATTCTCCCGGTAATGAAGGCGGACATCGTCCCGACCGCGCCTGCATTGTATACACAAACAAAGTTAAATCCCTTTTTCCTGGGGTGAGGGTGGTGTTGGGAGGGGTGGAGGCCAGCCTGCGCCGGTTTGCGCAATATGATTATTGGGATGACAAGGTCAGGCGATCCCTTATCTTTGATGCCAAAGCCGATTATTTAACTTATGGGATGAGCGAGAAGGGAATTTTGCTGATCGCAAAAATGACAAATGACAAATGTCAAATGACAAATGAAGGAATCGCTTCGCGATATTGTAATACCGCGATAATTGAAAAGGATATATCAAAGTATAAAGATGCTCTGATCCTGCCTTCATTTGAAGAAGTATCATCCGATAAGAAAAAATATGCGGAGGCGTTCAAACTTTATTATCTTGAGGGAAGGAAGAAAAATCCACGAATAATGATCCAGCCGTGCCAGGGGAGGTATCTGGTCGTTTTTCCTCCCCAAAACCTGACGCAGAAAGAATTTGAATCACTGTTTGAATTGCCCTTTGTGCGTGCTCCGCATCCAATGTACAAAGGCAAAAAAATCCCGGCCTGGGATTTTGTAAAATTCTCAACCGTTTCGCATCGCGGGTGCTTTGGCGGTTGTTCGTTCTGCGCTATCTCACAGCATCAGGGAAAATATATTACCAGCCGAAGTCTGGATTCAATTAAGAAGGAAATAAAAGAAAAGATCATGACCCAGCCGGATTTTAAGGGAAACATCCTTGATGTGGGCGGCCCGACCGCAAATATGTACGGTATGGCCTGTAAAAAAGAAGGCGGTTGTACTAGAGCCAGCTGTATTTATCCGACGATCTGCGAAAATCTTGATCACTCACTAAAGCCGTCGCTTAAATTATTGAAAGAAATAAGGCAGATGCCGGGCATTAAGCATCTTTTTATAGGATCCGGCATAAGATACGATCTGGCCTTGCTCGATGAAGAATATATGGATGAACTAGTCGGGTATCATGTTGGAGGGCAGTTAAGTATAGCGCCGGAGCACATCTGCGAGGAAGTTCTGTTGCTAATGGGAAAACCAAAGATCGGAAAATTTATGGAATTTAAAGAGAAATTCGATGAATTGAACAAAAAGCACAGGAAAAAACAATTCATTGTGCCGTATTTTATTTCTTCCCATCCCGGAAGCACTCTCAAACATGCTCTGGAGCTGACGCTTTTTCTAAAAAGGCATCATATAAAGATAGAACAGGTCCAAAACTTCACGCCGACGCCGATGACAACTTCGACGACTATGTATTACACCGGCATGGATCCGTTCACCGGCAAAGCGGTCCACATCCCAAAAGGGGAGGAAAGAAGCTTTCAAAAAGCGTTGCTTCAGCCAGCGCTTGAAAAGAACAAGAGACAGGTAATAAAGGCGTTAAAACAGTTGAAAAGGGAAGATTTGATAAGAACACTGACTCTGGGAAACGCGCATACTTCGCCGTCTTAATGCCTTTAGCGTTCTGTGCAAATTTTATTGTCAATCTGTGCATAATAATTTGTTTGTTTGTGCATGAGTTTATGATACACTTATATTCGGGGTGCGTAAAATATGAAATATATTCCTCGCTGGTTGGAGACGCGAATTCAGGATGTGCTTAAATCGCATCCTGTAATAGTATTGACCGGCCCCAGGCAGGTCGGCAAAAGCACTCTTTTAGAGCATGCGGATTTTTTGAAAAATTGGCGTTATATAACCCTGGATGATCCTGATATGCTTGAACAAGCCAAAGAAGATCCCAAAGGATTATTCTTGGAAGACAAGCCGACTATTATTGACGAAGTACAACGCTGCCCGGAGCTGCTGCTCGCCGTTAAATATTTTGTTGATAAATCCGATCGTCGTAGAAAATTTATCCTTTCCGGCTCCGGCAATATCTCTTTACGGCAAGCGCCAAGGGAAACGCTGGCAGGCCGGGCCAAATATTTGCATTTGCCGGGTTTTGCTTATAGAGAAATGAAAGGGCTCTCTCCCCAAGGGCTTTTTGATGATATCTGGAATGGAAAGGAGATTAAAGATGCTGCCGCTAAAACAAACATGGACATGACCCATGCAATCTGGCGGGGGAGCTTGCCGGCGGTTGCGCTTGCTTCAAGCGATAAAATAGCATTGGAAAGGCTTAGCGGTTATATTGACACTTATATTCAGCGGGATATTCAAGATTTGGTCAAGATCAGATACCCTCAGCATTTTCGCCGTTTGATGGAAGCTTTGGCGCAGGCGACCGGCTGGGAATCGGTGCAGGATGAATTGTCAAAAGCTTGCGGGGAAACGAGAACCAATGTCAGCAGATATATTAGTTTGTTAAAGGAAACAAATTTATTGTATGAGCTAAAGGGATACGCGGTTAAAAACGAAAGAGCCTATAAACAAGCAAAATATTACTGGTTTGATTCGGGCTCCTCCTGTTTTCTGGCCGGTATTCATTCGGTCTTAAAGCTTAAAGAAGCGCGCGTCAAAGGAAGATACCTGGAAAACTTTATTTTACAGCAAATATTATCTTGGGCTTCTTTGCAGTTGACGCCCCCTGAAATATATTACTGGAGACCAAAGGCCCAGGAAACAGAGATTGATTTTGTTGTATTGTCGGCAGGACAAGGAGTGGGAATTGAAGTTAAGTCCTCCGATCGGATTGCTTTTGGCGACACCAAACCGATGCGGGAATTTCTTAAATCACATCCGCAAGTTTCCTGCGGCATCATAGTCTATGCCGGAGACAGGATTTATCAGGTGGCAACAAATATCTATGCTGTTCCATGGGCGATTTTTTAATTAAGGGAAAGGCTTTGCTCCAGCCAACGCTTGAAAAGAACAAGAGACAGGTAATCAAGGCATTAAAACAGTTGAAAAGGGAAAACCTGGCAAGAGCCCTCACCCGTTCTTAGTCTCCTTAATCTTTCCTATAGACCTCGCGCCCGAATGTTTTTAATACAAGCTGATAGCCAAAATCTTTTGCTATTTCATTCAGCCCATTCGAAATGACTCCAATAAAATATCGCCCCGGCCAACGAATTTGATCCAATCTTTCAAATATTACCCGGTAACAACTTCCGGCAAGTTCCAATGCATCTCCTGCCTGAACCAAAAAGGGCCGGTAAGCATGTAATGTATTATAAGGGGTTAGGTCGACCGTAAGAAAATCAGCATGATAAATTGATACTTGTTGAGTCAATAATCCGAATGATTGTAACCTTCTTAAGCTATATTTGGATCGATTTATCAAATCAGTTCTGGATTCAAACATCGCCACACGATGTTGCAAACCTGCAAATTGAGCCCAAAGGAATGACGGCCAGCCAAAACCCCCTCCCAGATCGGCAAATGAACCTTGAAAGATGTCAGGCAGTTTTTCTTGCAGCTCTGCCAATGATGTATAAACTCTTCCGGAATTAGTCATGCCGTAAATTCTCTGATAGGGAAAGCAGTCTTCTGGCCTATCTGAATATGAATAATTAGTGCCATTGTTATTCCCTTCGCGCCTATCTTGCAAAGAATGTTGTCGCATAAGTTCACTTATACATAAAACTGCGGCTCGCGGATGAGGGATGTTTGGTGCTTGATAAACTGTAAGGGGAATTGATGTGGCAACCTCTTCCTTCAGAGCATAGACAAACCCATAAGTTGGGTTTAGCCGTACAAGCGGGGGGGAATCCTTACCTGAATAAACCTCTTTTGCCTGCAAACGATTTTCAGCTATTATAGAACAGGCAACAACAGATGGATCTTTTTCAATTTCACTTGCAGCTTTTAAAGATGTGAAAGTAATTTCTTTGCTAAGGTTAGATATTTGCCGGACTACCGGCCCAAACCTTCTATCTTTCATGGGATAAACCGGAACATTAACTTGGCTTTGTACTGATAGATTGATCGAGCTCCGCATAGAGATATATCGTCAGTTCTACCGGAAATTTCAATTGAAAAGATCATTAAGGCTGCCGCTACTGATAAGGGAACTAACGAGATAATTTAAGCAGCAGTTTTCCCGGCCACCCGCGCCTAACTTCTATCGCCTTAGCCGGGCACATTTCCGCACAGCAGAAGCACCTGATGCACTTATTGTAATCAAATACGGGGATATCCTTTGGAAAACTAATCGCTTTTGACAGGCAAACCCGCTTGCAGATCTGGCAGTGGATGCACTTTCTTTTGACCAGGACGGGTTTTTCTGAAACCAGGCTGTTAAGAACCTTCTGGATGAATGCCGGACCGGGAAATGTGGTTGCTCTTATAACCGGTATCTTTTTAAAGCCCGAGCATTTTAACTCCTCAATCTTTTCCCCAAGCAATTCGATATTGTTGGGATAAAAAAGTTTATCATTGCTTATGGTCGGGATCGATTGCGGATCGATGTCCAATATGCGGCAGAGGGTGTGATCGAGCGCCTGCGCGTCGGCGGATGCCGCGATCAGCCCGACATTTCTTAACGGTCCAAAAGCCGGGCCGCCTTCTCCCTCAAGCGCAAAAACCGCGTCAACAATCGAAATCGCCGGCTTTAAACCTAAAAATAAATCTAAAAGCATCACTGCAAAAGCATCGCGGTCGGGCAATTTTACGTGCCATTCGCTTTTTAAAAGCCCGGGGATGCATCCAAACATGTTTTTGGTCGCGGCAGTGATGCCGGTCAGCGCGTGCGTCTTTAATTTTGGAAGATTGATGATAACATCCGCTTCCGTTACCGCTTTTGCTACGGTAAAAGCTTTAAACCTTCTTCCGAACGGGACTTTTAGTTCCGTCAGGTCTTTAAAATCGGAAAATTCAGCGCCCGTTTCTTCGCAGACTTTCTTGTATCCGCAAACTTCAAAGGCTTTTTGCTCGCTGTCAAATCCGGGGCTGTCGCCGACGAAAGGATGACCGCCTGCACTTTGGACAAGCTTAACGACCGCTTTTAATGCGGAAGGGTGGGTGGTTACGCCTTTTTCGGGAGCGTGCGAGCCGAGCATGTTTGGTTTTATTAAAACCTTTTGGCCGGGTTTAACGAATTTAGATATGCCGCCGATCAGCTCGACCGATCTGTTTACCGCACAAGAAGCTTCGTCTTCTTCGTAGCTTGCGCATTTTACTATTGAAACCTGCATTAGATGTCTAAAGCTTTCATCCGCGAGGCGAGGGTAGTGCGCGCTATATTTAAAACCTTTGAAGTCTGGGTCTGGTTATTGTTGTTCTCCTTTAATATTCCCAAGATGTAACTCTTCTCAAATTCTTCACAGGCGTCCTTCAGTGTTTTATTAACGATGCCGGATCGAGAGGAACCCAGGCCAAAAAGATTATCTTCGGTTATCTGATCGCTCTTTGACAACGCGACCGCGCGTTCGATGATATTTTTTAGTTCCCGAACATTTCCGGGGAAATCATAGGCCATGAGCAGGCTCTGCGCGCCGACAGACAGGCCTTTTAAGTTCTTATTCAATTCTTTATTGAAGTTGTCTAGAAAATAAGCGATAAAAAGAGGGATATCTTCTTTTCTCTCCCTTAGGGCCGGCATTTCAATGGGAATAACATTCAGCCGGTAGTACAGGTCTTCCCTGAATTTCCCCTCTTTAATGGCTTTGGCAAAATCGATATTGGTGGCGGAAATTATCCTGACATCAATTTCCACCGGAGCGGTCCCGCCGACCCGTTCAATCTTTTTATCTTCAAGTATCCGCAAAAGTTTGGCCTGCATCGCCATGCTCATACATCCGATCTCATCCAGAAAGATCGTCCCTTGATCGGCCAGTTCGAATTTGCCGATCCTCCGGTCAAGCGCGCCGGTAAAAGCGCCGCGCTCGTGCCCAAAAAGCTCCGATTCCAGAAGGTTTTCAGGAATAGCCGCGCAGTTGATGGCGATATAGGGCTTATTCTTGCGGTCGCTCATTTTATGAATGGTTTTGGCCGCGATTTCCTTGCCCGTGCCGGATTCGCCAAAGATCAAAACCGTACTGTCTGTTTTGGCGATGCTGTCGATCACCGACATGACCTTTTTTATCTTTTCGGTCTTGCCGAGAAGATCGCAATAACGTTCGGAATCCTTTAATATTTCCTTCAAAGCCTGATTTTCGCGGACCAGCTTGTATTTATCAAGAGCCTTTTCGATGACGGCCAGAAGCTCATCGACTTCAAACGGCTTGCTCACAAAATCTTCCGCTCCCGTTTTCATCGCTTCGACCGCCGATCTCAGGTCTTTGCTCGCTGTTACCATGATAACCGGGATCGAACTGTCCAGCTCCTTTATCTTTTTTAAGACTTCTATCCCATCCATTTCCGGCATTCTCAAATCGAGAAGGACAAGGTGAAAGTTCCCGTTTTTTAGTTCTTTTAATCCTTCTTTCCCGTTCGATGCGGCGACAGGGGAGTAATTTTTTTTGAGGATGGACTTTAATGTCTCCTGCATATCGGATTCGTCATCGATTATCAGCACATTAAGCTTTTCTTCTTTTGCCATAATTGCCATAAATTATACCATTTTTATGATAAAATTTGATTGATGAACTTTTATAACGGTTCACTGCTTTTTACGTCTGTGACCTCGGCGGCGCTCGGCCTTTTTGTTTTTTCCCAGGACCGCCGGAAAATGCCGAACATCATCCTGGCCTTGCTGTCGGCCGCGATCGGCGCCTGGTGTTTTGGCCAGTTTATGGGCGCCGTCAACAGCGTAAAAGGGGTGGTCATGTTCTGGACGCGCGCCAACATCGCCGCCGCGATCTTTATCCCGGTCTTTTATTTCCATTTTGTGCTGGTTTTTCTTAAGCGCTCAAAGGAGTACCGGACCGCTCTTTTTCTCGCCTATGCGGGCGCGGCGGTCTTATTGCTGTTAGATCTAACGCCATGGTTTGTGGCTGACATCGCGCCCCGTCCGGGGTATTTGTTCTATCCGGTCGCCGGAATCGTCTATCCGATTTTCGCCCTTTATCTTGTGACTTTATTTCTGGCCGCTTTCGTTCTGCAGATTGTTTTTTTGCAGAACAGCGGCGGCGCCGCCGCCAACCAAACGAAATACGTTCTGGTTGCTTCGATCGTCGGCCTGGTCGGAGGACTGACCGCTTTTTTCCCCGTCTATAATATCAACCTGCCGGTCGTCAGCCAGTTCGCTCTGCCGGCTTATCTGGCCATCATCGTCTACGCGATCGTTAAACACCAGCTGCTCGACATCAATGTAGTGATCAGGGCGGGACTGGTCTATTCCGTGCTGACGTTTTTTTTCGCCGGTTTTTATTCGCTGACGATTATCCTGACCAGCCGCCTGTTTCAAAACCTCACCAGCTTTAGCGAGTTCAGCGCCACCGTCATGGTCGTCTTTGTCTCGGTCCTGGTTTTTCAGCCGCTCCGGGACCGGATCCAGGCGGCGGTCGATCATCTGTTTTTTAGAGGAAGCTATTATTATGAAAAAACCATTAACGACCTTTCGGCGGAAAACTTGAAGCTTTACCAGAGCCTGCTTCAGTCGGAAAAACTGGCGGCTCTGGGGACCATGGCTGCCGGCCTGGCGCACGAGATAAAAAATCCTTTGGCTTCCATAAAGGGCATGACGCAGATCCTGCCGGAAAATTTAAACGACCGGGAATTCATGGGAAAATATCTGGATATAATCCCGCGCCAGCTGGACCGGATCAATTCAATAATTGAAACGCTGTTAAGGATCGGAAAGCCCAAAAAATTCGTTTTGTCGAATGTTAATTTGAGCAAAATAATTGACGACCTTTTGAAACTGGTCGAGGGCCAGTGTAAAAAGAAGAATATAAGGGTATCGGCCAGCGTTCCGGAAGATCTTATTGTCAGAGGAGACGCCGAACAACTGATGCAGGCGCTGATGAACCTGGTATTAAACGCGATCGACGCCATGCCGCAAGGCGGGGAGTTGAAAGTAGCGGCCAATGAGTATAATGTTAATGAAGGGAAGAGGCTGTCGATAGAAATATCCGACACCGGGGTGGGGATCGCTCCGGAAAACATTAAAAGGGTTTTTGATCCCTTCTTTTCGACCAAAGACAACGGGACCGGACTGGGAATGGCCATAACCTACCGGATAATCAAAGAACATAACGGCGATATAGAAGTCGAGAGCGAAGAGAGAAGGGGCACAAAATTTAAAGTATGGCTTTCTACAAAACAAAAGGGATAGTATTAGGCAGCCAGCCGTTTGATGAGACCGGCAAGCTGGTCAAATTTTTTACCAGCGATCATGGTAAAATTAGAGTGATCGCCAAAGGAGCAAAGCGGCCGACCTCAAAGTTTGGAGGCAGGATCGAAACATTTTCACTTTTAGAGCTCATGATCGCCGAGGGCCGGAATTTGGACATTTTGAGCCAGTGCGGGACCATAGAATCGTTCCAGAAATTAAGGGAAAGCGAGGCTTTTATAAACACCGGGTTTTATTTTATCAGAGTGATCGATGCCGCCACGGTGGAGCGGCAGAAAAACCAAAACCTTTTTAAGCTATTGGCTTTTTCCCTGAAAAAGCTGAAAGAAGGCGTTGAAATACTTAAGGTTATAACATTTTTTGAGGTTAATTTTTTAAGGGTTGAAGGAATATTCCGCAAAAGCGTGAGCCCCGACATTCTGATCGGCGAACACCTTGATGTGGATGTAAGAACATGGAAAAAATAGAAAAACCAAAAGTTTACGGATTCCTGTCCGTTCTATCTAACTTCGGCTTTTTATTCTTATGGCTGGGGCAGTTGACCTCACAGCTGGCGGACCGCATCTTTGTTTATGTCCTCATGATCATTGTTTATCAGCTTACTCAATCAAACACCGGTGTGGCGCTTCCGCTTTTGGCCTTTGGCATACCGTCGGTCCTGGTGGCTCCCTGGGCGGGGTTGGTGGCCGACAAGCTGGACAGAAAATGGATCATGGTGATCTCCGATGTCCTGCGCGGCCTGCTGATCTTGCTCATTATCCCTTTGATCTTTAAATCGGTCGGCCTGATATTTCTTTTGAGTTTGCTGGTTTATACCGCGGCGCAATTTTTTGCCCCGGCGGAAAGCTCTTCCATTCCCGAACTGGTAGAAAAACACAATCTGATCGTAGCCAATTCATTGTTTATGATCACCTGGATGGCTTCGTCGGTTGTGGGGCTTGGGCTTGGGGCTCCCCTGGTCGGGCTGCTTCAAGAAAAAGGAACTTTTGTGGCGTCCGCAATGTTGTATTTTGTCTCCGGCGCGGCCATTTTGCTTGTTCCCATCAAATTCAAGGAAGCGATGGTGAGCAAAAAGAATGCCCATCCTTTGGGGGATCTTGGAGTCGGCTTTGAGTTTATAAAAAGAAACCGGATCGTCCGTTACAGCCTTATAAAACTGTTTGTGGCAACCTCCGCGATCGCCGCCATCTCACTGCTGGCCATATCTTATGCCGGCAAGGTCCTGATGATAGGGGAAAGGAACTTCGGCTACCTTATAATTGCGGTCGGGGTGGGGATGCTGCTTGGGATGGGCACGCTCGAGCGGCTGCGGCATCATTTGAAACTGGGAACGATCGTGGTCATAAGTTTTCTGGCCTCGGGGATAACGCTCTTGTGGCTTTCAAATACGGCAAGCCTTCATCTGGCGCTATTCCTGATCATGTTGCTGGGATTGTCAAATATATATATCACTTCTTCGCTTCAAACGATACTGCAGTCAAAGATCCCGCGGCAGATAAGAGGCAGAGTGTTCGGCGTCCAGAATATGCTGGTTAATTCCGCTTTTACATTGCCGGTGGTTGTTTTTGGCGTAATCGCCGATCTCTGGGGCATACTTTTTGCGATCGCCGCGCTGGGATGGGTGGTGCTTTTGACCGGGGTGGCGGGAATCTTTTTGCCGAAATTTAAAACCGTTTAAGCTGTTTTTTTAACAACCGGAAGATAGATGTGAAAACTAGATCCTTTCCCTTCCTTGCTTTCAACGTTAAGATAGCCGTGATGAGCGATAGTGACTTCGCGAACGATGGTTAGACCTAATCCGACATGTACTGCCTCGTCCTTGGTGCTGAAGGCGGCGTCAAATATATGCTCACGGTCCTTTTGAGGGATCCCTTTCCCTTCATCTTTTACCATGATCTCGACATATTCACCCTCAGGGATTGCGAACCCGCGAAAATCGGTTACGTTCGGGCCGCCATTATTCTTTACTTTTCTTTGCCTTATCGTGCAGCTTACCTTGTTAACATCGCCGGCCGCATCGATAGCATTTTTAAACAACTCTCCGATCGCACAGGCAATGGCATCTTTATCTCCATCAAGCGTGAGATCGCCTGAAGAGATCGATATTGTGGTCTTTATTTGATGGCCCAGATGTGGATTATCCAGATATTGAGCGCTTGTTCCAATAATATAGTTGTCGAAAAAATCGGGGGAGAAAGGAGCTCTATATATCATTCCCGCTCCCCATTTTAGATATTGTACAAGCCTGCTTGTAAAGGCCCTCATCCTTAGAAAGAGCGAAGAAATTTCATTTGTGCCGGCAATAATAGCTTTGGTATTCAAAAGTAATTCTTCTCTTGAATAATTAAGGTCGTCAGGGAGCTCCAAATTTCCCGGCGTGGCATTATCAAGTATCCTTTTGTTATCAAATGCTTTTCTGGCGATCATTTCTACGCGGGCAAATATCGGCCAGATCAAATTATTGTAATTATGGCCGATCGCTTCCGCCAGGGGGCCCAGTTTTTCGGCGATGATCTTTCTTTCTATTCGCTGATGGCGCGCGGTAAGGTCCGCGACCACGGTTATGACCATGCGCGTGTTTCCGTTCTCCTCGCGTATGAACGTTTCCCAGTACTGGGCAATGACGTTTCCGTTTTCGCCTATGTATGTTCTATCTTTTGGGTCAACCGATTCACCGTTTCGTTTCTGTTCAAATCTGATGCTTGCATCGGCCTGGTCAGCAGGCGAAAGAATGCTGCGAAAGCTGCCATTTTCCGGACTGCCAAAGACCTCTTCCCATGCTTTGTTAACACTAATAAAATGACCTTCATGATCCAGGACGTGGATCGGGATCGGGAGAAGATTGATCGCGCGCATAAATACTTTCAAAGACAGGTCTTCAACAACTTTAAGGTCGATCTCTTGAGCTGGGACAGCGGATATGGCTTCCTTAAAAAAAGCATTTTGTGCCGGGGAAAAACTTTCTATGGCGACCCTGCTAATTGTTTGGGGATCAATGGCCGAAAGGGTGGTTCGTATATCTTGCCTGGTAGCTTCCGCCACCCTCGGGTGGTCTGCGATCCGCACCAGCCTGGCGATACCATTAATATCCCCGGTGGTTCGGACATTATTCATCAATATATAGTGGGATCCCAACTGGATACCCGTGCGACTTACTGGAGAAGTCATACTTTTACCTCTAAGTATTTATCGTCACAAAGCAGGAGGAATTTCAGTTTGCACGGGATAAGTAGCTCTGACCCGCCCAATAAACTCCAATAATTCTTGAGCGTTAGCAAATTGCGTCCACCCCGCCACGCCGATCATCCGGAATAACAGCTCTTTGACCGGTTCG
>Ga0265296_1001105_pt1 | contig 33141 bp, 28 predicted proteins | sample MunlanPumphouse1_FD_189073 | JGI IMG/M metagenome (GOLD analysis project Ga0265296, IMG submission 189073) | Groundwater microbial communities from a municipal landfill in Southern Ontario, Canada - Pumphouse #1 | ecosystem: Environmental > Aquatic > Deep subsurface > Groundwater | place...
TCTGGGGCCAGCTTCAGGCCCTCGACCCCTCGATTAACTTCCGCCATAGGCGGACAGGCAGGGCAAGCAGGCTCGGGCCAAGGCTGGCGTTCCGGTCTTTCCCCCTTTTCAGAAGAAGAAGAAGAAGGCTGACGTTTCCTCCTTACGCCAGGCAGTCCCGCATACGAGCGGGCAAACCCGCCAATAGGAATATTATCCGGAATATAAATAACAATGTTCCCAGCTTTCAGGTTAACGAATACTTTTTCTTTATCGTGCCACACCCGATTTGGTCGTTTTCGAGTATTTATCGTTTTCGGCCATTATTCAATGAAAATATGAGGCACGGTTATCCCTCACTAACCATACGGATGAACCGCACTATAAGCTGGAAAAGTCGCACTTCGGGTAGTATACTTTGACCATGCCGGGGAGTATTGAATATCTCTCTCTCAACGAGTCCAACGCATTACTTAAGGCAATCGATGATACTCGCGATTTTGCCATCGTTACCCTTTTCCTCAATGCCGGTTTGTTCCTTAGCGAAATAATTGATCTCAAAGTAAATTCTATCGATTGGAATAAACATCTGATCCATGTGCCGGGGAACAGAAAGCGGGATATTACGCTTGATGATCAGGCTTATGAGGCGATAGCCAGGTGGTCAAAGGAACGCGCCGATGTTAAACACAACGCCTTCTTCATTACTACCAAAGGTAAAGTTAAAGAACTGTCCGATAGGGCAGTTGATAAGCTTATTCGCAAGTACGCGGACCAGGCGGGGCTCAAAAGAAAGGTCAATTCCCAGATACTCCGCAACACTTTCGCTGTCCGGTTATTCTCAAAAGAGATCGGGATCGATAAAGCTTCCGCGATACTCGGCATCACCGACCCCGAATCGATCAATCGCTACATCAAAGCCTCCAAATCGCCAACTCCGCAGATTCCAGAACACATCGATACTCGCTCCAAGCTTGCTAAAACGATCAGCAAGATATTCCCAACCAAGCCCAAAGTAGTCAAACCAACCAGCTCTATTAAAGGGCCGATAATTCCCTCACCGGAAGAAGTCATTTTTGGCCGGGAATCGGTGATCGAAGATATCAAATCAAACATTACCAGGGACAACCCGACCTTATTGATCGGTCCTCTGGGGATAGGCAAGACCCACATTCTCAAATACATTAGCCATCTTTATCCGGACGCCATATTCATCGATTCCCCGGTCCCGATCAAGCTTTTGTTGACTCAAGTATTAGATAAACTAAACCCAGATTGGAAGAAACAGGTCAAAGCAAGGGCCTCCCTTCAGGAGATTGCCGGCTTATTGGGCTCTAACCTTGGCGCAAAAGCCAAATCACGGCTGCTGATAATCGATAATCTTGAGCGGATCAAAGTTTCCGATGTGGATATATTGATCAGGTTGCTTGATAACTTCACCATTATTACGGCAGTTGACGATACTAAGAACCGGCTCAAACAGCTTTGGTATAAATTCAAACAGATCAAGCTGGATAATCTATCCCATGAAGCTTCCCAGAAGCTCATCAAATATTTGGCCCAAAACCTGGCGGTCAGCGATTATGAAATGCTCGAAACCAGGGTATTCTCTCTGTCCAACGGCCTTCCTTTAGCTATTGTTGACATGATTCACCAGGTCAGCCATGAGCCGGTAGTAAGCAGGGAGAAGATACGCGAGGTATATCACGAAGCGGGGATCCACTATCGTGATTGGACGCCAGCCATTGTTGTTCTCTGGGGACTTGCCATGATTTCTCGTTTTGTCGCATTAGGTACTCATAGCTTTGAGGGATATATACTTGCCGGTTTTGGCGTAGCCGGTATATCAATAATGCGGTTTTTCGCGTTTAGGATGAGATAAGAACGATACGGTTTTTGAGGATGGTTAAATAATTGTTAAAAGGAGTGACAAAAAATGAATAGCGAACCCTTAGTGAGGTATGGTCTTCCCGGGTTATTGTTTTTTGCCGGGATATTAATGACTACATTATTCATTAATCCCAGTTTTATCGCATTTATAGTTAATCCAAATAATTTAGCATGGAATTTCGCTGCAATTATTGCGGCATCCTTTTTGCCCTTAGGTTGGTTGTTTTATAATAGTTTCCGTTTCTGGTTTGATTTAATTGGAGGAGATTATGAAAGCACAGATGCCATGAAATTAATTAGGGATAAAATAAGCCGCACAGAATATGGGGACTGCCTTAAAATAGATATAAGCAAAGTCACGCAAAATAATAGTGCAATAACAAAAGTATTTTATGTGGGTAAAGATCAATATAATATTCTGTTTGATCCGTATAGGTTCCTGAAGTATTTTATCTTTTCATATAGATGGTGGAAGGGGGTTGAGGAGTATTTCAGGCCACGCATTAAATATGACTACATAGAAAGATGGGCTTTCACAGAACATATCTTACACCTTACGTTTTTCAAGGATAGTTCATTAGCTGAATATACAAGGGGGTTCGCGGGCACAGTAAACGGATTATTGGCAGGAGGGTATGCTTTTATTTTCGGCATATATTTCGCATATTTTGCCAGATCTTCTAGCGCCACAATTAATCCAATAATAACACTCATAATGTTGGGAATAACCATTTTGATCGTAGTTCCCATTATTTTGTTTTGGATTGTGCAAATATTTGAGAATAAACTAAAAATATTTTACTCATTTATGCCAAAACTAATAATTAGCATAATGATTATTTCTGTTTTATGTGCAGTATATGGCTTAACTAATACCCTCCTCTTAATAAATCAATTTAGCACCATTCCTATATATTTGGGGCTTTTTGTGCTATTTATAACGAATATTTATTCTGGGTATCTTTGTAAAAACGAAAATGATGCCAGATTGTTGCTGTCCTCATTAATCGCGGTAAGCGAGAATAAGGAGGGCGGCCAATGAGATTCGAAAAATACTTTGATCACACTTGCTTAAAACCCGAGGCAACTGAGGCCGATATTGCTAAGTTGTGTAATGAGGCGATGCGATATGATTTTGCATCCGTATGCATTAACCCTTGTTATGTAAAGTTTTCAAAAAAGCTAATAGTAAATTCCAAGATAATGGCCTGCTCTGTTGTTGGTTTTCCATTAGGGGCTAATACTATGGACGTAAAAATCGCTGAAGCAACCAACGCTGTTAATAATGGCGCAGACGAGATTGATGTGGTTATAAATGTTGGCAAATTGAAGGACAAACAATATGACTATATTAAGGAAGAAATTAATAGGGTGAAACAATCGATTGGCGATCATGTCCTAAAAGTTATTGTCGAGACTTGTTTATTGGATGAAGATGAGAAGATAAATATCTGCAAAATAATCTTAGATACGAATGCTGATTATATTAAAACATCGACAGGATTCGGCACGCCTAAAGATAAGAATACATTGAAAGGCGCGGACGAGAAAGACATTAAGCTATTTAAAAACCTAATTGGTAACAAAAAATTGAAAATTAAGGCTTCTGGTGGAATAAACACATATAAAGATACTGATAAAATGATTAAGGCCGGGGCGGAAAGAATCGGGGCAAGTAAAAGCGTATACATTGTAAAGGAAATATTGTCCTCACAATGATAAAGGAGGGTCATGCTAGCCCCAACCCATAGCGTATTTGGCATCTTTTTAACGCTAATAATCTTAGCGGTCTTCGGTGTGCAGTGGGGACTCCACTGGACAATAATCCTCTTTGCTATCCTGGGAGCGATAATCCCGGATATCGATCATCCCAAATCGATAATAGGTAAGATATTTTACCCAATCTCGGCTCCTCTTGAACGCCTTTATGGCCACCGGACAATTACTCATTCTTTGGTCGGATGGGCGATATCAACGGTCCTATTTGCAGTAATAATAGGCTTAATCAGTTTCATTCCTATGATCACGGAGTTGGGGTGGGGTGATCTGCCGATTCGTTGGGTAGCCGCTTTCTCAATAAGCTATTTCTCGCATCTTATATTAGACATGTTTAACAAGCGTGGCAGTCAGATGTTCTGGCCCGATTCCGGAAGAGACGTTATCCCCAAGAATCCTAAATATAGGACAGAATCAGGCTCAAGAATAGAGGTCTTGATATTCTTGATCTTCCTGGCTTTGATGTTTTTGGCGTTTCCTATTTCCAAGTATGGCATTGTCAGCTCCCTGCGCTGGCTTCTGGCTACCCCTGGATCAGCCATAGAGGAGTTTAAGACGCTCAAAACCCATGCTTATCTCGATTTCAAGGGCATTATGGGTGAAACCAGGGAACAAGTCGCCGGCAAAGCGGAAGTGCTCGACGTTAATAACAAGCGGCTGGTGATTTTGTACAATGGCAGTGTTTATACCCTTAGCGATGAACTGGCTGCGGATATATTTGCCACTCATGTTCGGGTCAAAAAGACTGCTATTCCCATTAAAACCGAGAAGAGAGACTTTAAGAACGAGAGCCGTGAATACCTTCTCTCTCAGATTCCAAGAGGTGCGCTAGTGTCCGGCACAGTCAATCTTCCAGAGGGGATGGAGATAAACTTTCCTCCTTTTCCTGGCTCTTATAGGACCATGGAGCAGAAAGGGAACGACCTGATCCTATCCTTTGCCTCCAAGGAACAAATTGAGAAGCTGGCCTTAACCGAGTATTTCGACCTGCAAAAAAAGAAGGATTTGGCCGAGCTTTCCAGCTTATATGCCCAGGCGGAAAAGGCTAGGGGGCAGATTAACGAGCTTGAATCCGGGAAGGGCTTGACCCCTCTGGGTAAGGAATTGCTGCAAAGCAAAGAAGACGCTGAAAAACAGAGGGTCCAGCTTGCTGAATTGAACAGTCAGCTCGGGGAAATAAGTGTTAAGATTGATGAGTTGAAGGTCAAGATGAAGGCGCGGAGGTTTGTATTTTCCGGGGAAGTCTATTTAAGGCAATAAGATGGATAAATGGGGCCTTGGCGAACTAAGAAAAAAGATTGAGAAAAGAGATAAGCTTTGTGCTTTTTGTCGTGTAAAGATGAGGAAATGGCATTCAAAAGGTCCGCGGGGCAAGGCGCCCACTATCGAGCATCTAGATAACGATGAAAATAACAAAGATGAGAGCAATATAGTCATGTGTTGCACTTCCTGCAATTCAAGTAAAGGGGAAAAGGAGTTAAGAGATTGGCTTAAATCCGACTATTGCAAATGCAAAGAAAAGAATATCACTGAAAAAACAATAAAGAACGTTATTGTAAAAAAATTCCTTAAAGAGCACAAAAAATAAAGCCTTGATGGAGGTTGATTATGAAAAAGCCAATCTGTCTCTTTCTAGCGTTCTGGTTACTGTTTTCCGGTTACTGTTTACCAGTTTTAGCCGCGGAGTACACTCTCGCCCCCTCCGACCAGCTTGAAGTCCGCATCATCGGCCAAAAGGACCTGGATACAAAGCAATCCATAGCTCCGGATGGGACAATCTCCCTTCCTTTCTTGGGCAGGGTGACGGCCCAGGGCCAAACGCTTGCCGGCTTCAATAATTACCTTTCTGTCGAATTTGCCAAGTATATTAAAAGCCCGCAGGTCGTCGTTTATCTAACCCCACGGCCTATTTACGTGATTCAGCATGATTATAAAAAGAACGTTTGGGATGTTAAGGAAGCAAATTCGGTAGATGAGGCGAGGGCCCTGGCCGGCATGAATTATACCGGCCGGATCAGCAATGGTGATATTGTTTCTGTTGAGGTTGGGCAGAAGCCGGACTTTTGGGAGGATAATTGGTATAAAGTGCTTACTGGGACGGCTGTCGCAGTTGGGATATATGCTACTATGCATAGATAGAGGATGTTTAGTAAAATGAAACTGCTAAAAAAGAACGGATTTCTTGAGAAGCTCTCAGGCGAAGAATTTTATGAAAAATACAATACTTTAATGGACACTTTTTTTAAGAATTATCCTTCTGATTCAAACACTCAAAACATAAATGTCAGACTTCAGTTTTATCAGAATGAGTTTTTAAGAAGGGAAACCGGCAAAGCCGTATTCATTTCACAATTAATAAGTGTTATAGCTATTGTTGTCGCAGTTATAGTTGGGACATATGCAACATTGCATAAATAGGGAATAATATGTTTTCAGAAAGTGAATATAGAACCCGAAAATTAAGAATTGATAAGCTTCTTGTTAATGCCGGGTGGAAAGTCATCCGCTTCCGAGAAGGGATGGATATTAGCGTGCTAGATCAAAATGCGATTGAAGAATACCCTACCGAAAGTGGTCCAGCAGATTACCTCTTGGTGTATAAAGGCGCTCCTCTTGGTGTAGTTGAGGCAAAGAAGATATCCCTTGGCCCGCAAAATGTACTTATCCAGGCCCAGAGATACGCTCGCGGAGTAAAAGAAGGGCCTTTTAATTTCGGGGAGTATAAAATCCCCTTCATTTACTCGACTAACGGAGAGATTATCTGGTTTCAAGATTTAAGGGAAACAGTCAGTTATTCAAGGATCGTTTCGCATTTTCATACCCCATTTGCCCTTCGAGAAATGTTGGACCATTTTAAAGGGCCAGCTTTGGAATGGCTGGTTAATAATCCAAATGATCATCCTCGCTTAAGGCCGTATCAAATCGAGGCGACCAAAAAGATTGAAGAAGCAATCGAAGCCAAGAAACGGCAGATGCTTGTTGCTATGGCAACCGGCACAGGAAAGACCTTTACAATTGTGTCTGAAATATATCGCCTTATGAAGGCAGGGTACGGTAAGCGCATCCTATTCTTAGTTGACCGAAGAGTTCTGGCTGCGCAAGCAGTGGGCGCTTTCGCTAATTTTGAGCCCGAACCCGGAATGAAATTCGATAAAATATATGAAGTATACAGCCAGCGATTTAAGAGAGAGGATTTAGGTGATGACCTCAAGTACGACCCAAAAGTATTGCCCGAAAAGTACTTAACTGATCCGCAGGCTGGACATGCTTTTGTGTATGTTTGCACGATTCAAAGGATGAGAGTTAATTTATTTGGTTGGAAGGATTCCTTTGCCGACAATGGTGGGGATGTGGAGGATGAAGCGGATGCCAGCATTCTGGATATCCCAATTCACGCTTTTGACGTTATTGTAGCCGATGAGTGTCATCGCGGTTACACTGCGGTAGAGATTAGTAAATGGCGGGCGGTATTGGAGCATTTTGATGCATTGAAGATCGGACTGACCGCCACGCCTGCTGCTCATACTAAGGCATATTTTAGAGATATCGTTTTCCGCTATGATTATGAAAAAGCGGTTCAGGAAGGGCACCTTGTTGATTATGATGCGGTAAAAGTATCTTCAGCCGTAAAGATGAATGGTATCTTCCTGAAAGAAGGAGAAGAAGTCGGTTTTGTAGATACTGAAACCGGCAGGGAGAAGCTCGACAACCTTGAAGATGAGAGAGCTTTTGATACTGCCGATATCGAGCAAAGAGTAACTTCCCCGGATAGCAATAAAAAGATTGTAGAGGAGTTAAAGAAATATACAGATGAACAAGAAACGGAAACCGGTAGATTCCCTAAAACCCTTATATTTGCTGCTAATGATTTGCCGCATATGTCCCACTCTGATCAATTAGTTCGACTTTGCCGGGAAATATACGGACGTGGTGATGACTTTGCCCAAAAAATTACCGGCAGTCCTACAGTCGATAGACCGCTGCAGAGGATAAGGGAATTTAGAAATCGACCGAATCCAGGGATTGTTGTCACCGTTGATATGCTTTCTACCGGCGTAGATATTCCAGCGCTTGAGAATATCGTATTTCTGCGGCCTGTTAAATCAAGAATTTTGTTTGAGCAGATGATGGGACGAGGGACCAGGAAATGCGATGAGATAAACAAAACGCATTTTACTGTATTCGATTGTTTTGATGGCACGCTCCTCGAATATTTCCGGAAAGCCAGCGCCTTTACCCTTGAACCGCCAGAAAAACCGGCCAGAAGTATTATTGAGATCATTGAGTCGATCTATCAGAACCAGGATCGTGAATATAACGTTCGTTGTTTGGTAAAGAGGATCCAGCGGATTGATAAAAGTGTAAGCGCGGAAGGGCGAGAGCAATTTGCCCGGCACATACCTGAAGGTGATATAAAGGGATATGCTAAAACACTCCCGCAGAGGATTCAGCAAGACTTTAATGCTTCTATGACTTTGCTTCGAGACAAAGCCTTTCAGGCTTTATTGGAGAATTATCCACGAGCAAAGCGAGTGTTTGTGGTGGCCTATGAAACCGAAGATCAGGTTAAATCGGATTATATTTTCAAAACAACGGATGGCAGAGAGCTAAAGCTTGATGACTATTTAAAGGCATTTGCTGATTATGTTGAGAAGAATCCAGATAAAATTGAAGCGGTCAGGATATTATTGAGCAAGCCGGAAGGTTGGGGGACCGAAGCTTTATCCGAACTAAGGAAGAAACTTGAGCGGGCGCCGGAAAACTTTACTGAAAGAAAGTTGAGGCAAGCCTATCATCATGAATTGGCCGATATTATCTCAATGGTAAAAAAAGGAGCTAGAAAGCAGAATGTTCTATTGTCTGCCCAAGAGAGAGTTGATATGGCTATAGCCCAAGTGAAGAAGGAAAAGAGCTTTTCCCCTGAACAGTTAGAATGGTTAGGGTTAATTGGGGAACATTTAGCGCTAAACCTTGCGATTGAGCAAAAAGATTTCGATTATTTACCTATTTTTGTTCGTTTTGGTGGTTGGGGTAAGGCCAATAAGGTATTTGACGGTAAATTAGAGGATATAATTCACTTGATCAATAAGGAGGTCGCGGCAGTATCATGACCGATGTTGTACAAAAACTTTGGGGATTCTGTCATACATTAAGGCACGAGGGAATAGATTATGGTGATTATGTTGAGCAGATCACTTATTTGCTTTTTCTTAAAATGGCCGATGAGAAAGGCGCGTATATACCAAAAGCTTACTCCTGGGCCGTGCTAAAAGAGAAATCAGGGACCGATTTAACAGATTTCTATATTGAAGTATTAAGAAGCCTGGGTAAGGAAAAGAATCTTCTTGGGGATATCTATTCCGGGGCGTTATCAAGGTTTACTAACCCAGTCAATTTGCGGAAACTGATCAGCTTAATTGACGAAATTGAATGGACTTCTTTAAATGTGGATGTAAAAGCGGCGGCTTATGAAGGGTTATTGGAAAAGGCGGCGGCGGAAGGCAAAAAGGGGGCAGGGCAATATTTTACTCCTAGAATAGTAATCCAATCCATAGTCAGGTGTATAAAGCCGGACCCCCGTGTATCAAATGACTATACCATCCATGATCCAGCAGTAGGCACCGGAGGCTTTCTGGTCTGTGCCTATGAATGGATAATGGAACAGACAAAAGGGGCGCTTGAGAGAAAGATGGCCGAGAGGATAATGAACAGGACATATTCCGGCAAAGAGCTGGTTGCTAGACCTCGCAGAATGGCATTGATGAATTTATATTTGCACGGCTTACATGTTGATATCGCCTTAGGCGATTCGCTGTATGAGCCACCAGGAGATAAAAGATACGATTGCATCTTAACAAATCCACCCTTTGGCACCAAGGGGGCCAATCAAGCTCCGGATAGAGATGATTTTACGGTTTCAACCAGTAATAAGCAGCTTAATTTTGTTCAGCATGTAGTTACTATTCTCAAGCCCGGCGGAAGGGCGGCAATGGTTTTGCCAGATAATGTGCTATTTTCAGATGAAGCCGGCGATGTGTTTAAATATCTGATGGAGGATTGCAATGTTCATACAATATTGCGACTGCCAAACGGAACGTTTACTCCGTATAGCCAGGGTATAAAAGCTAATGTGATCTTCTTTCAGAAGGGGATACCTACCGAAAATACCTGGATTTATGATAATAGGGCCAATATTCCGGGCGTTACCAAGAAAGATAGGCCCCTTGTTCCGGAAATGTTTGAGAAATTTGAAAAGTGTTACGGTAATGATCCAAACGGACAAGCAAAACGAAAAGACCTGGGAGATGAAGGCCGTTTTCGCAAGTTTAGCCTCTCTCAAATCAAAGAGCGCAAATATAATCTAGACATTACCTGGTTGAAAGATGAAGAGCTTGACGATCCAAACTCGCTACCGGAACCGAACGTACTAGCGGGGGACGCAATCACTGAACTGAATGCCTGTGTAGATGAACTTCAGGAGGTCCTGACGCTGATCGATGCGGAGAATGGAGAATGAATGAGACGCAACCTAATGGATGGGTTGAAACAACTTTAGATAATATTGCTGATTGGGGCTCTGGCGGGACTCCTAAATCTACCGAAAAAAAATACTATGATGGAAATATTCCCTGGCTAATCATTGCAGATTTAAATAACGGAATTGTAACAAGATCAAACAAACGCATCACTGAAAATGGTCTAAAAAATAGCTCAGCAAAATGGGTGGAGATTGGGGCTGTTTTGATCGCTATGTATGGTAGCATCGGGAAATTAGGAATAGCTGGAATTAGGTGTACAACAAACCAGGCCATTGCTTTCACAACATCGATTTGGGGTGGAATTCCTAACTGGTATTTATTCTATTACTTAAAATATCAAGAGGCGGATTTGTTAAGTATGGGACAAGGTGGAGCACAAAAGAATATTAGCCAAACAATTCTTAAGAAATATCCAATTCCCATTCCTCCCCTCAATGAACAGAAGCGTATTGTTGCTAAGTTAGATCAAATTATGCCCCGCATTGATGAGGTCAAAGAGCGTCTGGGCAAAGTCCCAAAAATTGTTAAACGATTCAAGCAGGCCGTCCTAATTGCCGCAGTTGCAGGGAAGTTGACTGAGAAGTGGAGGAAGCAACATAAGGTCGAGATAGAGTGGGAGGGGAAAAAGTTGCAGGATATGGCAGAGTATCAAGGTGGTTTCGCATTCGAAAGTAAAAGATTTAATAAGGCGGGAAATAATCAAGTAATAAAAATAGCCAATGTAAAAAGATATGGCATAGATATTACATTGGCACCCGCATTTATCGATGACCAGTATGCTCTTGAAGCATGCCGGTTTCGTTTAATGCCTGGAGACGTGATTATCTCAATGACTGGGACTAGAAATAAAAGGGATTATGGGTTTAATGCGATCGTACAACCCGATACAATCCCACTCTTTCTTAACCAGAGGGTTTCAAGGTTGCGTTGCAACAAGTCTTCGTTACTGCCAGAATATCTGTCTATTTATATGAAAACACCTGATTTTAGGGAATTCTTTTTCAAAGACGAAACAGGCAATGTAAATCAAGGGAATATAGGGGCTGATGCATTAAAACTAGCGATTATTCCAACTCCTCACATAGAAGAACAAAGAGAAATTATCAGGCAGGTGAACAAACTGTTCATCTTTGCTGATAGGCTAGAAACCCATTACAGGAAAGCCAAGGCTACGGTGGATAAAATCTCCCAATCAGTGCTTGCTAAGGCCTTCCGCGGTGAATTGGTTATCAACGAAACTGAACTTGCGGAAAAAGAGGGGCGAAAATATGAGAGTGCGGAAAAGCTGCTTGAGCGGATATTGAAAGAGAAGGAGAAGTTGGTTGGGAAGAAAGCGGGAGGCAGAGGGAAGAAGCCTAATGGAACAAAAAAATACCAGCATAAACGAAAAGGCAATTCTGGCGATGGCGCTTAGGGGGGGGTTGTAAATGGCCGAAAGTCAGTTAAACCCTTCTTTAACTATCGCGACTCCATTTGATGAGAAAGAAAGGGAATTGATCGTATTGTTTGAAAGAACAAATGCGCGATTGATTAATATCCTTATCGGGATTGTAAGGGTATTAAATGATCGAGACAATCCGGATAGATTTCACCAGGCGGCGCACTCCATACGTGGGATCACGGACATATTGACTAGGGAATTAGCAGCGCCAAATAATAGTATTCAGGATAGCGGGGCACAAGCTCCCATCCATGCTGAGCTTGATCTTGCATTTGAAAAAGCCCTGGCTTTAATGCCTACATCTGAGATTCAGGTAGACAAGAGGGATGAGCATCAGAAAGTTGAAAGAATGTTTGATGTTCTTAAGGCAACCCTGAAAAATGGCGCATTTTCTTTAAAACAGAAAATACGATCATATTATGGCGAGTTAAATGACATATTAAGATTGCCTAAGGAAATCAAAGAAAAGCGACTAAAGAGTATTAGAGAATGGGCAAATACACATAACAACTATTTTGTTGCCCATACCCATTATGGTAGCAATGAAATATCAGAAAACGATTTTATTGAAAAATGGGATATTATTAAGTCTTGTTTAATTGATGCTCTTTCGAGATTCTACGAAAGAGATGTCACGCTATTAGACGAAGCCATGTCGATGGAGGCTGCCCCCAATGAATAAGCAACCGATTGATAAAAAGCAGATTATGGAATTACTGTCAAAGCCCGCTGCTTACCAGTATTTCTTTGTTAATCTTGATAAAGCTGGTTGGTACGAATTTATAGATGAAATTGGCGCATTCAAGGAAATCCCCCCGCCTGAAAGAAATGAAGAAGGAGGAACTATCCAGTTCCCCGCATGGTGGCCAGGATATTACCTAATAAAAATGGCCAATAAAGCCCCCGGCAAGGTAGCACAAACGCTCGCAAATATTAATACAGAAAATCAAAATGCCATTACATTAGCAATGCAAGCCATGCTTAATCTGCCGGCTGAGAATTCAAAAACATTGTTGGCAAAAATCGATGAATGGTTAAATCGCAAATATAAGGGCGTAGGCTTAATTGATAAGTATTCGATTGATCTGCTTGAAAAATTGATTAAAGCTGGCGAGTTTGATGCTGCTTTTGAATTGTTTGACATATTAAGCAAGCCGATAAAAGGGGCTCATAGACATGTTGAATTACGTTTTGATACTTACCATTATAGGGAGAATATACAGAAGCAGTTGCTCCCATTATTGATTGAAAGCGACATTAAGAGGGTAATGGGGATCATTGAAAAACGCTTTAAGGAAGCGATAAAACTAGAGTATGGCGAAAAAGAGTACGATCTTTCATATATTGGCAGGCCTACTATTGAAGATAGCGATCAGAACTATGATTTTGCCATTGGTGATATTAAAGATATATTCACTGTTATTTTAAGGGATTCTATGTTGGTTCTTGTTGAAAAAGACAGGCCAGAGGCAGAAAAAGTAGTGAATAGGCTTTTAACAGAGAAATATTCCTTATTCAGGAGATTAGCGATCCATACTGTGAGGGTAAAAAATCTCGATAATTTAGCTTCTGCAGTATTAGGTAAAAGAGAGAACCTATATGATTATGAGGTTTACCATGAGTACATGCTTTTGCTTAAAGATAAATATGGTGTATTAATGCCGGAGACAAAAAAACAGATTCTTGATTGGGTTGTTGAGGGTCCTGGAGGCGAGCATAAAGATGATCCCGGCTATGTAAAACATTGGCAGGCCAAACATTTAATAATGATTAAAGAGCAGGTATTATCTGATCTTCAGTTGTCTGATTATTATCCGATTTTAAAGGAATGCGAGTCAGAGTTCAAAAAGATGGAGCATCCAGAACATTTAACCTATAAAACTAGTTGGGTTGGGCCCACTGCTCCCCTAGACAGAGAAGCAATTAAAAATATGGCGCCTGATGAAATATTAGATTACATCAAAAATAAATTTAAGCCATCTGGAGGCCATTGGCAGCCTACTCCTGAAGGGTTAGCTAGAATATTAAATGACATTGTAAAGGAGAATCCCGCCCCTTATGCAGCGATAGCAGAGAGGTTTGCTGAAAAATGCATATATCCCACCTACATATCTAATCTCATCCGCGGCCTGCAAGACGCTTGGCGGGGTGGCAAGGACTTTGACTGGAAACCGGTTATATCATTGTGTGAATTAGTTTCAAAGGTTTTTGATGAGCCGGTACTTGAGAATGGTATGGATGATTGGGATTATGGAAAAATTACTTGGACAAGAGGCGCAATTGCGGATCTGTTTGATGATGCTGTCAAAAATGATAAGCATGTTATCCCGGACGAATATTTGCCAAAAATTAGGGAAATACTGATCTTTATTATTGAAAACGATCCTAATCCGATGCCAGAAGATGAAACCAAATATGGCGGGGATAACATGGACTATGTGACCTATGCCATAAATTGCACTCGCGGCAAAGCTATGGAAGCTTTGTTTCAATATGCGCTGCGCTATGCTCGTATCCACGCGAATGAAGATGATGAGAAAGGCAAGGGGCCTTTCCCTCCCGGCCAAAGGCTGGAGCCGGAGATTAAATCCTTTCTTGAAAAACGATTAAAAGAAGAGACAAGTCCTTCGGTCCATTCTATGTATGGGCGTTTCTTTATCCACTTATACTATCTCGATCAGGAATGGGCAAAAAAGCTGCTTGCTGATGGGCAAATATTCCCAATGGCAGAGGATAAGAAAGTCATATGGGATGCGGATTGGCAAGGCTATATGTTTTATAGCAGATTTTATGAGCAAATATATAAATTACTTACGAATCACTATGAGAAAGCCATAAAGAATTTGGGACAAACCCCACCTAAAAAGAGGGAACCGGAAAATGACCGATTGGCTGAGCATATAATGATTGCATATTTATGGGATTTTGAGAACTTAAGCTCTAAAGACGGTCTGCTTAATAGGCTGTTTGAAAAAGCGCCAATAGTGGTCCGACAGCAGGCAATATTTTATATCGGATCATCCCTTAGGCAAATGAAGGGAAATGACCCCAAAAGTGTTGAGGAATATTGGCCTAAATTAAAAGCACTATGGACTAAGAGAGTTAAAGAAGTAAAGGATGAGGAATTATTGGGATTCATTGATTGGTTGGAAATCGCACCAGAAAACATCGATTCTTTGATTGATTTAATAAAAGCTTCCATACAGCCATCAGGAGGGTATCTCCGTTTGCATAATCTGTTTGAATATCTGCTTGAAAATGCTGGCAGCCACCCAAAATCAACCGCTAGTATATTGTTAGAAGTGATCAGGGTCAAAAAAGCTAGTAAGGAGGGATATATTGACCCCGTTGATATGCGCAAAATAATTGAAGAAACAAGGAAATCTCCTGAATGCAAGGAAATGGTCAATGAGGCTGTTAATATTTTAATGGAAATAGGATATTACGATTTTCGAGGTTTGTATGTTAAGGATAACTGAAAAATATGTAGAAAAACGCATTCTAAGGCACCTTGCCAAAAAGGGTTGGGATTACAACATTAAAACCAAGGGTTTGCATGAACGAGGCCCGGATATTGTTGTAACAGATTCTAGGAATAAAAATAAGGCAAGACGATTTATTATTGAATGCAAAGGAAAATCTTATGCTAGCTCAGCCCCCTCTGCCGATGAAGTTAACTTTTTGTATGCATTAGGGCAATTGTTGTCGCGGATGAAGGTTATTGCTAGGCACGCTTATCTTTATGGTTTAGGCCTTCCAGAAAATAGCGCAAAAAAAGCGCTGCGACGAATCCCCTGGCAAGCGGCGAGGCATTTATGTTTATATGTGTTTTCTGTTGATGATAAAGGGAGAGTAAAAGAATATTCTCCTAAAGACTTCAAGAAATATCCCGAGAATGTGGGAAATAAGAGAATTATATAAAATTGGCAATATGAGTGAACAAGTAAAAGAGTTAATTAAACAAATATACAGTGCCGCAAGAGGATTGCGCGAACTATTTCCAGAAAGGCCTTTTACTCCAGATGGGCATATGGTTGGAAGTATTGGCGAAATGTATGCATCCCAAGATTATGGGATAAAGTTGTCTGGCATAACAAACCCAATTCACGATGGGGTTGTTAATGGGAGAAAAGTACAAGTTAAGACGACGCAACGATCCGGGGTTGAGCTGAAAGGTGAAACAGACCTGCTACTTGTGTTAAAGATTGATGAGGATGGCGGATACGAGGAGATATATAACGGTGACGGCGTGCGTCCCTGGCGATCACTGGCGCATAGGAAACCGACAAAGTCAGGAGAAAAATCAATCTCAATTAAACAATTGAAAGTGCTAAATAATACAGTCAATGTGATAGATAAGATTAAACGAGTTGGATAGCAATAAAATAGTTTTACTGCTCCCAGCATTTTTATTATAGCATTTTTTCGCCTTTTTCCTGTCAAGCCGCCTCATAAATAATATCAATGTAAGGGCGGCTCTGCTCCGTCGGCAAATAAACATATTAAAAAACCTCGAGTATTTTTTTGCCTCCTCCGCGCCCTCCGCCGCAGCTGCTCGACATCCAACTCGCAGCTGCGGCTCCGGGTGACAGGGGCGAAAAAAATGCTTTTTACCTTCCGTGCTGGGAGCAGTTGCTCCCGGCATTATTTTATAGGGAGGTGTTGTTTATGGGTCGTTTGGTTGGCGTGGTTGGCTCTCGCGCTCTGCCTGGTTCTTTTTCCCCGCTTGTTTCCTCTGTCGTTTCCCTCTTCCTTGCTCGGGGCTTCCGGGTTGCTTCCGGTGGGGCAGTGGGGGCTGATTCATTCGCTCTCTCTGCCTTGCTCCAGCAGGGGGCGGCTGCTTCTGGGGTTGTTTTCTCTGCTTGGTCTTCCGCTTCGGGGTTTCCCGCTCCGGTCCGTCCCCAGGTCAGCCGGTTTCTCTCCTCTGGCGGCCGGGTGGTCTGGGGGCCTGCTTCCCCCGGTGCGCCCCGCCAGCAGGCCGTCTTCGCGCTGTTGGGGCGCAATCAGCGGCTCGTGTCTGCCTGCTCGGTTGTGGTGGCTTTCCTCTTCGGTCCTTCCCGTGGGTCTCTCTTCTCCGTCCGCCAGGCTGTTGCCCGGGGTGTGCCGGTGGTTGTTTTCCTCTGCGGGGGCGGGGCTTCTCTCCCCGCTGATCTAGTCAGTCGGTGTTTTGTGTTTGATTTTAGTCATAGGGAGGTGATTTAGTTATGTCGGCTTCGGTTTTGTCTCCATGTCTCCAGTGCGATCATTTACTGCCCGGTGTTCAGTGTGCCCCTCGCAATAGGACGCGATGTGCCCGCTTCCTCGATTATATTTAACACCTTCATAAGATCAGAGAGCATCATCTGTTAATTAGTGAGCTAAAACAGCTTATTTCAAAATAGGAGGTAAATTATATGAGAAATTGTTGTGTTTGCGGCGCGTTTCTGGTTAAGTGTAATGAGAGTATCGATCACATAGCTTTCGAGCCTTATACACTAAATAGGATAGTCTTCATCTGCCAGGGTTGCCTGAATTCAATTCAGGACCAGGTTGAGTACGGCGTATCCTACAAATATGCCGAGGTTTGATCCGTATAGCCCGCCTGCTTTTACCGGTAGGCGGGCTTATTTAAAATAAAAGGAGTTGGGTAAAATGGGCGAATATATTAAGAACACGATTACAGGTGAAGAAAAGAAAATAGGTGTTTTGGATAATTGTTTTTTCAGCCGCAAACAAATCAAGGAGTGGCTTGATGACCCGGCCTGGATCGGTTGGTACGCCGGAAAAGAGGAGGCGGGAACGCTGGGGCGCTTCTATGAAGACCCCAAAACTCTTTATGATGGCGTCGAAGGGCTTAACCACAAAAAATTTGCAATCAAGGTTGTCCTGGACGATGGGGTGGGCTTTGATCATGACGAAGTCCAGCTCAATAGTAAAAGCCATCATTTGGGCAATGGCTACCGATACACTGTCGATTGCCAATTCAAAGGAGAAGCGGAAATATGGGTAACAATCGCCGGTGAACGGTACAACAAGGCCGGAGAAGGCCGGACGATTTTTGCTTGCGACTGTTGCGGTGCTTTGTTAAGTTTACCGCAAAGCACAGTAGATATTGCCCTTGAAAATATGGATCTATCCACAAGAGAATACCTTAAACCGATTCTAAAGGGGATAAAGGATGCTGAAGTTATAAGCACCTAATCTCCAATAGCCCGCTTTCCGGTAGGGGGAGCGGGCTATTTTTTGGTCGCCGGCAAAGCGTGAGCAATTGTGAGCTAATATTGCGTTTCCCTCCCCCACAATCATGCAAGCCATAGGGCGTCTTATTTCGATGTATAATATGCGGGTAAGGGCATGAAAAAACTATACATACTACTCTTAATACTGCTGTTTATTCCCGGCGTTTGTCTTGGGGCGGCAAACGATTTGCAGGCTCTTGCCGACAAATATAATCGCCTGGTTGATCAGCCGTTGACTGTTAGCATCAAGCCGGAGCTATACAGCGTCAAATATGATCTTAGAAAGAATCTTGTCGAGGTCAAGCTTACCGAGTCGTTTTATCAGTCCAAGAGCAATAGTTCGCTTTTCCGAAAGATCGAAAAATATGAACCGACCCTTATTTTTGACTCTGGCATCTGCCGCCTCGCGATGAGCTATCGAATATAACCCCCCGTCTTCATATTTTAGACTGCCAGTTATATGGCAAGACAGAGTTTATGATGGTGAAAAGTTGTAATTACTTGGCCTCCAAATCCCGCTTCTCTTTCACGGGGGAGCGGGATTTTTTATAGTCGCAATTTATAGTCGTTTGCGATACAATTTTGGTAATGAATCACAAAACAACCCTTGCCCTCTCCGGCGGCTTGCTGCAAACGATGAAGAGGGATATCAACCGCGGAGCACCTAAATGCAACGACTAACAATCATCTTTATAGTAACAATGTGTTTTCTTTTTGCGCATATGTCTAATGCATATTCTGATGATCAGCAAATAGGGAATGTTTATAGCACTCCACAGCTTGTTTTAACTGGAGGAGTCAGATTGGCGGGAAAAGAGCAGCCTACCATCCGTGATAGTTTCGTTGAGATTAATGGTGAGGTTGGCTATTATCCGGTTTTAATTAATAAAGGATACTATGGTGTAAATTTGGGTTATTCAACAGTAAGCATTAAAAGTGTTAACCAAAACAAAGTTGGCGTTGGATTGAGTTATAGGGAAATAGTAAGTCCTTCTTTGATAGGAATTACTCTGTGGCTTTATACGAACGAAATATTGTCTGGCAATCAGAAGCAGTATTTTAATAGTGTGGCAGCGGAATTTGAGGCTTCGTTTGGATTGGGCGTTGGCTTTGGGATTGAATTCACAAAATTTGACTATGGACAGATGAAGCAGGGTGATGGCTTATTAGCAACAATTTATGGGAAACTAGGGATTTCTGTTATTCCTACGGATTGGTTAAAAAAATGAAAAACAAATATAATTATCGCAAATTTGCCCTTGTTCTCTCCGGCGGCGGTGGCCGCGGCGCCGCCCATCTTGGAATAATCAAAGCCCTTTTTGAGCAGGGGATAAAGCCTGATATCTATATCGGTTCCTCCGTTGGCGCGATCATTGCCGCCATGATGGCGGTTTATGATGATGTCGATCTTGCCATTGATAAGTATCTTGCCTTTGCCCGCAAGTATGGCTGGTTCAACCTGGTTGACTTCCCGATCTTCCCTCAAAAGAGCATTAAATCAATGGGCGGGCTGATTGATGGTCAGCGGCTGATCGATGTGATAACTGAAGAAGCCGGGCTGTCAGGGGAAAAGCTATCCCAAACAAAGAAGCCGCTTTATATTGTCTCAACTGACCTTAATTCCGGCGATGAAATCGTCTTTGGCTCTCCACAAAAGTTGAGAACACCAAAGAGGGATCATTACCAGCCGCTTTTCTATCCGAAAGACATTCTTATCTCCAAAGCACTCCGAGCAAGCATCGGTCTGCCGGTCCTATTCAAACCGTATCCGAGAAACATCGGGCAGCGCAAGCTTGCTCTCCTTGACGGCGGCATCCGTGACAATTGCCCGATCACGCTGGCAGCATACCTCCCCGATGTTAAATATATCTTCGCTTCGGTCTTGAGCTTCGCCGGCCAGCAGAATATCGACTATTTCCGCAAAGATATTGCCTCCGTCTTCTTTGAATTTCTTGAGATCGCGACCAGCTACTCCCAGGTCGGCAAATCTTGCGAAAACGTCCTGTTTTCTACCAAACCGGCCCCGGCGGTCAGGATCGTCAACCCCGGTCTCTTTTCCATCAGCCCGCTTGCTTTGAATAAGAGCGAGATAATGATCGCCAGCGCGTACCGGACAATGCGCTCGATCCTTGATAAATTTGACGATCCCCGGCAATTCTGGCAGAGATGGGATAATAAAAAGATCGCCGGTTTTCATGCTCCGCGGTGGAAAGCGGAAAGGTTAGGGCAGGCGAGGGCGGATATTGTCGGTATTACCGATCAGCGATCACCAGTTGAGAGGGATTTGAAGAAAAAGAGCTTAAAATACAGGCTGGCGAAGCTGTTTAAATAGGGCTTTGTTCCCTTGCTTTTTGCCCTTATGAGAGGGAAAACACTAATTATTTCTGGATTCGATGACGTTGCGACTCACAATGCTTATTTTTTGGCCACTTTTTATTTGCACTCTCAACTGCCCAAGAGTATAATTTCTATTAAAATGAACGATAAGAGAGTTGTCATAACCGGACTTGGCGTTATTGCTCCTAATGGAATAGGGAAAGAAGAATTTTGGAAATCAAATATTGCTGGTAAATCTGGCATTTCTCTTATAAAAGGATTTGATACCAAGAATTATGACGTTAAAATTGCCGGAGAAATATCTCGTTTTAATCCCCTGGATTACTTAGAGCCCATCAAAGCGAAAAGAATGGATCGTTTTGCTCAGCTTGGTGTCGCAGCTGCAAAAATGGCTCTTTCTGATTCTAAAATTGATTTAGAAAGGGAAAACAAAGATAAAATTGGTGTTTGTTTGGGTTCTGGTTTAGGTGGGGCTTTATTTCATGAGGAACAGATGCAAGTCATTTTCGATCGGGGGCCAAGCAGAGCTAACCCCTTATGTGTTCCCCGAGTTTGCCCCAATGCGGTTGGCGGACAAATATCGATAGAATTTGATTTGAGAGGCCCTAATATAACGGTTTCGACTGCATGTGCTTCTGGAACACATGCAATCGGCCAGGCTTTTGACATGATTCGTTGGGGAAGAGCAGACGTATTAGTTGCTGGTGGGGCAGAAGCGCCTCTAACACCTTTTACTTTTGCTGCCTATAGTGCATTGCAAGTATTATCGAAAAGAAATGAAGCTCCGGAAAAGGCAAGTAGACCTTTTGATAAAGAAAGAGATGGGTTTGTTTTAAGTGAAGGGGCTGGAATTATTATATTGGAAGAGCTCAATCATGCTAAAAAACGAGGGGCGTATGTCTATGCTGAACTCATTGGTTATGGATTGACAAGTGGTGCTTACAATATGGTTATTCCACTCCCTAGCGGAAATGACGCCGCAAATTCGATGAGATTGGCTATAGATGATGCCAAGATTAATTTGGAAGATATAGATTATATAAATGCACATGGCACATCAACGCAAATGAATGATAAAACTGAGACAAAAGCGATAAAAGATGTTTTTGGTAAATATGCGAACAAATTGAAAATAAGTTCAACTAAATCAATGATAGGACATTCAATTGGTGCTGCTGGGAGTATTGAAGCAATAATATGCGCTTTAGTTATAGAGAATGGCATTATCCCCCCAACTATTAATTATGAAACGGTTGATCCAGAATGTGATTTAGATTATATTCCAAATCATGCTAAAGAAATGGTGGTTAATAATGTTCTATCGAATTCCTTTGGTTTTGGCAGCACAAATGCGACTATTGTTTTGAAGAGGCATAAATAATCGAGGAGGCCAGAATGTCACAGGAAAATATAGAAATAAAAGTAAAGCAAGTCTTGTCGAAACAATTGGAAATAGATATTAATAAAATCAACACAGAATCTTTGTTAGTCAATGATTTAGGCATGGATTCATTTGGAGCAGTTGAGCTTGCCTTTGGATTATCAGATGAGTTTAATATCAAAGTCCCCTTAGAAGATTTAGGCGCAATTAAGAAAGTAGAAGATGTAGTTGATTACATTGGAAAAAAACAAGGAGGGAAATGATTATGGAAAAAGAGTTTGTTTTTGAGAAGACCGCTTATTTGCATGACACTAATCTGTTTGGGAACGTTTATTTTGCTCGTTATTTTGAATGGCAGGGAATGGCAAGAGAGGAATTCTTTAGGCAAGTTATGCCTAATATCCAACAATTTCTAAAATCTGGTATTAGACTGGTCACAATTGACGCTTCTATGCAATATAAAAAAGAGGTTACGCTATTTGACCAGGTTTTAATCAAATTAGCAGTTGATAATCTGAAAATAAGCACATTTGATTTGATATTTACATTTGTAAATAAGAATACTAATGATGTTATTGCGACTGGTAAACAAAAAATCGGCTTTACGGACGCTTTATACAAAGTGATTCCCATACCAGATGAATTTAAGATGGGTTGGGAAAAACTAACAAAAAATATGTTGTAAGCTATACCGTCGCGGGCTTAAAAACAAAACATGAATCCATATTCTATCCCTCCTTTGATGGCTGCAATAGTGGCATTACTATTGGGGCTATTAATATATTTTAAAAATAGGAAGTCGGAGAGGAATATCGCCTTTGCATTATTATGTTTGTCTACAATTGTCTGGCAACTTACTTGGACAATACTTTTTAATATACATGACAACGGAATCGCGGCGGTCCTTGTAAAAGTTGGTTATTCTGGAATAATCTTTCTTCCTATAACTATATTTCATTTCGCCGTAAAATATGCAGAAAAGAAAATCGATCGTATAATGTCATATATTGCATATGCGATAGGAGGCATCCTGTTAATTGTTTTATGGGGTACGGATTATTATATCAAAGGAGATTATCAATACTTTTTTGGGTATTATCCTAAGGCCTCTTATCTTCACCCCTTTTATTTAGTCCTTTTATTTATTCTCGTTTGTCGTTGCTATATTATATTTAATTCCAAACTAAGAGAGAAGGAATCTTCCGTGTTCCAAAAAGATCAGGCAAGATATCTAAAAATGTCGGTTGTGGTTTATTCCGTTGCGGCAACGGATTTTTTGGCCAATTATGGGATAGAGTTCTATCCGGTGGGATTTATTTTTGTTGTCTTGTCTTTGGGCATTATAGCTTATACAATCACTAAACATCGCTTGATGGATATATCTGTTATCATTAGCCGTTTAACGGCAGAGATAATTTCTATTGTATTCTACGGGACTATTTATCTTATTTTAATTTGGTTGTATCGAATAAATGTTTCTACTAACACAGATTTATTGTTTGTATTGTGGAGCATGGTGTATGGAACGATCGTCGGCCGCACTCATCATCCAGTCCGTCTTTTCTTGCAAACAACATCAGACAAATTGTTTCTCCGTGGTAAATACGATTATTATAAAGAGCTATCTAACGCCAGCGCCAGAGTAGGGAGGAAGCTATCTCTCGCATCCATTCTCGGCATCCTTTATGAAACTTTTCACGATGTTGTAGAAATATCAAGTCCAAGAATATTTCTGCCCGAGAATTTCTCCGATCCACAAAAGCCTTCCGGTCGCTATGTGGTCTATGACGGGGAGCCCTTTTCTCCGTTAACAGATGGGCCGGCAGTTGCTGTGGATAGCCCGCTTGTAACGAAGCTCATTTCCTCGCGACACACCGAATTCATGATCAAAGAGATAAATGCCTGTCTTGTGACGCCGTGTATGCTTGAGGATCGTCTGATCGCCTTTTTCGCGCTGGGGCCAAAACTTTCGGAAGACCCTTATACCGATGAGGACATCCGCCTGCTTGAGGTCCTTGCCAGCCAGGTGGCGATCGCCCTCGATCACACGAGATCCTACGAAAAGATAAAAAATGATTATGATGCGAATGAAAAGAAGCTTTATGATACGGAAAGATTGTTAGCCCGTTCGGAAAAAATCGCGTCAATGGCTAATTTAATTCAAGAGTATAATCATGAGATCAAAACGCCACTGGCTATTATGAAAAGCAAAATAGAATTATTGGATAACGAAGGGGATATTGGGAATCTCAATGATTTTAAGAAATATATGATAGAACAAATAAATCGGGCTAGTGATATCGTCGAAAGCACTTTGCGGCTTAGTACCCCAACGGCGCGCCAAGAAATAGAAATCAATCTTAATGATGTTATAAACACGTCGTTGCAATTGTTTCCGCCTAGCGGGGTTCATTTGATAAAAGAATTAAATCCGACGCCGCTGATCATGGGGGACAGAGATGATCTGCAAACAGTATTTATCAATCTCATAAAAAACGCGGTGGAAGCCATGCCCGACGGCGGGGATTTAAAAGTTTCTACTTATTCGGCGATTGAAGCCAACAAGGCGGTAGCGTACGCCGAAGTTTCCGACACCGGCGCGGGAATCCCGGAAGAAAACATGGAAAAAATCTTTGAACCGTTTTTCAGCACCCATGTAACTAAAGGCCGAGGGTTAGGCTTATCAATTGTCTTTCGCATTATTCGGGAGCACCTGGGTAAAATTGAGGTAAAAAGCAAGGTTGGGGTCGGTTCAACATTTAAAATGCAGTTTAAGGCGCTGAAAAAATAGTCTATCAGGTTTCGCCTGCGCCCTTTTTCTTTTCTTTTTCCAACTCTTCCAAGCGCGTGTATTTTTTCTCGCGTGTCTCATCGATCATATGCCCGATTTCTTCCTGAAAAACACGATCGACGGTATCAATTAATTCTTGCCGGTTAAAGGGCTTTCTCAAATAAGCAGCCGCCTTTCCCACCGACGGGTGAGTGGTCACATTTAATTTTTCCTCGTCTTCGTAGGCGGTCAGGATAATAATCGGCATTAATTTAAAAAACGGTTCTTTCTTGCGGAATTCTCTAATAAATTGCAAGCCGTCCATTTCCGGCATTTTTAAATCCAAAATGATGCATTTCACCTTGTTTTCCGCTAATCCCAATAAGCGTTTGTTTTTATCCAGAACCTCAAATGCTTCTATCCCATTATGCGCAATAACTGCGTTGTATCTTTCCGTCCTCCGTAATATTTCTGCTATATTTTCTGCTGTCTTAATTTCATCTTCCACCACTAAAATCAACGGCTTTTCCATTATCTATCAGCTCCTTTATAGATTGAATAACCATGCCAGGTTTTATAGCACCACTTAAAATATTCCAGAAAAGCCCGGATCGGGCCGGCGAGAATTCCCCAGATAAGCAATGGAGGGTAGAGTATAATTCCAAAAATCAAAATGTCCTGAATAATGTGCCCGATCATGCCGGGGACTTTCTTCCTTTTTTCTGCGAAAGCCCTTTCGGCTTCCCGCCTTTGTTCCGCCATATTGATACCTCTCAAATAAGCCGCTTTCCAGGCATCCTCTTTCCACTTGGGATATTTTAAAAGTTCGATCGCATCCTGGCGAACATATTTTCTCACAGTTTCCCAGCGATCAACCGTAATGCCGATAATGCCGATGATTAACCCATAAATTAATGACCAGGCCAACACAAAGGGCAAGGTTAATATAATGAAGAGGATAAAAATAGCTTTGTGCGGGGCGAGAAAACTTTCAATAGATTTCATTTGTTTTTCCTTTTAAAAGGCTGTTGTTGTTGTTATTATAAGATAGACTGCTTTATCAAGTCAAACTCATTATCTGCTTTTCCCGAGGATGGCGCTTTTTTATGACCCGCTTGAGGTCTTTGATCGCCACTCTGGTATAAATCTGGGTCGAATCGAGCGATGCATGACCCAGCAACGCCTGCACGTGCCGGATATCCGATTACCTGATGGATATTCATCGCCAGGCCCAAATCGGCCCCGGCTTTCGGCAGTGGCTTCCCTTTTTCCCCATAGCCCAAAAAGCGGGAAGTGAGCACAAGTTAAACCGGCCAAAGGCCGATAATACATACGTGCTGATATGGTTAAGAAAAAATGCACATGGAAAAGTGCAGTGAAATTTTCGCCAAAATCTGCCGATAAACATCAGGATAGTCTAATCGATCTCTGGAGATACATCAATGAAATTAGACGATAAAATACAAACCAGACGAGTCGCTTACCTCCTCAAAGGAGAGCAATCCACTGCCTTTGAGCTGGCCTTATTGTACTATATTTTAGCCACACGAAGAAGCGCCGAAGATAAGATCGCTGACGCCTGCCTTAAATCGATCCAGTGGCTGAAAAAAGTGGAAATCGGTATCTCCGATGACATTTCTCTGCTTAAACCATCCGATCAATTAAAATCACTCGAAAGAGCGTTAGTTAATAATAAAGCTATGATCTGCCGACAGGCAGACCTGCCGGATCGGCAGGCGTTGGTACACGCCATCCCGATTAATAATTGGGATTTTGGGTTAGCTTACTAAATATAGTTAGCTGATCACTTAGGTATTGACGTCCAGTGCTTCCTTATTCCTCAATTGGGGAAAGGGAAGTACTGGACGTTTTTTATTGGGTGGGGTGTCGAAATTTCGTCAAAAGGTGACGAAAAATTCGACAGTTGACTGAGGATAAAACATGAAAATTATGATAAAAACGGGAAAAAATAAAATAGGGATAGCTGGCAATAAAATTGCTTACTACACATTATAATGGTGTTGATGGTAATGGCGAAAAGGAGTAATAAACATGGTAAAATATAGATGTTCAAAAACGGAGGCGCGGCATGCGTGATTTTGATACCTCCCGTATCTATCTTTTTTCTTTCCTCACATATTTTCGTAAAGGAGTAAATTATGTCTAAAAAATTGCTAGTGATCGCAGCCGTAGTTTTATTCGCTTCATCCATCCAGGCCGTTGATTTACCCGCCGCAGCGGGCTTGACCATTGATGAGATTATCAACAAAATTCAATCCAACCAATCCAAGATCAAAGACATGTATGCGGAGACCACTACAATCATAACCTCAAATATGGTCATGCCTGGTCAGGAAAGCAAAGGGCCTCAAAAAATAACCCAGAAATCAAAGATGTGGACGAAGGGGGAGGACAAATCAAAAATCGAAATGCTGTCACCAACCAGGCAAATCACTATTACTAACGGCGATCAAATGGCGATAATCGATCCCGAAACGGGGCAGAAAACGGTGCAGGATATGTCGAAAATTAAGGGTCAGATGCCAGGGGGCAAGGGTCAAGGAAGTATGAATCTAGACAAAGCCAAAGAGTTTTTCTATTTTTCCGCCCGGAAGATTACCGCTGCGACTGCCGGCGGCAGCGACACTTATATCATTACCGGTGTGCCGAAGCAACAGAATCGGTTTATGGGGAAGATGGAATTTTATGTTGACAGTGAAAAGTGGCTGCCGACCAAGATAATGATGTATGACCCGAAGAATAAGCCGATGAGCCAGACGGAGATCGAGTACTCGTCCGTTGAAGACGGCTCGGCAACGGCGGCGGAAGGGTCGGTTATTTTCGTTCAATCAAAAAACAAATCCGTTATCAGCTCACCGATGGGGAAGATGGAGGTCGGGGTCGAGTATGGCGCTGTTAAGATCAATAGCGGTATAAGCGATGACGAATTTACAATATAGAAAGGAATTGTTATGAGGGTAATGAATATTCGGGGTAATACAGGTTTGATATCAGCGATTGCTTTATTATGCGCAATAAATATGCCTAGTCCATCGTTTGCGATTGATCAGGCGCCTTATGGGGCGTTCAAATCAAAGGCGGGAGACATAAGAGATGCCATTAAAGAATATGAAAATGATTCAAAAAGTAAGTTAATAGATATAAGTCTGAATGCTGAAATCCCCTCAACAATGTATGCTGGGGATAAATATGTTATTAAGGTCCACATTATTGGTAATTATGATAATAATGAAAGCCATGATATTAATGCAAATACTGTCATGGCTTTTCCTGGTTTTGCGCAAGAAAAGAGCAATGTTATCAATTTAAATGAATACAATTATTACGCGCCAACTACTGAAGGAGAATATAAGGTCAATATTAATGCTTCTTATCAAGACAAGCAAATATCCAAAACTTATGTGATTAATGTGATTAACAATGCGGATGAGTACATTTCGGCCTTGAATGTTTATGGCGGAAATCTATCCTTGTTTGGGGTAGAAGGGCTTCTTGCCGGGGGGAGGGTCAACTCATTCCTTGATGGTGTATTTTATGCCACTGCCTATACTAGGAAAAGGAATATCGGCTCAGATTCATACATAGTAGGTGGCGAGGGCGGAACCAAGTTTTTAAGCAAAAGAATATTTAATCAAGTGTATGTATACGGGGGATTAGGCATAGGATTTGATGTTTACTCGAGCGGTGGTCCCGGTTTTATGTTTGGACCGACTGATTCTATAACTAATATTTATTTGGATCCAAGCGTTGGCTTAATAATAAATGTGCGTTATTTTTGTGTTTTTACGGAAGCTAAGGCGAATATTTACAATGGAGATTCGATAGGCATGATTAGGTTTGGCTTGGGAATATAATTAAGTAAAAGCAGTATTGTGAGATTATGAAAAAGATATTAATATTATTGTTGTTACTCTTGTGCATAAAAGGAGCATCAAATGCCTCCTTTTATGACGGGACTGTTACTTATCCAAAATATTTAGTAATTCTTGTCCATGGAATAGGCGGAAATTATGCTAACTGGACAGACAAAAAATATGATGATATTAAAAACATTGATATTAATAATCTTGATAATTATGGCTCCTATGGAGGGTTTAAAAAACACCTTGAAAAACCAGTGTCTGAAGGCGGGTTAGGATTAAAGGGGAATGTATATGCTTATAACTTTTCTGCGCCTTGTGGGTCGGCAATAAATAATGCACGCGAATTAGGCGATCGAAAATATCATAATCCTACGCCAGAAATGGGCGGCTTATGTTGGCTAGCGAAAGCCAAAAACGATTTCAAAAACAATTTTAAAAAAGTCGTAGGAAGAGACCCGTCGTCATCCGAATGCCCATCAAGATATATTTTAATTGTTCATTCGCTGGGCAATTACGCCGCAAGGGGATATATTTACTCGAACAATTTAAAAGGCATGTTTAAAGAAGGGTTTTATAATTACGATGTCGACAAGGTTGTTTTTGTTGATGCTGTCTTAAATGGATCAACAATGGCTTATGTGCCTTTTGCCACTGCCTATGCTATTGGCTCTTATGCTTCCGATCAATTTAATAATCTTCAGAATAATGGCTTGCCTCAATTTGATTGGAGTTCTTTAAAGAAGAAAAGTTATTTGGAAACATTTTCTGAAATACGCAGTTATACGAAAGAGGGGCTAGCCTCATTCGCGGCTCTTGCCGCCCCATATATTAAAGATCAGTTGCTCGGTGGCGATTTATTTGGACCATATCAATTTGGGGCTGATATATCTGGTGCATTTATTATGGTTCCGCAATTATATAATTCGTTGGGAGGTTTGCGAATCCCTAATACAGCTTGGGGAGGACTTCCCGATTTACTGCCAGGGGAATATTTTGGAAATACAGCCAGATTGCTTAATAATGTGGAGCCATTGCCGCAGGAGTATGAACCTACATATAGCATTGTCTATGGCAGCGGCATGCCTGTATTTGAGCCGTATGGAACAGCAGCTAAAGAAGTGGCTCAATTATTCTCTAATACTAGATACAATTATGATTGTGCTCAATATATTGAACAAGGCGCTTTAACTAATGGCTTTGATTCTTATGATATAACTAAACACGTAGAAAATGACTTTCTTGGCAAGTTTCTAAATATGGGGTACCAAAAGCTGACGCTTTTCCATCCATCATTTTACGGGTTACCAACTTCTCAGGCAAAACTTCTCAGCTTACTCATGGCAAGATATGGGGCTGGTTTTTATACTAATGACGGGGATGGGGCTGTTAATATTCAGAGCCAAAAAGGAGAGAACATTAAGTATCTATCAAAGGCATTAAGACATCAAAAGGTGTTTAAAAGCGAAAAGTTTGAAAAATACTTAAATAATGACTTCCCTGTTATTGTTGCTGGATGTGAGGTTGCGATTGCTGCGTCTGCTGCCGTTTTGGCATGGGGAGGGACTCCTTATCCAATAGCCTGGGAAAGTTTTTGGTGGTATCGTTTTGGCCCAGCAGCTTCTCTTGTTGTTGAAGTATATAATGATAAGGATGAAATCAATGAATGTATTGAAGCGCACTCGGGCATCCTAAAGGAAAACGCTACGCTATCTACAGCCCTTCTAGATTCGGTTGCTATTTTTGAAACCGTTGATCTTCAAACTATTGCTTCCAGCGAAGTTGGCGGCTCATTAGAAGCGTCGGCGCTATCTTTTCCTTTAGGTTCAGTCGTTCCCTCCGGCTATGAATCCATCAAAGTCAAAAGCATGACCGAAAACAGGAGCGCAATCGGCACTGTCAATCTGCCTGTCCCGATGACGCTTAAAGCGTTGTCCGCTTCAGGGGAAGGGGAAAGAAAATATGTGACGCAAATGACCGTGACCAAGCCGCCTACGCGGATCGCCGGAAAATTGAATTATCTGGTCCCGGCCTTAATGAAGAAATTTGAATATTCTTTCAATTTCGCCGCCTGGAAGCCGATCGAAAACGTGAATCCCGAAACCGGAGAATTTGTTTTGGAGAATTTGCCCTTTGCAGAAGGCCAAAACGTCCTGGCCGTCCGCGCCGAAAATGCCGTCGGTATAAAGTCCCATCAATTGCTGAAAATAATCCTTAACACCATCCCTTTACTAGCCTCCGAATTTTCTCCCATACCGGGGACATATACCAAGAACAACCAGCCGACTTTCAAAGGGAAATTCGCCAAAGCTGCTTACAGCGGCGATCCGCTGGAAAATGTCAGCTTAACTACAGCTAGGCTAATGATTGGGACGGAAGAAATTGACGTTACCGGACAGGTCAAGACCACGATCGGCGGCGGGACATACGACAAGCATATGTGGTTTGAATTTACCCCCGACGATCCGCTCCCCGACGGGCAATATACTCTGGTCGTTGTGGCTAACAGCAATGTCGGGATATCCCAGGCAGTTATGGACCTAACAATCGATACCACTGCGCCGACGATTGCCATGACACCCCTGCAGCCATATTCCCCCCGCGCCCCGGCCACGATTCGCTGGTCCGCTTCCGACGAGGCCTCGCCTAATCTCACCTCCGTCCGCTGTGATCTCTACGACTCAAGTAATAATCTAGTCACCACCATCGCCACCACCGATTCCCTCTCCAAAGGTGAAAATTTCTTCTCTTGGAACCCAGCCGAAACCAGCATTCCTGCCGATGGCTCTTACAAAGTAAAAATTAAGGCCTTCGACTTGGCCGGAAACTCCGCCGTTGCCGAACAACCGATTGTCATCGATTCAACCCCACCCACCGTTGCTACTGTCCACGTTGAGCCCAACCCCATGACCTCCAAGACCACCGAGCTGGGACTTACTGCCCGATCGGATGAGAAATCAACAGTGATCATTAAACTTAACAATACAACCAATAATTCAACGACCGCTTATCTTACCCAAGCCGCCCCGGCTTCAGATGGGAAAGGCGGCTTCCTCGCTGCCTATAGTTGGAAATACGGTGATATGTTTGCGAAAGGGCCGGAGGACGGGATTTACCGGGTTGAGGTTATCGCCCGCGATGAGGCCGGGAACGAAAGTGTCCCGAAGACATTGGAAGCCGTCCGTATCGACCGAACCCCGCCAAAAATATATGGTCAAATCACCAGTCCTTACGTCTTATCAAATATCGGTAAAAACGCTTATCAAACAACTTTGTCATATAATCTTTCTGACGCTTCGAACGTGAAAGTAAAAATATACAACTCCAACACCGGCACGCTTGTAGATACCATTCCTGCGGCGCCGGCGGCCAATGGTGCAAATCAGATCGCCTGGGATGGCAGCAGTTCGGCCCTGCCCAAAGGGGCGTACCGCTTTCAAATAATTGCGGAGGACGATATTGGCAACGTCGGCACAGCTTATGCTTCTTGCGTCAAGGATGGGATCGCGCCCGAAATTTCTTTCCCGGCGGAGGACGGAACCGAAGTAGCGGGGACGATCTCCATTCGCGGCACCGCCATTGATCCCGATTGGACCAACGACAAGCCGTTCAAAGATTATCGGGTATATTACAAGAAAGCCGGTGCAGATTGGCAAAGCGATTATATTGAAGTTCCTCAAGTCAATCGCGACCCTAAAGATCCGAAAAATATTTCCATTCGACCCCTGCAAAACAACTCGACTTTAGCCTATTTGTATACGAATAACCTTGAGAACGGCGATTACACAATTAAGGTTGAGGTTAACGAGGAAAACGGCGAGACATTGGCCGCCTCTCGTCTTATTAAGGTCAATAACGATTCAATGACTGCCTCCTCAATTCAAGCCCCATATGTCAAATTAAAATCTATTCAGCCATTGATCGAATTCAAAAGCGACGACTCCGTCAAACTGCCGCTCGGTTTCATCAACAGCGTCAAACCAGCCAATGTCTATGTTGAGGTCACAAAGACCGGAAGCGTTGAAACGCCGGTATACTTTAAATACTTCCCGAATATCCTCGGCGCGCCGTTCATCGGCAAGCCGGATTATAAAGCTGGGACTGATCTTGGTTACTTTATCTGGAGTGACGATGACGGATATCATCTTCGCTGGTCGGTTGATGGCTCAAACCACAAGTTCACTGGGAATATCATTTTAACCAGCGGCGCTGGTTATTCGGACGTTAAAACGATCGGCGGCGGCATAACTGTGAAATCCCCCCTCATCAGCTGGGATAGTTCAATATCAGGTGGGGAAGGAGGCATCGACTTCAAGGTTGCTGCCGGCCAGCTGATGATCTCGACTAAAACTGATGAAGACCCGGCTTCCCCCTCAATTACCGCCGATAATGTTTATCTCGGCATTTCAAAATTCAGTCAACAATATCTGCCGATAATTATCGATGTTGCCGGCCAGCGGCTGGTGGATGTTTCCAGCATGGGAAAAGCGGCTGAATCATCAAATCTTGAGCGGTCAACCCAAACGATCGACTGGAACGGCAAGCTCGATACCGGCGCGTATGTCGATAATGGCAGTTATATCGTCCGGGTCCGCGCGGAAGGGGTGGATGGGGTAGGGGTTGCTACCGATGAAGCGATGGTAGAAATCAAGACTCCGTTTGAAATTTCCAACTTAAGGGCTGATCCAGCCGACCGGAAATTCAGCACCATCGGCGGGATCGATCGGGTATCGGTCTTCTATAATGTTTCCAAGGATTCGATCGTCACGGCGAATGTGTTTGACAGCAGTGATAAATATGTCGCGACTATTGCTAATGGGAAAGAGGTTCTGGGGACAACCAATCTGAATAACCAGCTCTCGGTGGTCTGGCGGGGCAATTTCCCCGATCCTGACAGTGGGACGGTGGTAACGGGAGGGACGTATAAGA
>Ga0265296_1001107_pt1 | contig 33092 bp, 32 predicted proteins | sample MunlanPumphouse1_FD_189073 | JGI IMG/M metagenome (GOLD analysis project Ga0265296, IMG submission 189073) | Groundwater microbial communities from a municipal landfill in Southern Ontario, Canada - Pumphouse #1 | ecosystem: Environmental > Aquatic > Deep subsurface > Groundwater | place...
CCCCAGCGCGTCCGCCGTAAGTTCGGCCATTTTCCAGGCATCGGCCAATCCCTTTTTTCCGGTCCAGGTATTGGCGTTGCCGGCATTGGAAATGATGGCTTGCGCCAGGCCGCCGTTTAAATTAGCGCGGGATACAATTACCGGATTGCCCTTTACCTGATTGGTGGTAAAAACGCCGGCGGCGACGGCCGGCACTTTGGAATATATTAATGAAAGGTCGGGCTTGCCTGATTTTTTTAATCCGCAGGCGATACCGGCAGATAAAAAACCTTTGGGTGAAGTTACGGTCATGGGAACAGCGCGAGCTGCTTAAGCCCGGTGGTTTCCGGCAGCCCGTAGATCAGGTTCATATTCTGCACCGCCTGTCCGGCCGCTCCCTTTATGAGATTATCGATCGTGGACATCACGATAACCGTTCCAGTGGCTTCATTGATCGAAAGACCGATATCGCAGCGATTTGTTCCGGTGATGTTCTTTGTGCAAGGTTCTCCTGATTCGTAAATCCGCACGAAAGGCGAGTCTTTGTAAAACTCTTTATATAATTTAATTAGTTCATTAATTGTTAATTGTTTATTGTTAATTGTTAATTTCGCATATCCCGTGACAAGAATGCCCCGGTCCATAGGCATCAGGTGAGGAACAAATGTGACCGGGAAGTTTTGTCCGGCGATCAAAGAAAGCTGATATTCAATCTCTCCCATGTGGCGATGGTTATTTACGGCATAAGCGACAATGCCGTCGTTGCGTTCGCAAAAATGGACTTTTAGCGAAACGCCCCTCCCCGCTCCCGAAACCCCGGACTTGGCGTCAAGCATTATCGAATTGTTGTCGATCAATCCATTTTTTACCAGCGGCGCCATACCGAGGATCGATGCGGTAGGATAACAGCCCGGATTCCCGATCAGCCGCGCCTTTTTTATTTTTTCCTTGTTTATTTCCGGCAGGCCGAACACCGCTTCCGCCAGTATCGCCTTGTCTAAATGTTCCACTTTATACCATTTGTAAAAAACTTTTTCGTCGTTAAAACGATAATCGGCGCCGAGGTCGATCACTTTTTTCCCCGCTTTGATCATTTTAGGGACATAATTTATTGCGATTCCGTGAGGCAGGGCCAGAAAGACCAAATCGATATTGTTTAAATTTTTATCAAGATCATCAAGCGTAAGACAGGGCAGATCGCATTCACCCTGCAAATGCGGATAAAGCTCCGATATCTTTTTCCCTTTATGCGCTTCCTCCGACATCAGCCAGACCACCTGCGCATCGGGATGCCGAAGCAATATCGAAAGCAAATTCATTCCCGCGTATCCGCCCGCGCCGACTATTCCTATTTTCATTTGTACCTTTTCACCTCAAATTTATATAATTCGACCGATTCGTCAGTATGGATACCTGCTTTGCGCCTTGATATCGCGATCTGCTGTTCCGGCGTATCAACGCCGGGAAGGTCCGGCAACAGCAATCCTCTCTTCATCCCTGATTTTACTATAATTCCGAACCTTTTTGCATCTAATTCTTTGACTGACGCGACTTTGACGGGCTCGGTCAGGACATCAACTGAAATTTCAAGCTCCGGAATTTCTTCTTTCGTAACGGGAGGAAAACGCGGGTCCCGGGTGGCCGATTCGATCGCGTTGCGGATTACTTCTTCCGCTATGCTCTCCGTAGTCGGAGCAAAAGTCCCGATACAGCCGCGCAGTTCGCCCTTTTTTTTCAGTGAAACAAATACGCCGGCGCGGCCCATCATCTCTTCCGTTAATTTTTCCGGAGGATCGATCCTTTTTTTATTTACGATGTAGGATTCTATCGATTTTTTGGCTAATTCAACTAGTGGGTTCAAATGTTGCTACCATATATCCGACTCCAAACGGGCCTTCATATGACAAGACCTCATTTTTTACATCGATCCCGTCAAACGCGCCCAGAAGCATTGCGATCGACCAAAGCGCGTCCTGGCCGGCGCTCTCCGCCAGCTTTTCATCAAAATTAAGTATCCCCTGCGCATCATTGCGCCTTACCAGGTCGACCAGCTTTTCATCAAAAACTTTTCCGGACGGGTCAAATCCGTTGGGCGCGTCATTGGTCAACCGGTGGGACATGTCCGCCGATGCCACGATCGCGATCTTCCGGTTAAGCTTTTCGGCGGCGCGGGCAAGCACCTTGCCGAAATCAAAAAGTTTTTTAAGGGGTAATAAAGCGATGGCGATCGGAACGATCGGTTTTTTGACGCCGGCTTCCGCGATGTAATACATCGGGACCAGCACGCCATGGTCAAGAACGGTCTCGGGCATGCGGGAAACGAGAAGAGCATCCTCTTTTACCATGGCAACCGCCAGTTCCGGATCGCCTTTAAAAGAAAAGCGCGGATTGCTTGCCCCAAAAGCGGCAAAATCACCTTCAAAGACCGGGCTGGTATAAACCGGGATGGAAGATCCTAAAACCGCTCCGTGAGGCGTGATCACGATGATCGTGTCAATATCTTTATCTATGGCCTTTAACCTGCGCGCAGCTTCCCTTAATGCCCTCTGGCTGCGTTCCGCGTCTTTGATCCTTGCTCCCCCGACCGGAGGCACGAGCATCGGAGGATGCGGAGAGATCATTCCGAATTTAATCATTGTTTGAAAGTATGATATAACATTTATTTTTAAACTGCAAGATTTTTTGATATAATGTTCGTCATGCTGAAAATCTCCATATCCGGAGTGAGAGGGATCGCGAATGAATCGCTGACTCCCGAGGTCTGTCTCAATTTTGCCAAAGCGGCCGGGACCTATTTTAAGGGCGGGACGCTGGTTCTTGGCACTGATACCCGCGTGTCGTCAGAATTTATAAAAGGGATCGTAATGCAGGGCCTCTTATCCTGCGGGTGCAAGGTCATCGATCTGGGGATCGTCCCCACCCCAACTGTCGGTTTTATGATAAGAGAATTAAAAATTGACGGCGGGATCATGATCACCGCTTCCCACAATCCCGGAGAATGGAACGGATTAAAATTCCTCCGTTCAGACGGCATTTTTCTTAACGCGGAACAAGCGGAAAAGCTGATTGGCATTTACCAGTCGGAAGAATTTTTGGAAGGGTCCGGCGGATCGGTAAGATTTTTTAAAAAAGCCGGGGACCGCCACATAAAAAAAGTATTAAAGACCGTTAACGCCTCAAGAATAAGATCAAAAAAATTCAAAGTAGTGATCGACTCCGTCAACGGCGCCGGATCTTTGATCACTCCGCAGTTGTTAAAAAAACTCGGCTGTAAAGTGGTCGAGATAAATACCGATATAAAAGAACCCTTTCCGCACGGAGCCGAACCGACGCCTGAAAATTTGGCCCAGCTAAGAGAGGCGGTATATGCTGAAAAGGCAGATATCGGCTTTGCGCAGGACCCTGATGCCGACCGGCTGGCCATGGTCACCGAAAAGGGCGTTTCGGTCTCTGAAGAATACACGCTGGCTCTTTGCGTTGAGCACATTCTCCTGACCAGGCACAGCGGCAGAAGGATCGTCGTGGCCAATCTCTCGACCACCAGGGCAATAGATGAAATAACCCACAAGCTGGGCGGAGTGGTTTTGCGCACGCGCATCGGCGAGGTCTATGTGGCGGAAGAGATCAAAAAGGAAAAAGCATTGATCGGCGGAGAAGGGAACGGCGGAGTGATCTTTCCGGAGGTCGGCTATAACCGCGATTCGCTTGCCGGGATCGCGCTTATACTTGACCGCCTGGCCGGGGAAAAGAAAAAAATATCCGAGATCATAAACGCGCTGCCTCAATATTTTTCGGCCAAAAAGAAGATAGAGTGCAAAAACCAGCAGGAAGCGGAGAATATAATGGACAAGGTCAAAGAAGTTTTTAAGAGTGGGACGCTGGACACTACCGAAGGCATTAAAGTCATCTTAAAAGATTCCTGGGTGCATATCCGCCCCAGCAATACCGAACCGATCGTAAGGGTGATAGCTGAAGCTAAAAGCGCGGACGAAGCGGAAGCGCTCGCGAACCGGATCCTAAAGATTTAAACTCTTCATTCTTTCTTCAAGTACGGTCTTGGGCATATTAAGAAAACGCGCGGTGGAATGGATGTTCTCTCCTGTTTTTTTATACGCCAGATTTATCAGCTTTTTTTCAAATTTATCTCTTAACGAAGCTAAATTCTCCATGTTGGCAAGAGATTCTATATAGGAAGTGAACACCTTTTTGTTAAAATCCAGATTATGGATCGTATCGCCGTCCGGCAGTGCGGAGTTTATTAAGTTTTCAAGCTCATCATAATTCCCCGGAAAATTATAATAAGACATGAACTCCAAAACCTCGCTTGAGACTGAATTATCATTAAGATACTCCGACATGATCGCAGGAAGGTCTTCTTTCCGTTCCCTTAACGGAGGAACGGTCAGGACCTCAAAATTATTAAGCTGGCGGACCTGATCAATGTCGCTGGTCCCAAGGATGACCTTTATTTCGCGCGCGGTTTTCTTGTTCAGGTAATCAATAATGCTCAAACGGAAATGCTCGGATACGGATTCTATGTTTTCAATGAATATAACGCCCGGCTGTTCTTCTTCTTTCTGCACGCCTTCCCCGCCCTGCGGGGATAAAAGTTCGTTCAACGCCGCCCAAAAATGGCCCTCAAGCGATTCCTTGACATAAGACGAAAGATCTATACGCACCAGTTTCTTTTTTGAATTCCGGCCGTTGATGTGGACCAGATGGGCGACAACGGCCTTGTTTATCCCCCGCTCCGCGAAGAGCGCCAGATCTTTAGTGGAAATCCCGCATTTTAAAATATCTTTTTTAAAGCCCAAAAGCTTTGCGCTGGCGCCGCTAAGCCATTCGGTGGCGGCGAGCCCTTCGCATAAAAAGGCCGGCAGATCTTCTTCTTTTGCCAATTTTTCGACGACCGAAAGGAAATCGGCGGCGATGATCGGTTTTCGCAAAAATTCAAGGATCCCCTGCTTGGCGGCAGACACCGCCAGCGGGATATTGTTGGATGATGAGATCATTATCGCGCGGGCATGAGGATTCTTTTCTTTTAATTCTTTAAATATGAGGATGCCGTCAGTTCCTTTCAGGTCAAAATCAATGATTAAAAGGGTGTTCGGCCTGGCTGAAGAAGCGGCAAAAAAATCCGCGGTTTTATCAAAAGCCAGGACCTCGTAACGGTCGCGCAGGATGTCCGCGACCTGCGCGCTTACCTTGGGGTCGTCTTCGATCAGGATAACCGGTGCTGGTTTTACCATGCTTAAAGGATTATATCAATTCCTGGCTCACGGGTAAAGTTATAATAAAGGCCGTGCCCTTCCCCGGTTCGGATTTAACGTCAATGTTCCCTCTGTGCCCGTCCACTATGCTGTGGGTTATGGTAAGGCCCAGACCGGTCCCGGAATACTTGGTAGTAAAGAACGGATCAAAAAGCTTTTTCAAGTTTTGCGGGGTGATCCCGTGGCCGGTATCGGCTACTTCCACCCGGATATTTTGCAGGATATTTTCGATCTTTTTCCCTTCACTGGTTTTGATCCCGATCTGGCCGCCGTCGGGCATGGCCTGGATAGCGTTCAAGATCAGATTAGAAAAAACCTGGGAAAGCTGGTCATGGTCGCCCATGATCTCCGGCAGAGGCGAGTATTCCGTTATTATTTTTACTCCCGCGTTCTTTGCCTGGTCGGTAAAATACTGGACATTGTCAGCAATGACCGACTCGATGTTCATTTTCTCATATTTCGGGGCGGTGGCGCGGGCAAAGCCCAAAAGGGATTCGACTATCCGGTCGATGCGTGATATTTCCCTGGGCATTATCTCGATGAATTTGTTCCGGAATTCCTCTTCCTGGAATTTAAGCGGCAGCAGCTGCGACAGCACTTTCATTGAAGAAAGCGGGTTTTTGATCTCATGCGCCATTCCCGCCGCCATGGTCGCCAGGGCGGAAAGTTTGTCCGCCCTTCTGACCTTTTCTTCAAGCTCTCTTACATCCGTCAGGTCGGATATGGTTAAAAGCGCGCCGATCTTTTTCCGGTTGTGGTCATAGAGAATGGTTGAAGAAAAAGAAACCGGCACCATGCCCCTTTCCGGAGAGATGACTCCCGACTCAAAATTAATATAGCGTTTTTCTTTTTTTAAGATATCATCGATGAGGTTTGTTATTGTGCCCTTTTCTCCCCATATTTCCCGGCAGGTCTTGCCCACTACGACCGCAGCTTTTCTCCCTGTGATCTTTTCCGCCATGTTGTTGAACGTGATTATCTTTGCTTTATTATCTACGGTCAATACTCCCGAAACCATCGACTGCAGGATCTCTTCATTATAATCCTTGATATTCACAACCTCTTCATACAACCTGGCATTGTCCAATGCTACCGCCGCCTGATTGGCAAGTGTACTTAACAGGCCCAAGTCTTCAGTGGTAAAAATATCGCCTGATAATTTATCCCCAAGAGCGATAATGCCGACTAATTCCCCTTTAAATGCGATCGGCACCCAGACAGATACGCTCAACCATTCCATCTCGTCTCTTACTTCTTCCAGCTTTTTCTTTTTTGTCTCCCCTTCATTCTTTAATCCCTGCAGGCGGCCGATTTCGTCCTCAATCTCATCCTTTACTAAAATATCAAGAGTCTGTGAGAGCCAGCTTACGATCGGGCTTGAAACATCAATCTCGATCTTTTTATAGCGCGGCAATGAAAGTGTTACCGAGCGAAAATGCTCTTTTTCTTTTTCGAGGAGAAGGAACGATATCTCCGAAACCTTCATGGTGTCGATAAAAGAAGAAACGATAAGCCGCGACAGCTCCTCGAGCTTTATCACCGACGCGATTTTCTGGCTTATCTGCCGGATTGTTTTTTGATAATCGTATCTTCCCCTGAAAACAAGGTCGCTAACGTCAATAAATTTGCGGCTCAAAGGCTGATAGGCTAATGCGATTATGATCGCCACTATCCCTGGAATTATTATAAAGCTGTATGCCACATCATGCTGAAAGATCTTTTCGGTCGCAAAGATCGACAACAGATACAATCCAAGCGCAAGCAAAGCTAAAAAGATATAGATAAAGCCCTTTTGGAGTACGACTTCAATGCTCATCAGACGATGGCGAACGATCGAATAAGTCAGGACCGCAATGCCTACAATAATAAATGACGGGCCAGTGATGGTTAGCTGGGAGTTGCCGACCATTGGCATTATTATGTTCGTGATCACCGGGAATACCGCGCTGAGGAAAACCCCTAAAAACACATAACGGATCTGCGTTCGGCTTATGCCTGAATAGGTTAAATTCTTTTTATAGAGGACATAAAAGGCATAGATAAAATTTATCGTTACGTATAGCGCATAAAGGAAGAACCCATTGCCCAGGACCAGTTCAAAACCCCAGTTGCGTAAAATCACATCTTTTACCAGAAGATCGGAAAAACTCAATGCTCCTAAGATCGCCGCGGGAGCGAACATCCAGATCTTGTCCCTGAGTTTCGGTTCCTCTTCGCGCGGGAAAACCCTTGAAAAATACGCAAAAAGCGCCGGAACCAGCAATATGCTGGCAGCCGCCAGTCTGCTCCAGATAAGCGCGCTATTATAGTCCCTGGAATTGGCGAACATATAAATACAAAGGGTCCAAACTGCCGTGCAGAATATCAACAGTGCAAAAGAACGGTTCGCACGCGCTCTCCAATTATAGAAATAAACAAACGCGCCAAAGAACAGATCAATACAGGCGGTATAGAAAGTCAGGAGAAAGCTGAAGTTCCCGGCAATGACGGAAAACAGCGTGCCCAAGAAAAGGATCATCGCCAATATTATCCCTAGCCCCTTTACCAGGAAATCCTCTATGTGCAGAAGTTGATGCTGCACAATCGAATAAGAGATAAAGAAGGCCGTGATCAAAGTGAACAAGGGGCCAAAGCTGTAAAGGTAATGAACCCCGAACAAGGGCAGGATCAGGCTGGTGAATAAGCCGCAAACGCTCGCGCTTGCGATCCCAAAGAGCACATATAAGATCTGTAGTTTCTCCTGGTCTTTGCTCGCATGATATTTTAATACAAGTCTTACAATGCTCCAGATAAAGAATGCCATCAGGAAAAATGCATAGAAATAATACAATGAGCCGAAAACCGGGTTTCCGGTAACGATCTCGTTTATCAGAAAGGGAGTAAAAAGAGCAAATAAGGAGAACAAGCACGAAGGCGCAAAGATAAATATTTTCTCATTTATGGATAATGGCTTTTCTCGATCCGGAAAAATAAAAGAGAAATACAACAGGAAACTGACCATGAAAGATGCGGATGCGGGAGCCAGCCGCCTAAAGAATAATAAAGTGCCGTAATTCGACGCGGTCAGCTGGACCAGAAAATTGAGCGTCCATACTGATATGGACAATAAAAGCAGAGAAAAGGCTTTATTGATAAGGCTCTGCGTATTCCTATAATAGATAAAAATAGCCAAAGCGAAATTTACGGCCAATGTAAAAAGCAAAATTGAACGGTTTATGTTAAGAAGAACGTCCACCATCCGAAATTATATTATAATCCGGGCTTTTCAGCAACTATCACAAGGCCCTGTTTGGCATATGCCTGGCCGGAATAGATAATTTTAAGGCCTCTTTCCACAAGAGCTTGTTCCAGTTCGTTTTGGCTATAAAAATGATATTCCCCCACCCAGCATTTAAGTTCTGCCACTTTCCCATAACCAATCGCGATCAAACCCAGCGGAAGGCGTTTTAAATCCCTTAAAAATGATCCTTCGCTCTTGCGGTGTTTAGCCTCTTCCTTTAAAATCTTATAGAATTTAGCTCCGTCGATGGGCGTCGCGATCGCAATTCTTCCGCCTGGCCTTAGAACTCTTACCAGCTCGTCTAAAGCCAGGTCGCGGTTCTGCAGATATCCCAGGACTAAGACATTAACAATTTCATCAAAAGACCCATCAGCAAAAGGCATTCGCTGGTTGAGGTTCGCATGTACAAGCTCAACTTTTTTATCTTGCCCTAATTTTAACCGGGCCGCTGCCAGCATTTCAGGCTGTCCGTCAACCCCCACTATCTTGCCCACCAGGTCGCGATACCAGCATATCCACTGCCCATTGCCGCACCCCGCATCAAGCACTTCATCGCCAGGCTTCAAATTAAGGTAAGAAACCATTGTGATTACCATGTTACGGTATTCAATCGACTGCCCCAGCACTTTTATAAATGAAGCGTATGTCCCCCAATATCTATTATTGGTCGGCAATAGTGTTTTTAATATTGTTTTTAATATTGTCCCGCTCATTGTTTACCTCTCACAATCACGCCCCTGATCCAATCTCCAAATTTTTCCACAGCAGATCCTCCACTAAATTTATCCGCTTCTTTCTTTCTTGATCTCCTGATATCATTATACGAAAGTTTTCCTGTTAAATAAATAGCATTGCCGTCCTTAAGACCTTGCTCACCACCGATCAATTCAAGCCATTGGGGGAAGGTGGCAAGTTGTCTTTCGCTGGCCGGAATAACCACGTTCCCTTTACTGTCTTGAGGATAACGCGTATTTGGGGGATATACGCCCCGATCAAGGAAAGAATTAAGGTCAAGTTCCCGCGTATTAATTTCTTCAGTCGGAGTAATCTTCCCATGCGCGTCTAATACTATGGCTTGGCTTATTCGATCAGACACATTGACCATTTGAAACGCCCTCTTAAAAGTATTAAAAACTGTCGCTCGTCCGCTGTGAGCGCACACCCACATCTCAAAGCGGCGGTTTTCGATTTTCTCTGTTTCGGGATCAAAGCTTAAATTCTTGCCTTCATTTCGCCAGGCATTTTTCCAGTAAGCGCTGCTTAATAATTCCTTGATCGAATAGGTGGTTAATCCCCAGCCTTGGAACTGACCGATGGTCATTACAAAGTGAATAAAGGCATAGGAAAGTGGCGCTCCATTATAAAACATTTCATATTCAGAAAACGAAGCAAAAGAAACCGGCCAGCCTCCTCTGCGTATTATTACTACACGATCGCTGTTCAATATGCGGTCCTCGTAATATTGCTTTCGGTCATATGAAACACCCGGGAGCATGTAAGCATCATATGAGGCCCTCTGAACGACTAAATCAGTATCAAAGACAATCCGGTTCCTTATCTCTCTGCCGTGTACCGCCGGGCTGAATATTTCTACATCAAAAATATCTCCGAAGCGTTTTAATCGATGATGTTCCATTCCAGGCATTCGATCTGGAAAGTACAGGCCTCCCATTTCAACGCCTCGCTGGTCTCCCTCAAACACCCCGTTTTCATCAACAAGCTTTTTTATTTGTTCTAAATATTCGATTTGGCTGTTCGGCAATTCCAGCTCCGGCCGGAATAAAAGGTCGGATGTTAAAACATCCGCGTTTGCCGCGCGCGTCGCTCTTTCATGCTTATACCCGCTTCCAAGCAAAACAATTGATTCTTCCAAGGCTGTTGCCTGAGGAACAAGAGGAGGAGAGATCCGCGCTCTGCTTTGTATTTTGTCTATGGCATCGTTAACTTCTCTGAAGTAAAGGGTTAAAAGCTCCCCCTTAATGAGTTCTGCATCCTGCTGACTTTGCGGAAGAAGTTCCGGAATATGTTGGCGGGAACTTGAATCGATGCGGTTCATTATTTGCACCACAGCATCCAGACCGTTGATCTTGATAAAAAGCGCACGTGTCGGCCCTCTGCTTACGTTCAAATCGGCATTGATATCCTCTCCTGCTTCGCTTTCGATGCCTTCCTTTTCAAAGGTGTCCAGATTGGCCAGATCTACGTCAAATAATGTTTTTGATGATCTTGCGATGCTTTTAAGTGTCCGGTTGGGGACATCCCGCACTCCGAGGTATTTTCCCCCATCCCTAAAACTTAATTTTTCATTGTGATAATAAATACTCCACCGGTCATTTTGATCGCGCAGATAAATGCGGATATTCAAAAATGGCAGTCTGCCTTTTTCGATAGCCCACCCCAGGGACCTTAGCACTTTTGTGGGATCTTTAACCTTTGGATCGGCACCCAACCGCGCATAAATGGTGCGCTCTTCAAATATGACCTCTAATAATTGCTTCACTTTGTCCGGCGAAACCGGCGGCTGGTTATGGATCGAATATCTGTATTTAAATTCTCTTTCAAGCCTTTTGAGATCGCCGAGGTCTAACTCTCTTAATTTACCAACATTGCGGATATCTGCTGACAGATGGCTGGCGAGTTCCCGGGTGGGAAATTTTTCAACTGCAATGCCTCCCAGCCGACTGTACCAGGGAGTTATTAACCTGATCTTCCGGTGGCTGGGCTCGCCGACGATCCTGAGCACTTCCATCCAGCAGATGAATCTGGCTGGACTTTCAAAAGAGAGGCGCGCAAAGCGGCCGACAGTTAAACCGGCGGAGATAAAACCGTTCTTGAACAATTCGCTTTTTACTTCATCTCTTCTGGTTTGATATTCAGAGCTGAACCGTCCGAGCATCTTCTTAACAATAACAATGCTGTTTCCAGGCATATCTTCTTATCGGGAGGAGAAAAAATAAATTTCAGGCAGCTTTTTTTTTGCTTGCCAAAAGGAGCCTTATATCTAAGGTGTTTGTATCATTGTCAAAATACTGATCGTACAACAATTTGGCAGGGATCCCGGAATAATCGGTCCTTAGCATTTTTTCTATTTTGGGCAAACGTAAATGTATCGCTCCTGAAATATCATAATCGCGCTTGAGGCTGGATATTGATTCCATCAAACCTTTATATTGCGTCTCCGGCAATCTGGTCAGTTTATCTACAAGATTGGAAAAAACGGAAGCATGAGTTATTTTTAATACGCCAAGATCATTTTTGACATTGGTGGAAGCCCTATGACGCGGCACCCCTCTGACCAGGGAATAGATCGTTAATTCAGAAACTGTTACCGGCTTATTTGCTGTTAACACGAAAACCATCCTTTCTAGCTAAATGGGGGATCCTTTTTTGTATCGTACTGGAATTTAAAAAATTTCAGTGAAATAAAAAATTAATTTTTAATCGTCCGGCATCAAGGCTTCAAGTTCTTCCAATTCTTCCTTTGTGTTCACTCCAAGCGTTTCTTTGTAGTCATCAGCCAGGCAGGCAAAGACCGGCAGGCCCTGGCGGCGGAGGATCTCGATGGTATCGGTCAAATAATACTCTTTCTGCGCGTTTTCCGGCTTAACCTGGGACAAGGCCAAGAACAAGGCTTTTGATTCAAAACAAAAAGTGCCAGTGTTTATTTCCCGGATTTTCAATTCTTCCGGATTGGCGTCTTTTTTTTCGACAATTTTCAGGATTAGTCCGTCCTGGTTCCTTATGATCCTTCCGTAATTTCCGGCATCGGGCAATTCAGCGGTTAAAACCGTCGCCGAAGAATGATGGGAAACATGAAAATCGATCAACTTTTGGATTGTTTTGGACCTCAAAAGAGGGACGTCCCCCGCCAGTACCAAAACCCGCCCCGAAAAATCTTTAAGATACGGCTCTGCCTGCATTACCGCGTGTCCCGTCCCTAATTGTTCCTTTTGTTCGACAAACCGGACATCCGACCCCCGAAAATGGTCTATGATCAGTTCTTTTTTATGTCCGACCACGATAAACATCTTTTCAACCCCGATCTTTTTAAGGGTGTTTACCACATGCTCGATCATCGGCTTGCCAGCCAGGCCGTGAAACACCTTTGGAAGGTCGGATTTCATCCTGACCCCTTTTCCCGCGGCCAGAACCACTGCCGCAATGTCGCTTTTGCCCTGCATATTTTTTATTCTATATCAAAAAAAAGATATTGACAAGAAACCCGTTTAAGCTATATAATGTATACAGCTTTTATGGAGATTTTTTTGTTCCCGTTTCAACTATCTAAAGTCGTTTAAAGCATAACCAAACCAGGGCAATTTGTTTCTGCCGTGGTTTTTTTTGTGCCAAAGAAAAGGGATAATGATTAATTTAGACGACATCAAAGACCGGCTTAAAAAGCTTCTGCCTTTAAAACGATTTGAACATTCTTTAAGGGTGGAAAAAGAAGCGGTAAAATTGGCCCGTCATTACCATATCCCTGAAACTAAAGCGGCCGTTGCCGCTTTACTGCACGACTGTTCCCGTTTTATGGACGGCAAAAGGATGCTTAAACAAGCTCTTTCATGGGGCCTAAAGATAGGCCCGATGGAAAAGTTTGAGCCCAAACTGCTCCATGCGAAATTAAGCGCGGTGATCGCGCGCAGGAAATTTAAGATAAAGGACCCTGATATTCTTTCGGCGATCGAACGGCATACGGTGGGGGCAGAAAAAATGAGCCGCCTTGATAAGATCATTTATCTGGCCGATCATATTGAAGACACCCGCAATTACAAAGGTGTAAAAGGAGTTAAAAAACTGGCATTTCGGGACCTTGACGCGGCGGTGGCCGAGTCTACCAGCTCAATGATCGGAGCTCTGTTAAAGAAGGGACTGCCGATCTTTGAGGCGACGGTAAAAACCAGGAATGCGCACCTTAAACTATTATGAACGATTTTTTAAAAAAAATATACGTAAACAAACCGGAAAAGGTCATTGTCCCGGCGCAGCCGCCGGCCGACAAAAATGAAAAGAAACGCTCTTTTCCCTGGGCGATCTTTTCGCTGGTCGTACTTATCATATTTTCGGCCGCGGCCGGGTTCCTGCTGGCGGTATTTTCCCGCTTTTTGATTTTTGAAACTTTATTGACGCTGATGCCGGGAGAAAAATTGCTGGCGGAAACCAACATTCTGGTGCTTGGACTTGACCAGGGAGAACAGGTCCATCGTTCGGATACTATAATGGTCGTGCATATCGATCCGATAAAAAATGAGGTCAATGTTGTCTCGATCCCCAGAGATACGATCGCCTCCATACCCGGACGCGGCCCGGATAAAATAAGCCATGCCTATGCTTATGGGGGCATAGCGCTTTCGAAGGCAACGATCGAGAATTTCCTTAATATTAAAATACCTTATTATATGACCATCGACACCGACAGTCTGGCCAAATTGATCGATGAGATCGGCGGAGTAACGATCAATGTTGAAAAAAGAATGTATTATATAGACAACTCACAGAATTTATTTGTCGACCTCAAGCCGGGAGTGCAAACATTAAACGGGCGCAACGCCCTTTCATATTTGAGGTTCCGGCACGATGACGGCGACCTTAAGCGGATATTAAGGCAGCAGAAGTTTATGCAGGCCCTGGCTTCGCAGTTTTTAAAAAAAGAGAATCTGATCAAGTCGCCGCAGGTCGTCCTTAAAATGTTCTCTTCGCTTGAGACGAACATGAATACGCGGGAGATCCTGGGAATGGCGCTGAATATAAGAAAGATCGTTGAATTCGGACAGATACACATGGCGATGATCCCGGGAAGCGACCTGATGATCAAAGGCATTTATTATTTGAAGCCCGATTATGAAACCGTAAAAAAGACGGTTGATGAATATTTTAAGGGCACGACTTGAATAAGCTATTAGAACGCGTGGTCAAGGCCGGCGAGGACAAACAGGCAAACGACATCATTGTCCTCAATGTCAGAAAGGCCTCGCGCTGTATAGATTTTTTGGTGATCATGACCGGCGAATCGCGCCCGCAATTAAAGGCGATCGCAAGGGAGATCGACGAAAAGATAAAAGAAAACGTGCGCTGGGAGGGAGAGATCGAGTCCGGATGGGTGATACTTGATCTCGGGGCGATAGTCGTTCATGTTATGGAACCGGAGATCAGGACATATTATAATCTTGAAGAGCTCTGGGGAACGGAAGCGGTTGTTTATCATTTTTAGTTGCCCGCCATAGGCGGATAAATGGGGCTGTAGTTCAGTTGGGAGAACGCTTGACTGGCAGTCAAGAGGTCGGGGGTTCAACTCCCCCCAGCTCCACTTGTTCCTATATTTGTTAAGGAAAAAGAAAGGGGAAAGGTAAAATGGCAAAGGGAAAAAAGTTTGTGTATCTGTTCGGGGGGACAAAATCGGAAGGCGGTGCGGACATGAAAAATCTGCTGGGGGGCAAAGGCGCCAATCTGGCGGAAATGGGGAAGCTGAAAATACCGGTCCCGGCGGGATTTACGATCACGACCGAGATGTGCACGGTCTATTACAAAATGAATCGGAATTATCCCAAGGCGCTTCACGGCCAGATCAGCAACGGGATAAAGCATATTGAAAAGACGATGGGCCCCGTTTTTGGCGATAAGACCAATCCCCTGCTTGTTTCGGTACGCTCCGGCGCGCGGGTCTCGATGCCCGGGATGATGGATACGGTTTTAAATCTCGGATTAAACGACGAAACCGTCAAAGGATTGGCAAAGCAGTCAGGAAACGAAAGATTCGCTTGGGATGCTTACCGCCGGTTTGTCCAGATGTATGGAGATGTGGTGCTCGGACTTAAGCCCCAGTCAAAGACAGACATCGATCCGTTCGAGGAGATCATGGACGAAGTAAAAGAGAAAAAAGGGATCCAGCTCGACGTTGATCTCGAAGTCGAAGATCTTAAGGAGCTGGTGGAAAAATTTAAGACCGCGATCAAGGAAAGAAAGAAAATGGATTTCCCGGAAGATCCCTGGAAACAGCTCTGGGGCGCGATCGAAGCGGTGTTCGGCTCCTGGATGGGAGACCGGGCGATAAAGTACCGCAACATCAATAAGGTCCCTCACGATTGGGGAACCGCGGTCAACGTGCAGGCGATGGTGTTCGGCAACATGGGGAACGACTCCGGCACCGGCGTCGCTTTTACCCGCAATCCTTCGACCGGCGAACATAAATTTTACGGCGAATATCTGATCAACGCCCAGGGGGAAGATGTGGTAGCCGGCATCCGCACGCCTCAGCCGGTAAACGCTTCAACTAAATCATCCGCCGAACAGAAAACGCTTGAAGAGGTAATGCCCAAAGCATATCAAACGCTCGAAGCTATCTACAAGAAGCTTGAGAAACATTATAAAGATATGCAAGATATCGAGTTCACGATCCAGAAGGGTAAACTCTGGATGCTTCAGACCAGGAATGGGAAGAGGACCGCAGCCGCGGCTCTGAAGATCGCTTGCGACATGGTTGACGAAAAGCTCATCGACCAAAAAACCGCCGTGCTAAGGATCGGGCCGGAACAGGTCGACCAGCTTCTCCATCCGATGTTTGACCCGAAAGCGAAAAAAGAAGTGATCGCGAAGGGGCTTCCCGCCTCTCCAGGCGCCGCCACCGGCCAGGCCGTTTTTCACGCCGATGACGCGGAAGTCTGGCAAGGCGAAGGCAAGAAAGTCATTCTGGTAAGGATTGAGACCTCGCCGGAAGACATTGGCGGAATGAACGTCGCGGAAGGGATTCTGACCGCCAGAGGCGGCATGACTTCTCACGCCGCGGTGGTCGCGCGCGGAATGGGCAAATGCTGCGTCGCCGGCTGCGGAGCGCTTAATATCAATTATAAGGAAAAGAAATTCGAGGTCGGTGCGACAACTATTAAAGAGGGCGATTGGATCTCGATCAATGGGAGCACGGGCGAAGTGATGAAGGGAAAAGTCCCGACCATCAAGACTACCCTCTCCGGAGATTTCGCCAAGATCATGGGCTGGGCCGATAAGATTCGCCGGCTTCGCGTCCGCACCAACGCCGACACGCCAAACGACGCCAAGGTAGCGAGAGATTTTGGCGCCGAAGGGATCGGGCTCTGCCGCACAGAACACATGTTCTTTGAAGGCGATCGCATCAAGGCAGTGAGAGAAATGATCCTTGCAGACGATACCGCCGGACGGAAAAAGGCGCTGGCCAAACTGCTGCCGATGCAGAAGGGCGACTTTGTCGGCATCTTCGAAGCAATGAAGGGGCTGCCGGTAACCATCCGCTTGCTCGATCCGCCCCTGCACGAGTTTGTTCCGCACGAAAAACCGCAGCAGGAAGAAATGGCAAAAGAAATGGGAGTCAGTTTGGAAAAGATCCAGCACAAGATCGACTCCCTGCACGAATTTAATCCGATGCTTGGCCACCGCGGCTGCAGACTCGGCGTTATCTATCCGGAAATAACCGAGATGCAGGCAAAGGCGATCATCGATGCCGCCTGCGAGCTCAAGAAAAAAGGGATCACCGTGAAACCGGAGATCATGGTCCCGCTGGTCGGAGAAGTTAAAGAGCTTCAGAACCAGGTGGACATCATTCGCAGCGCAGCCGCCGAAAGCATGAAGAAGTTTGGCGTGAAGATCGAGTACATGGTCGGGACCATGATCGAGATCCCCAGAGCGGCGCTCACCGCGGACAAGATCGCGGAAGTTGCCGAGTTCTTCTCCTGCGGAACCAACGACCTGACCCAGATGACTCTTGGCCTCTCCCGCGACGACGCCGGCAAGTTCCTTCCGGCCTACGTTGAAAAAGGCATCTACAAGAACGATCCGTTCCAGGTGCTCGATGCCGAAGGGGTTGGCCAGCTGGTAGAGATGGCGGTCAAAAAGGGAAGAAAGACCAGAAAAGACATGAAGATCGGGATCTGCGGAGAACACGGCGGGGATGCCGAATCGGTAGAGTTCTGCCACAAGGCCGGCTTAAGCTACGTCAGCTGTTCGCCTTATCGCGTACCGATCGCAAGACTTGCCGCCGCTCAAGCTGTTATCAAAGAAAAGACCAAGGCGTCATATTCTACTAAATAGTAGAACTGGGGGCTAAATGCTCATAAGGGAAGAAATCGAACGGAGAGAGGATCAATTCCTCTCCCCGTTCGCGGCGCGAGCTTCAAAAACTCTTGGAAGAAAACGCAAAGAGGAAGAGTGTCCCTACCGAACCGCTTTCCAGCGGGACCGCGACCGGATAATACACTGTAAGTCTTTCAGAAGATTAAAACACAAGACCCAGGTGTTTATCTCCCCTGTCGAAGACCATTACCGGACGCGCTTAACCCATACGCTTGAGGTTTCGCAGATCGCGAGAACCTTGGCCAGAGCTTTGCGCTTGAACGAAGACCTGACCGAAGCGATCGCGCTGGGGCATGATCTTGGGCACACGCCGTTCGGGCATGGGGGCGAACACGCTCTTGATGATATCCTGTTCAAGAATTTCGGCGTTCATTTTTATCATAATCTCCAGAGCGTCCGCGTGGTTGAATATATCGAAAAAGATGGAAAAGGATTGAATCTTACCGCTGAAGTGATCGAAGGGATCAGAAATCATCCAAGCGAAGAACCGCAGCCAAAAACGCTGGAGGGTAAATTAGTTAGACTGTCAGACCGTTTCGCGTATTTAAGACATGATATCGAAGACGCGATAAACGCAAAAGTGCTGGAGAGAAAGGAGATCCCTGACAAATACATGGATATCCTGGGAGAAAACATCCTGAATACTTTTGTTTCGGACCTGATAGACAACAGCCGCGAAAAACCGGATATCATCATGAGCCCCCGCATTCGGGACGCGATGAACGGACTTTATGATTTCATGTATGAACATGTGTACATAAATTCATTCGCAAAAAGGGAAGAGAGCAAAGTCCCTGATATGCTGACGCTTCTTTTCAGGCATTACCACTACGATGATCCTGAATTCAGAAAAGGCATACCGGAAGCGGACCAGATGCAGCATACCGTTGATTTTATCGCCGGGATGACCGACCGCTTCGCGATCAATAAATTTGAGGACCTTTTTGTCCCGCGGGAATGGAGATCAGCTTGATCCCAAAAGAAAAAATAGAAGAAATAAAGGAAAAAGCGGACATCGTTTCGATAATATCGGACTATCTTCCGCTCAAGAAACGCGGCAAGAATTATCTCGCCCTCTGCCCTTTCCACTCCGAAAAGACCGCGTCGTTCACGGTCTCGCAGGAAAAACAATTGTTCCACTGCTTCGGCTGCGGGGAAGGCGGCAACGTCTTCGCCTTTGTCATGAAGACGGAAAAAGTTGAATTCCCGGAAGCGGTCGAGATCGTCGGCGAAAAGCTCGGGATCCGCGTGGAAAAGACAAAAGGTTCAGGAATTTTAAAGAATTATCGGGACCGGATATATGATATTTTATCCCTGGCGTGCAAGTTTTATGAAAGTAATCTCGATTCAAACTCGGGCGCCCATGCCCGGGAATATATTGAAAAGCGAAAACTATCCGCCGACAGCTTGAAATCTTTCCGGCTGGGCTTTGCCGAAGACAGTTTTAGCAGTTTGACCAAGCATTTGCTTTCCCGCGGAGCAAAGGCGGAAGATATTGAAGCCGCCGGCCTCGCCCTGCCCGGCAAGGAAAGCGGATATTACGACCGCTTCCGCAACCGGCTCATGTTCCCTATTTTTGATTTGAGAGGCCACATCGTCGGCTTTAGCGGAAGGGCCCTAAACGACGAACAGCCGAAATATCTCAATTCGCCGGATTCGATCGTTTTTAACAAAGGAGATGTGCTTTTCGGCTTAAATCTGGCGATTGATGAAGTGAAGAAAAGGAAATTCGCGATCCTGGTCGAGGGCAATATTGATGTTGTCTCATGCCATGAGGCCGGGTTTAAAAATACGGTAGCGCCGCTTGGGACCGCTTTAACTTTGAACCAGGCAAAGCTGCTCAAGCGCTTTGCCGAAACCGCGGTGCTGGCATTTGATTCGGACGCGGCCGGCTACGCGGCCATGGAACGCGCCCATGAAGTCCTTTCCGAAGCGGAGCTTTTGTCCCGCGTGCTGGAGCTTGGAAAGTTCAAAGACCCTGATGAGCTGATAAAATCGGCCGGCAAAGACGCTTTTGCCGAATGCGTCAAGAGCTCCGTTCCGGCGACGGAATTCAAGATAAAAAGAATAATATCCCGTTTTAATCTTTCTGAAGTCGAAGGCCGGGCGCGCGCCGCTTATGAAGTCGCCGGGCTTATGGCAAAAGAAAAAAATCAGATCGTCCAGCGCGAATATATTAAATACGCGGCCGGGCTGTTAAAGACCGAAGAAGACCTGCTCTCGGCCGAAGTCAAGAAAAGGACTTTTTATAAAAGATCTTCCGGCCAGCCGCTCCGGTCGATCACAAAGAGGCCGCCCGAAAAGATATCCGAAGCGGAAAAAAATCTTTTGAACCTGGCGCTCTCGTCCGACGAAGCTTTCGGCCTGATCAAAGACGGACTGGAAACGGATGAATTTTCCGATCCCAATTACCGGGAAATTTTTAAGAAGCTACAAGCGGTCCCTGCCGGTACCCTTCTGTCGGAGCTTGAATCTGAAGAGCAAAAACGGATAGTCAGGGAAGCGATGCTCGCGGAACCGGCCCAGGGGGATGTAAAGCAAATGGTTAAAGACTGCATAAATACGGTCAAGGGCTACCAGGTCAAAAAACATATCGACAAGGTCCGCCAGGACCTGATGGCGGAAGAAAAAATAGGGAATTTAGACGCGGTAAAAAGGTTAAATTCCGAATATCATTCTTTGAGTGAAATTTTAAGGACCATGTGCCGATAAGCATAAGGAGGCCCGTTGTGATAGATAAAAAAGAGATACTCGATCAGATCCGCTCCGGCAAGAAAAGCTTCATTACTCCCGAAGAAATTCTGGCGGTTTACCCCGAACCGGAAAAGAATCTGGACGCCATTGAAGCTTTGCTGGACCACGGGTTTGAAATAACAGAGGGAAAGAAAAAGGCGCGCGCAAAGGACGACGATACCGTCGGCGAAGTTTCCGAAGCGCGCGGAATGGGACTTGACGATACCGTCAGGATGTATCTGCGCGAGATCGGAAGATACCATCTTTTGACCGGCCCGGAAGAAGTGGTGCTGGCAAAGCGCGTTAAAGCCGGAGAAGTAAAGGCCAAACACAAACTGGTGAACTCAAACCTGCGCCTTGTGGTCTCGATCGCCAAGAAATATACCGGCCGCGGGCTTCTCTTTTTGGACCTGGTCCAAGAAGGCAACCTTGGTCTGATCCGCGCGGTCGAAAAATTCGATCACCGCAAGGGATACAAATTCTCGACTTACGCCACCTGGTGGATAAGGCAGGCGATCACACGCGCCATCGCCGACCAGGCGCGCACCATCCGCATACCGGTGCACATGGTCGAAACTATAAATCGTTTAAGGAAAACCAGCCGCCAGCTTTTGCAGGAACTGGGAAGAAAGCCTACCGAGCAGGAGATCGCCCGACGTTCGCGCATATCGGTCGATAAGGTCCGCGAGATCATAAAGGTTTCGCAGGTGCCGTTGTCGCTTGAGATGCCGGTGGGAGACGAAGAATCTTCCCGCCTCGGCGATTTTGTGGAAGATACGGCGATCGCCGGTCCGGACGAGATCGTGATGCACGGATTGTTGAGGGAAGACCTTGAAGAAGTAATGGGTTCGCTTTCTGACAGAGAACGCACGGTGCTCAAATTGCGTTTTGGCATCGATGACGGGCATCCCCGCACTCTTGAAGAAGTCGGACGCGAGTTCCATGTGACCCGCGAACGCATCCGCCAGATCGAGGCCAAAGCCCTGCGGAAATTAAAACACCCTACCCGGGCGAAAAAACTGCGGGAATATCTGAAGGAAATTTAGTCTTAAGCTTTATTAGCGCGTTTTTCTCTCTTTAATGCGCGTTTTTCCTTAAGCGATAATTTCGCGACTTTCTTAACATTCTTGCTGCTGCCTTGTTCTTTGTTAGCCATGCTTCACCTCTTATTAGATGATAACATATAAATCTAAATGGAATCAATAAGCGGATACTGCCGAGCGGCTGGTAGCTCTTTATTATTTTTGGCTATTAATCAATCCTTCTTGATTAATCCCGAAAGCATTTTTGAGATCGTTTCAATTTCGTTCATCAGTTGAGTATATTGATCTTCATTAATCAGTTTCTTAGCATTCAATATCTTTAATAAAGGAACACATTCGAAGGCCGATCCCCTGGCAATATAAAAGAAGTTGTTGCGGTCCTTTTGAGTAAAACGCCCGTTGCCTTCGGCCAAATTAAGCGAAATTGATATGGCGGCTCTATTGATCTGATCTGTAAGATAATATGAGCCTTTGGGAAAGTTATCGGTTATTCCGGATATCTCGATCGCGAAGGCGACGGCCTTTTGATACACTTCAAGATTTTCAAATCTAAAACTCATCATCTCTCCCTGAACATTGGAGCATTGGAACATTTGACCGCATTTGAACATTCCTCAAATGCTCAAAAGCACAGCGTTCTACTGTTCAAATGCTCCATTTTTTACCGCCTTAGGCGGTAAAAAATAGCCCCACGGGGATTCGAACCCCGGCGTTCAGCTTGAAAAGCTGATGTCCTAACCCCTAGACGATGGGGCCATAACTCATCCGCCTCCGGCGGATTCGCAATGACAAATGAACAAATGACAAATTAACAACCAAATAAGAAGACCTTTGATATTATACAAGAAACCGCTGTTTCCTTCAAGAAGCGGGTAATTCGTGCCTTAATGAAAACACTTGTCATCTTCGACTTACGTTATAAATCCGATCCTCCTAATAGGTAGATCCGCTTTCGGTTCCATCAATTTCTTTAGCACTTTGAAGATGGTCGTGATCTCGATTTCATGCTTGGTATGCTTCTTTTCTAACTCTTCAATTTTTCTGGCCAACTCTTTGTGACTGGATAATATTTGGCGGAGTTTGACAAAAGCGCGCATGATTAAGACGTTAATCTCAATAGCACGATCGCTATTTAGGACCGAAGAAAGCATGGCTACGCCTTGCTCGGTAAACGCATTTACGTTTTTATGATATTTAAGTTTTTCTAACTTTTCTCCGGAGGAGGAAGTCGCAATTTGCGACATCCTCAATATTTCCTGCTTGGTCAAGGAAAACTTAAAGTCTACGGGAAACCTTTTGGGGTTACGTCTAACTTGTTCGTTAAGCCTTTTCGTTTTAACCTGATAAAGCTCCGCAAGATCATAATCCAGCATCACCTTTTGTCCTCTGATCAGATAGATTCGGTTTTCAATCCTCTCTATCGGCAACAGATCGTTCATATTCGAGCACCTCAAAGTGGTATAAGCAATTTTTAAACCTGGATTATAGAGATAAAAGGGCTAAAAATGAGCAATATTTCGTCGAGGATGACGAAATTTACCCTAAATGGACAAGAAACCGCTGTTTCCTTCAAGAATTGGGAAGCGATTACTTGCGTTTAAAGAACTTTTCCCATTCCGATGAGATTGTCTGTATCCGCTTTATGTGATGGGGATTAAATTTTGTTGATGAGGGAACCGGCTGCAATCCCCCCGCCACCTCCGCCGCCAGCTTAAAATCATATTTTATTTTCTGATAGCCTCCGGAAAAAACAGATTCATCTGTGGGATATAGCCCCATCGGCAGGGCAATACTTACCGGGTCGACGCCCGAAAGTTTTCTCAACGCCTCTGCAGATCGGGCCAGCGCGTATCGTGAAGCTTCGGGGCTCATTCCGTTCAGCCTTTCGTGGGAATATGTATGCGAAGCCGATTCCATCCCCCACTCTTCCAGCTGGCGTAGTTTTTTTGCTTTATATTCCGGATGCTCGGGTTGTCCAAACACATCCCTGTCCGGATTGTTGGTCTTGATCAGAATAAAAAAGGTGGCGCGCATCGGCCAGCCATCGGGATGCTTTTCATGGAAACTCTTGATTATACCGACCGCGCAGTCAGGATCGACCCTGCCGTCCGGCAGGTAGCGGAACTGGCTGGATGAAGAGTCGTCAAAGGTCAAGACGACCGGCTTCTTACCCGCCGGGATACTTTCAAGACTTGTCAGGATATCTTTTAAATTTATTGGATAATAGTTGTTCTTATAAAGCCATTCGAGATCGGACCCGAAGTTTTCCGGCGTTCTGGACCATCGCGCTTCCGGAGATCTTATCAGATGGTATTCCAGTACCGGGAATTTTTTGTAAGATATTTCTACGGATGTTTTTGGCTTGATTTCTACCTTATTTCCAGTGCATGCCGATAAACCGATCGGGATCAAAATTAATAGGAATAATGCCAAGCGCAAGCGGGGCATACTTTGTTGGGATTTTGTCATTTGGATTTTGGATTTATTCTATTTGCCTTCTTTTGGCCAACTCGCGATATCCGGCCCGTATTTTCCCTTGTTATCAAGCAGTTTTTTCTTCAATTTGCCGACATTAGCCGCAAGTTCATTTATCGTCTTTTCAAAATCCTCTATTTGTTTCATAAGATCGTCGAAACCGGGTTGTTTATTTTCTGCCATTTTAATTCCCCCTGGTTAAATTATAGCACATCCCCTACCCCATTTCCGTTTAGTTATTTTAACATGTCAATGCCGGTTGACATATCATTGACCGGCTAATATAATTAAACCATGACCAGCAACGCTAAATGCTGCCGGCTTGACCTCTCCTCAATGGCCAAAGCGCTCCAGATCATTTCGGAGCCGAACCGCCTTAAGATCCTTTGTCTCCTGCGGCAAGAAGAGTGTTGCGTCTGCCAGTTGGAAAAGGCGCTCAATCTCCGGCACAATCTGATCTGCCATCACCTCAAAGCGTTAGCCCGGTTGGGGATGCTCCGGTCAAAAAGCCGGGGGAACTTCACCTTTTACAGTTTAAATAAAAAGGCCTACCAAGCCTTATTGGCCGATGTAAATAAAGTATTGGGAGGCAAATAATATGAAAAAGCACTTACCGTTTTTAGACCGTTTCCTGACTCTCTGGATATTTTTGGCAATGGCGGGCGGCGTCGCCCTCGGATATTTACTCCCGGGCACGGAAAAGTTCATTAATATGTTCTCGGTGGGGACGACCAATATCCCGATCGCGATCGGTCTGATCTTAATGATGTACCCGCCTTTGGCCAAAGTAAAATATGAGGAATTAGGGGATGTCTTCCGGGATTTTAAGGTGTTGGGATTGTCCCTGGTCCAAAATTGGATCATCGGCCCGGGCCTGATGTTCTTACTGGCGATCACTTTTTTGCGCGGTTATCCGGAATATATGATCGGGCTGATCATGATCGGGATCGCCCGCTGTATCGCCATGGTCATCGTCTGGAACGGGCTCGCGGAAGGTGATACGGAGTATGCCGCGGGATTGGTCGCTTTTAACAGCATTTTTCAAATATTATTCTATAGTGTCTATGCCTGGTTATTCATCACTATCCTGCCGCCTCTTTTTGGTTTGAGCGGCATGGCGGTCAAGATCAGTATCGGACAGGTCGCCCAAAGCGTTTTTATTTACCTGGGGGTCCCGTTCATCGCCGGATTTCTGACCCGTTTTGTTTTAGTGAGAGTTAAGGGGGATAAATGGTATCACTCCCATTTTCTGCCAAAGATCGGCCCGATCACTCTTCTGGCTTTGCTGTTTACGATTGTCGTTATGTTCAGTTTAAAGGGGAACATTATTGTCCAGCTCCCTTTTGATGTTCTGATCATCGCGGTCCCTTTGCTGATCTATTTTGTGGCGATGTTCTTTTTAAGTTTCTTTATGGGCAGAATATTCAACGCCGGTTATGCCAAAACCGCGACGCTCTCATTTACCGCCGCCAGCAATAACTTTGAGCTGGCCATCGCAGTAGCCGTTGCGGTCTTCGGGATCAATTCCGGGATGGCGTTCGCGGCGGTGATCGGCCCGCTGGTTGAAGTTCCGGTGATGATCTCGCTGGTAAATGTAGCGCTATCTCTCAAAAATCAATATTTTCTTAAGGGAGTATAATGATGGGTGGCAAAATGAAAGAACATCCCGGGTTCAGGAGCTTAACCTTAATATTGTTGCTTTTTTCGTTAGTCGGTTGGTTCGGCCTGATCGCCGTTGATCATGACCAGGCAGGCGCGGCGTTAGCGACGAAAAATATCAAAACGCTGGCCGAGGCCTTAAAAGCCGGCGTGCCGGTCGTCGTCAAGCTGGGGTCTGATAAATGTATCCCCTGCCGGAAGATGAATCCAATAATGCAAGAGCTGGCCGCAGAACAGAACGGGAAAGCGGTGTTTTTAAAGCTGGATGTTTATGAAAGTCGGGCGCTGGCCAAAGCCGCCGGAGTGCGAGTGATCCCGACGGTTCTTTTCTATGATAAACACGGCAAGCTTAAAGCAAAATATGAAGGTGGCATGAGCAAAGAAGATCTGCTGAAGGGAATTAAGGAACTCAGGTTGAATAAATAATGGACCTATCAAATCCACTCATTGCATATTTCAGTGTTTTTATCGCCGGACTGATTTCTTCTTTCAGCCCTTGTGTTCTGATAACGATCCCACTGGTCATCAGCTATGTCGGCGGCTATGCCGAGGGGGACGTTAAAAGATCATTTTCGTTTTCCCTGGCTTTCGTCATCGGCCTTTCCATCACCTTTACCATCCTGGGAGCAATTGCCTCGCTAATGGGGACTTTGCTTGGCGATGTCGGCGGTTTTTGGAAATATATTATGGCGGCGGTCGCTATCGTGATGGGGCTGCAGATGATGGGGATATTAAACTTCCAGATACCGACCCCTAAGATGGTCAAGCCCGAACAAAAGGGGTTGATCGGAGCGTTCTTTTTGGGGATGCTTTTTGGAGTGGCCTCTTCTCCCTGTGCCACTCCGGTCCTGGCTTTTATCCTAACCTTTGTCGCTTCACAACAGAATCTACTGTACGGGACTTCCCTGCTGTTCGTTTACGCCTTAGCGCATACGGGGTTGATCTTCGCAGTAGGGGTTTCAACTGGAATGGCGGAGTTTTTCCTGAAGTCGCAGAAGTTTAGCGACTTCTCAATTTATGTTCATAAGATCAGCGGCGCTATTTTTGTATTGATTGGCATCTATCTGATATTCTATCTACCATGACCAGGAGGTGAAAACAATGGAGATAAAGGTTTTAGGCCCCGGCTGTCCCAATTGTCAGGACCTGGAACGGCGCGTTAAACAAGCGCTCCAGGAACTAAATATTCAGGCCGATATAGTCAAAGTGACTGACTACGCTGAAATGGGAAAATATATCATGACAACGCCCGGCCTGGTGATCAATGAGAAATTAAAGCACGAAGGCAAGCCGCTGCCGCGGGTGGAAAAGATCAAGGAATGGATCCAGGAAGAGAATAAATAAAAGGAGAAAACTAAACGTTCAAATGGTTTTTTAATCCTCCAAAACCTTCAAATAGCGAGCCCCAGCTTGAAATAGAAAAAAGAATTGATATAATAAAGTCATTAAGGCGATGAGGTTCGCCAGGAACCGTCCTGAGCTTGTCGAAGGACTGATAACCTCTACCTATTAAATGGTAGAGGTTTTTTTGTGAACTGAAAGGGAGGAAAACGGATGGAAGGTATTTATGCGATCGCTTCTTTATGGTTGGGGCTGGCCGTCTGCTCGGCAATTATCGCTTATCATTTAAGGATATCAATCGCGCTGGTTGAAATATGCGTCGGCGTCGTTGCCGCCGCTTTGATCAATCATTTCTTTGGTCCCAATGCTTTTGGCGGTAATTTAGAATGGCTTCGTTTTTTGGCTTCGATCGGCGCGGTACTGCTCACCTTTTTGGCCGGCGCGGAACTTGAGCCGAAGGTAATTAACGCCAAATGGAAAGAAGTGATCGTGGTCGGGCTGATCGGTTTTTTAGCGCCGTTTTTGGGATGCACCGCTTTTGCCTACTTTATTCTCCACTGGGGTTCGCAAGCGAGCTGGCTGGCAGGCGTCGCTCTTTCCACCACCTCCATGGCGGTTGTTTATGCCGTGATGCTGGAGACCGGATTTAACAAGACCGAATTCGGCAAAGGAATATTGGGAGCGTGCTTTGTCAATGATCTGGGCACGGTTATCGCACTCGGGCTTATTTTTGCGCCGTTCACCTACCGGACGGTTGTGTTTATAGGCGCGGGGGCGATCATGCTCGGCCTCTTCCCATTTGCCACTTCATTGTTAACCAGGATTTACGGCAAAAGGACCGCGGCCATCCGCGCAAAATGGATACTTTTTGTGCTCTTTTCTCTTGGCGCGCTGGCGTTATGGTCGGGAAGCGAGGCGGTACTGCCGGCGTATATCGCCGGTATGCTCCTGGCTGAATTTGCCGCCCGTGAAGACCAGTGGGTAAAGCGTCTTCGCACTATGACGGTCGGCTTTCTTACCCCTTTCTACTTTATCAGGGCCGGATCATTAGTTTCGGTTTCGGCATTGATCGCCGCTCCGGTGATATTTTTGGTTTTATTCAGCGGCAAGGTTATTTCAAAGATATTCGGGCTATACCCTGTGATCGGTATTTTCAGGAAAGAGCGTTCGGAGAGGTGGTATTACACGCTTTTGATGTCTACCGGATTGACCTTTGGCACTATTTCGGCGATCTATGGATTTTCGCACGGCATTATCAATCAGTCGCAATACTCGTTTCTGGTAGCAACGGTCATTGCCAGCGCAGTGATCCCGACATTGATCGCTAATTTCGCGTTTTTCCCAAAACACCTGCTTCCTAAAAAGCCCGGCAAATTAATGGCGGAGGGGATTGATGAGGAATGAGTCAATTTAGATTGGGCCCTATAGGATTCGAACCTATAACCTGTCGATTATGAGTCGATTGCTCCACCATTGAGCTAAGGGCCCTGAATGCCAAGTTTATCATAAGTTGTAGGGGCCTTCAAGATAAGGTATAATTTTACCAGAAAGGGCGCGTAGTTCAGTGGTAGAATGCTTCCTTCACACGGAAGAGGTCAGAGGTTCAATCCCTCTCGCGCCCACCATTTTTAATATGGGCGCCTAGTTCAGTGGTAGAATGCCTCGCTTACACCGAGGAGGTCGTTGGTTCGATCCCAACGGCGCCCATTGATTAAGCCTTACGAAATCGGGAAAGTCACAGGTTCTCCCGCTTCTATTATATAAAAATATAATTGTTGCGGGATCCCGCAAAGCGGGAAAGTCCTGTCGCGCCCATTTATTTAAGCCGGTTGGCTGCTCTTAGATCATCAACCTGATGCCGAAGCAGGAATTCTTCTGCCGTTTTATTTTCACCTTGGTCTTGTAGACGATAGGCTATCTTTCTAACCCAATTCCTTTTTTCATAATCGTTCACTTTCATTGAATCAACAATCCTCATGGCGCCAAATTCCCAGCCCATGCTCAGATATGCTGATGCCATATCACCGAGAATAAGATCTCGGGTCAAATTGTCCCAGGTCCTGTGTTTATCATTAGCCTCATCTTCAACCTGACGGAACAGCCCCCTCGCTTGCTCAAGTTCTTCAACCCTGACTCCCAACACAGCTACACGCAACCTATATCTATAATTGTCAGAATTGCCCACTATTTGAACCGCTGTTTGAAAACGAGCTTTTCCCTGATCAGTCTCGGCTTTTTCCCCGCTGATCCCAGTCAGCATATTTATCGCAGTGCCGGATTGCCCTCTCATGCTCATCATTCTTGCCTGATCAATAATTCCAATGCATGGTTTATTTGCCTCAACTCCTGTCCTTTGTCCCTTTATGACACGACCAAATATTATTTTACCCGTACATGATGGAAAGTTAATATTCATGACTGTCTCCTCGTTCCTCCCCTTTTCGGGTGAGTTTTCTGCCCATAGTCTCCTGCTCTATTATCGATGACTCTCTAAATAATTTCACTTAAAATGAAAAATGTTGGATATGATAAGAGGAATGGTTTTGGGAAAATGGCTCGAGTTACTTTTTTTTGCGGTCGTTATCCCCGTTTTTTCCGTTGCCGTTGTGATAGAAGTCCCAAATTATCTTTCCGATAAATATCACGATCCCGACACCGACAACAATATCGATAATATCTCCGTATTTTCTGATTATCATCCAGTTGCTGCCCAGGACCATTCCTACATAAGCCAGCGCAAAACACCAGGGTATGGAGCCGATAAAAGAATAGATCGAGAATTTAATAAAGTTCATCTCCGCCACGCCCGCCGGCAAAGAAATGAACGTTCTTACGATCGGCAGGTTCCTGGCCATAAATACGGCAAAGTCCCCCCAGCGTTCAAAGAATTTTTCCGCGTGATGCACTTCTTTTTCTTTGATAAAGAAATATTTCCCGTACTTTAGGACAAATGGCCGTCCGCCGTAATAACCGATCAGATAAGTTATCACCGCCCCCGCCAAATTGCCGGCCGCTCCGGTAATGGTGATCCAAAAAAGATTGAATTTGCCAAGCGATACCAGAAAACCGGAGAAAGGCATGATTATTTCAGAAGGGATGGGGATGCAGGCCGATTCAAAAAGCATTAGAACAAAAACGCCCGGATATCCCGCGCGTGAAATAGTGGCTGTGACAAAGTGGACGATCAATTCGATGATATGAGTGATCAAAGCTTGTTGGTGATCGTGATCGAGTTAAGGACGATTGACGTTACCGGCCGGTCATTCTCGCTTCTTTCCGCGTTTGCGATTTTGTCCGCGATATCCTGCCCCTTGATCACCTGGCCAAAGATCGTGTGGTGGCCGTCGAGCCACGGGGTCTTGGCAACCGTAATAAAGAACTGGCTGCCGTTGGTATTTGGTCCCGAGTTCGCCATGGCGAGCCGACCAACTTTATCAAAATGAAGGTTCGGCGAGATCTCATCCTGGAACTGGTATCCCGGTCCGCCGATACCCAGGCCTAAAGGATCGCCGCCCTGGATCATAAAATTGGGGATGACGCGATGAAAGACGGTTCCGTTATAAAGCGGGGTTTGAACCACTTCTTTTGTTTTTGGATCGGTCCATTTTATTTTACCTTCGGCCAATCCGGTAAAGTTGGTCACGGTCTGCGGAGCTTCTTTTGAATACAGCTCGCAAACAATTTTCCCCAGCGAAGTATCAAATGTTGCAAAGAGTTGTTTTTTGTCCATCTTTTTCCCTTCAGCCGAAACGGCTGTGACTAGCAACAATATTAATAATATATATAATAATTTTTTCATTAATTCGTCATTCGGTCATTCGAAATTAGTCATTTCCCCTTTTTGAGCCACGGCATCATGGCACGAAGCTTTTCGCCCACGATCTCGATCATATGCTGGCTGTCTTTCTGTAAGAGCGCCAAAAATACCGGTCGTCCCGCCTGGTTCTCGGTTATCCATTCTTTGGCGAATGAACCGTTTTGCACGCGGTTAAGCACATATTTCATTTTTTGTTTAACGCTGTCGTCGATCAGGTAGGGGCCAACGGTTATATCGCCGTATTTGGCGGTATTTGAGATCGCCGCGCGCATGCCCGCGATCCCTTTTTCATACATAAGGTCGACGATCAGCTTTAATTCATGCATGCATTCAAAGTATGCCATTTCCGGCTGGTATCCGGCTTCAACCAGCGTTTCAAACCCGGCCTTGACCAATGCCGTACAACCGCCGCAGAGCACGGCCTGTTCTCCAAAAAGGTCGGTCTCCGTTTCTTCTCTGAAAGTGGTTTCAAAAACCCCCGCCTTGGTCCCGCCTATTCCTTTGGCATATGCCAGCGCGGTCTTTTTGGCTTTTCCTGAAGCATCTTGATGGATGGCGATCAGCGCCGGAACTCCCGCCCCTTCTTCAAACATTTTTCTGACCATCGGGCCCGGGCCTTTTGGCGCGACCATTACCACATCAACCTCTGGAGGAGGGAGAATCTGATGGAAATGAATGTTAAAGCCGTGGGAAAACATCAGCGTTTTCCCTTTCTTCATGTGTTTGGCGACTACTTCTTTATAAACTCTGGCCTGAAGCTCGTCGGGGATCAGCATTTGAATGATATCGCCTTTTTGCGCGGCTTCATCCGCCGTTACCGGTTTAAAGCCGGCTTTCTTCGCCCTTTCCCAGTTTGGCGTTCCCTCAACTTCGGCCACGATCACATCCAAGCCGCTATCCCTTAAACTTTGCGACTGCGCCCCACCCTGGCTGCCAAACCCGATCACCGCTATTGTTTTGCCCTTTAAATCCTTAAAATCCGCATCCTTGTCATAGTATACTTTTGCCATATCTATCACTCCTTACTAATGATATTTTACCATCTATGGGGACATTCTACAAGGTAGGGCTACTCGGCGCTTCCGCGTTGAAGAGCGATCTTGCCGGTCCTGACCAGTTCCTTGATCCCGAACTTTGAGAGCAGTTTTTCGGCCCCGTTCACCTTACTCTCATCACCGGTTATTTCTATGGTCATTGAATTTTCGGCCACGTCTACGATCTTGCCGCGGAAAATGTCCACGATCTGATTTATCTCCTGTCGGTTCTTGTCGTTGGCCGCTACTTTGACCAATATCAATTCTCTCTCAATAGCTTTATCCGCCGGAAGATCAAACACTTTTAGAGTATCAATAAGCTTGTAGAGCTGTTTGGTGATCTGCTCAAGATCACGCTCGTCGCCTTCGGCCACGATCGTCATTCTTGAAACGGATGGTATTTCAGTCACGCCCACCGCCAGCGATTCGATATTAAATCCCCGCCGCGCAAAAAGCCCCGCCACCCTCGACAGGACACCTGGCTTATTTTCTACTATTACTGATATTGTATGTTTCATGTTAGTCCAAGATCATCTCATTTATCGCCTGTCCGGGAGGCACAAACGGAAATACGTTCTCCTCTTTGGCCACGATAAAATCGATCAGGCACGGACGATCTTTTATGGTCAACGACCATTCCAGCGCCGCGCGCACATCTTCGACTTTTTCAACCCTTCTGGCCGCGCAGCCGTACGCTTCCGCGATTTTTACCAGATCGGGATTGTTAGAAAGATCGGTATGCGAATAATGTTTCTGGTATAAAAGCTCCTGCCATTGCCGCACCATTCCGAGGAAACTATTATCCAGCACAAAGATCTTTATCGGCAGTTTATTATTCACTGCGGTCGTCAGCTCCTGAATGTTCATCTGTATCGATCCGTCGCCGGCAAAATCGGCCACGATCGCGTCCGGACGCCCGAACTGCGCGCCGTTCGCCGCCGGCAAGCCAAAGCCCATCGTCCCCAATCCGCCGGAAGATATCCAAGACCTTGGTTTTTCAAATTTATAGAACTGGGCCGACCACATTTGGTTCTGTCCCACTTCGGTAACAATGATCGCGTCCTTATCCTTGACCAGATCGCAAAATTCTTCGATCACGAACTGCGGCTTTAATCCGTCTTTTTTATAAGAAAGCGGATATTTCTTTTTCCATTCTTCAACTTGATCGATCCAATCCGCATGATTTTCTTTTGGTCCAACTTTCTCTAGAAGTTCTTTCAATACGAATTTTACATTCCCAACGATCGGGATATCAACTCTGACATTTTTTCCGATCTCCGCCGGATCGACATCGATATGGATAATCTTGGCGTTGGGCGCGAATCTTGGAATATGGCCGGTTACGCGGTCGTCAAATCTCGC
>Ga0265296_1001109_pt1 | contig 33078 bp, 25 predicted proteins | sample MunlanPumphouse1_FD_189073 | JGI IMG/M metagenome (GOLD analysis project Ga0265296, IMG submission 189073) | Groundwater microbial communities from a municipal landfill in Southern Ontario, Canada - Pumphouse #1 | ecosystem: Environmental > Aquatic > Deep subsurface > Groundwater | place...
AAAATCGGCCGGTCCGCTGCGCTGGTTGAAGGCTGCGCTGACCGGCCTCTTGCCAACCCCACCAACCCCAGTTCAGATCACCAAAGGACTCTCGTTATGGCTGGATGAGAAACGGGGGTCACGTCAGCGTATTTGCTGATCAGTTTGTCGGGATCGATAACTGCGACATGCGCTGCTCCAGCAGTACTGTCCTCAGGATAGACGACTAGGTTTGAACCGGAGGGGTTCGCTTGGGACGGAAACAGGATCCCGGACCCGTTTAAGGCCAGGACCTCGCGACAGCACTCCCAAGACGGGCAGGTGCTTGATAGACCCAACGCGGCGTCTTTCCAGTCGTCTCGCCAGCTGTTGAAAGGAGACGGAAGTGTCGCCGGGCCCCGCAAATCGACGACGGCCTTGATGTCGACCTTGAAGCCAACGATCGCGACAGGCAGAGGTTCGGGGTTGCCCTGCTGGTATTCCAGAAAGGCCGTCTCAGGTTCCAGACCAAAATAATTGGCCGAGATATCTTTCGGATTAAAACGCCCCGCGACAAGGCGTGATCCCTTGGCGCTCTGAACCCAGCGCAGGTACTGTAGGGACACGGCGCGATAGACGATGGGGGGCCCGAAATCTTCCAGCTTCACCCGTTAGATCCGAAGCGCAGCGCATCCAGACGCAACAGGATCCGGCCTAGCCCCTGTGAGGTGGCTACGTCTCGTGCGGTTTTGCCGCCGTCGATGACGGCCTCGTCAAGGTAACGTCGCGCAGCCACCTGGCTACCGAACACATCCACCGCATCCTTAGCGATCCGATCGAAAACCTTGCTGACTTCGGAGGACGGTACTGGCTTTCCCAGCTCCTGACCGAATCTGGAAACGGCCAGCGAGAAATCACTGATCGGCTCGCGCCCAGCCCTGACCGACCGAGTTCCAGCGATCGTCGCGTCGCGCGTTTTCTTCTCGCCGGTTAAATTTGCAATCACTTTGGCCCGTTCGTCGGCGCGCGCCGCCGCGCGATCAGCCGACCGCTTGGTCTGGTAGGTAGTGGCCACGAGCTTGCCGGCCTTAGCCTTGCCAAATGTCCCGAAGCGTTTCCGGATCGGGTTGCGCGTGCGCGAGGTGCCGGGCTGTGATGTGCGTGGAGCGGACATCCATTGATAATGAGTGGGGTCGGTTGAAAGTTCAATAAGACGCGAGCGGTGATGCCTCGCCAACATGGATCCTGAAGTCGGCAAGGCGCCCTATCTGAAGCTGCTCGGTCGATGTCACGGCAACTGCGTTTTGCACCTTGAGCTCGTAGCCGCGCGCCCAAGTGCCGGTCGCAAGGGTTTTCAAAATGCTCATAGGCACCCCTAAGGGCCGGCAGCGGTATCGTTTCACCAGAGGTCAACATCCTGTTGTCGTCGATCGGCCCATGTCCGCCTGTGGCGCGTTTCTGACCTACGCGGCCCATCCGACGGCGGCTGAATAGTTCTCAGGATCATCCACGGCGGCGCGCCATTTTCCCAATCAGTTAGACAGATGTTTCTTCTGCGGCTCTAGCCGGTAGGTGCCGTCTGCAAAAAATCTTGAAGCGACGGTATCCAACTCTCTGATTATTCATCGCCGCTCGGCGCGATGGTGTCTGGGGTTTTGGGCGCGGCTCACGGCTAGGCGTCATGCTGTGAGCATCTGACCCGAGGGGAGGCTTATACCTTCCTGGCTCCTCGATCCGCCCTCTTTGTCTGACCTCCAAGGCGCTCTCTGAATCAACGCCACCGTCAGTTTCGATCGGGCTTCAAGACTTGCAAACCGGTCTCAATCGCGACACAGGGTGCGGCTCGTTCAGTCCGTCTCCACGTCGAGTAGTCCATGTCCCGCAAGGTTCTTCTGTCGTCCGCCCTGGCGCCGTTCGGGGCCGCCGCCGTCCTCCTCGCTCCTGTCGCAGCCCTGGCGCAGACGGCGACAGGCCCCACGCCCTCGGCCGATACCAACCTGGGCGAGATCGTGGTGACGGCGCGACGCTCGCCCCAGGGGCTGGTCGCCTCTAGCCATCCGATCACCCGACTGGATCGCGAGACGGTCCAGGCCGGGCGTGCGGTGTCGGACACCCTGTCGGGGGTTCTGGCCAAGGCCGTTCCGGGGTTGGCGGATTCCAGCCGCACGATCACGGACTTTGGCCAGACGCTGCGCGGACGCGGCGCGCTCGTGCTGGTGGATGGCGTACCGTACAACACGAACCGGGACAGTGCGCGCAACCTGATCAGCGTCGATCCGGCCAACATCCAGCAGATCGAGGTCCTGCGCGGCGGCAGCGCCCTTTACGGCAGCGGCGCCACGGGGGGCATCATCTCGATCAACACCCGCCCAGCCGGCGGCCCCTTGCGGGCCGAGACCATGGTCACCGGCATCACGTCGCTGTCCCATCCTTCGTCAGATGGATTAAGCGGCCGGGTGCAGCAGTTTGTGTCCGGCGCCGCCAGCGGCTTCGACTTCGCGGCGAACGCGGGCTGGCAGCACATCGGCGCCGGGTTCGACGCCAACGGCGACCGCCGGGCGCCCGAGCCGAGCCAGGGCGACCTGTTCGACAGCACGGTCTGGAGCCTGGGCGGCAAGGTCGGTCGCCGTGTGGGGGACGACGGTTATCTGCTGGGGTCTTTGAGCTGGTATCAGGCGCATCAGGACACGGACTATGCGGCGGATCCCGCCCCCGGCCGGCTGCCGGCGGGCACGGCCATCGCCCGCCCGCTGAAGGGGCTGAGGCTGGCCGAACAGAACCAGGTGGAAAGCAAGGTCGCCACCCTGGCCTACCGCGACCGCGATGTATTCGGCAGCGACGTCAGCCTGCTGGGTTACTACCGCGACCTGTTCACGCGTTTCACGCCGTTCGATGCGCGTGGCGTCGCGACGCGGGGCCGCAACGTCGATCAGGTGTTCCAGAACAGCGCGGTGGCCGGCGCGCGGCTGACGATCGAGACGCCTTTGGGTGAGCGCACCGCCCTGACCTGGGGCGGCGACCTGAACCGCGAGGTCAGCGACATGCCGCTGGATGTGTTCGATCCGGCCGCCTACGACGCCAGCGGCGGGTTGGTGTTCAACCGCTTGCGCACCCTGACCTACATGCCCGAGCTGACCACCCGAACCGAGGGCGTCTTCGCACAGGTTCAGCACCGGCTGACGGACCGGATCGGCGTCGAGGCCGGCGTCCGCTATGACCGGGCCAAGGCGTCGTTCGACAGCTTCACCCCCCTGTCGCAGTCACAGTCGGCGACGCCCTTCGTGGTCCAGGGCGGCACGATTGACTTCGACGCCTGGACCTTCAACGCCGGCGCGACCTGGGAGCCGGTGGACGGCCACGAACTGTACGCCAGCTTCTCACAGGGCTTCCAACTGCCCGACATCGGCCTGCAACTGCGCAACGCCGGCGCCGGGTTCAGCATCGACAACTCCGATCTCGAACCCGTGAAGATCGACAGCTACGAGGCGGGTTGGCGCGGTCGGTTCGACCAACTGTCCGCGTCGTTCGCCGCCTTCCGCACCACGTCGGATTTCGGCGACGTGCAGAGCTTCAACAATGGTCTGATCCTGCTGCGGACCGCCGAGCGCATCAACGGCGTCGAGGCGGCCGTGGATTACGGGACGTCGCAGGATGTCTGGCGCTTTGGGGGCACGGCGACCTATCTGAGCGGTCACGAGAAGGCGGCGACCGCCGTCCGGTCCCAGGACATGACCGGCTATCGCATTCCGCCGCTGAAGCTGACGGCCTATGTGGTCTATGCGCCGAACGCGGTCTGGGACGTGCGCCTCCAGGGGCTGCACTCTGCGGGTCACGACTATCGTCTGAACGGCGTCGCCACCTTCGGGCGGCGCGAGGTCAAGGACTACACCGTCTTCGACCTGATCGGCCGCTACCGCCTGTCTGATCGAGACCAGGTGACGGTCGGCGTCGAGAACCTGCTGAACACCCAGTACCTGCCGGTCTACAGCCAGCTTCTGCGTGGCAACACCAACACCAGCCGCGTGCCCGCCAATGGCGCGACGCTGAGCGTGTCGCTGAAGCGCGTCTGGTGAGCAGGGCGAAGGGTCGCTCAGGCTGGGCGAGGCGTTTCGATGTCATGACCCTGCTGGACGGCCTGCATCGCTGGACCGGCGGGCTGATCGGCCTGCTGCTGGTGGTGATCGGTCTCAGCGGACTGATGCTGGTCCACAAGGACGCCTGGCTGCGCGCGACCCTTCCCCATGCCGCCGATGTTCAGATGCAAGACACGGGTCGCATCGGCTCCGCCATGACGGCGATCTTCTCGGACCCGCGCGCGACCAGCGTCACTCTGGCGAGCCGGACCCTGGGCGTACACCGGGTCACCTATGGCGACCGCGACCACGGCGCCTATGTCGATCAGACGGGTCAGACGGTGACGCGCTGGGACAGCAAATGGGCGCGACCCGAGGTCTGGCTGTTCGACCTGCATCACTATCTGCTGGTCGGAGATACCGGCAAGACCGTCACGGGGATCGCCGGGCTGGCGGGTCTCGGCTTCGTCATCACGGGCGTGATCCTGTGGTGGCGGACACGGCGTTCGTTCGAATGGCGTCTTTGGCCGCGCGCCTGGAACCGGTTCGGCATCCTGCGTCATCACCGGGATCTCGGCGTGCTGGCCGCGCCATTGCTGATCGTGACCTTCGCGACCGGAGTCATGATGACGTTGAAGCCGGTCGAGATCGCGGTCCTGTCGTTGCTGTCGTCCAAGGCGGACATGGCCGCAGCCGTTCGTGTTCCAGCCCTTCAAGGAGGAGCTTATGTTTCCTCCACGATTGACTGGCCAGGCATGTTGAGGATTGCGCAACAGCGCTTTCCCGGTGCAGAATTTCGGGTGGTCAATGCGCCCTCCAAGCCGGGCGGTTTGATCGCGGTGCGCGTCCGTCAAGTCGGGGAACCAACCCCCAACGGCCGGACCTTCCTGTGGTTCGACCCGGCCAACGGCGCACTGGTTGGCGTGCGTAACTCGCTGGCGCTGCCGGCGGGCGCCCGCGTGGCGGCGTACGAATATCCGATCCATTCTGGCAAGATCGGAGGCTGGATCTGGAGCGGCGCCGTCACCCTGTCCGGCCTGGCGCTCGTCGTGCTGGGCGGCTTTGGTCTCTACAGCTTCTGGCTCAATCGATTGCTTCCCAGGAAGCCCGGCAGAAAGCGAACTTAACTCGCTTTATCTGTTGTTTGCACGACCAGACGACGCCACCCTGGACCTTCTCCCTACGATCAACCGCGCCGCCTTCGGTTAGTCCGCCGATCTCCGATCGTCCGTGTTCAGAACGTCTTGCGAACGCGCAGCGAGTAGAAGGTCCGTGGGTCGATGGTGCGGGTTTCGACATAGGCGATCGGCCGGGTGGTGCGGTCGGCGTAAGCGATGCGGGTCTGCTGATAGTCGTCCCACAGGTTGATCTGGGCGCGGATCGCCAGCGTGGCGGTCGGCTTGTATTCGATCCAGCTCTCGAAGAAGTCGCGCCCTCGCCAGGAGAACTGCACGTCGGGATCGTAGCTGGTGCGGCCCAGCAGCGGAACCCAGGCGGCGCTCCACTGCAGTTTCCAGGACTGGATGTCCTGGGCGAGGATGATGACCGCGTGGGATTTGGGGACGTTGGAAATCGGGCGCGTCTTGCCCGTCGTGGGGTCCTCGACCTCGGTGTGGTTCCAGGTGTTGCGCGCGCTGATCCGCCCGCCGCTGAATCCGAACCGGTCAAGGGGCGCCTGGATGTTGACCGCCAGCCGGTCCAGCGACCCGTCGCCGATATTGCCGACGGCGGACAGGCCGTCCTCCAGCGGGATGACGTCTATGGCGTTGCCAATCTCGTCGTGGCGCAGGGTGATGTTGACGACGCCGTCGCCCCAGAACCGGCGTTCATAGGCCAGTTCGCTGATCCAGCGCTGTTCGGGCTCCAGGTCGATATTGCCGCCGAGGACATTCTCGTTCTGCAGTTCCGCCGAGGCGGCGAAGTCGGTGAAGTTCAGCTGCCCGACCTCGCGCTCGAAACGCAGGCGAAACTGATTTCCAGGCCTGGGGGTCCAGGTGGCCAACAGGCGCGGCTTGACGAAGGAGAAGGTCTTCTCCTCGTCCGCATCGCCCGACTGGCTGATGGTTGAAGTCTCCAGCCGCAGGCCGCTTTCGACGGAAAGGTCGTCGCCCACCCGCCAGGTGCTCTTGCCGAAGAGCTCGCCCCGCGTCTCCTCGACGGTCACCGAGGCCGACGGCAGGGGGACCGGCGCGCCGCCGATGCTGAAGGCCTGGTCGGTCTCCAGCATGTTGTAGGCCCCTTCGCCGCCGAACTCCCACGTCAGTCTGGGCGACTGTTCGAGGCGGACCAGGCTGCGCAGGATGGTCTCCGACGCCCTGCTGTCGGATGCGAAACGCTGCTCGGGGCTTTCAGCGCCCGACAGGGTGGTGCGATTGGTCGAGGCGCCGGTGGTGTCGCTGAACTCGTGGATGAGGCGCGTTTCGGAGGTCAGGCGGCTGTCGAGCGCGCGGGTGAAGACCGCCCCGATCTCGCCGTTCTCGCCGTCCTCCTGATATCGGGACTCGCGGCGCACGGCGGACGAGGTCTGCAGGATCAGGTTTTCAAAATCGTTGACCCCATAGAGGGCGGTCAGGTCGATCTGGCCGCCCAGGAAGGGGCTGGCGTAGTTCAGCCGCAGGGCGTTGCCGCCGCTTTTCTGGTCGCTGAAGAAGTCTTCGCTTCGCAGCAGATCGCCCGCGCCGCTGCGGCGGACGACGGGGCCGACGCCGTTGGAATCATTGACCACGAAACCGTCGGAGAGGGTGAAGCCCCAGGTGCGTTCGCCGTTCTGGGCGGTGTACTGCCATGTGCCGCCATAGGTGTCGTTCCCACCCTCATACAACACGGCGTTGCCGGTGAAGATCATCTGGCTGCTGGACTGATCGCGCGTGATGACGTTGGCGACGACGGAAAAGCCCTGCATGTCGATCCCGGCCGCGCCGCCGCTGATCAGTTCGATGCGCTCGACCTGGGCGACCAGGGTGCGAGACAGCACGCCGGAGCCCGTGTCGGTCTTCGACGCTGGCCGTGCGCCATTGATCAGGATGTTGCCGACCGAGCCCTGGAAGCCGCGACCACCGTCGCCGTCGACGACGCTGAATCCCGGAACCCGACTGACCATGTCCAGAGCCGTGACCGGCCTCTGATTGGCGAAAAAGTCCGGCGTGAAGACCAGCACGCCCTGTTGGTCGACTTCGCTCTGTGGCGCGGACTGGACCGCCTGGGGCTCAGGCGACGGCGGGGTCTGCGCCAGCGCCGGGGCGGCGAGCGACAGGGACAGGGGAGTCAGCAGGATCAGGCGGGCGTCGAAAGAGCGCATGGCGGGTTCCATCAGGGTTGCGGGCAGGGTTACGGCCAAGGTGGCTGGTAATGTCCGCAGCGATAGAAGAGACTGGCGTTCTGGGAGCGAGGGCGGGGGCCCGATCTTGAGCCGATGATTTTCCGATGAACGACCTGTCAGCTCTGCTTCTCAGGCCGATCGAACTGGTGTCAGAGCCGTCGTTCGCGCTTGGGACGGGCATGGTCCACCCGGCCTCCCTGGAGGTGATCTGGCCCGATGCAGGCTGCAAGCTGGAACCCCGCGTGATGCAGGTTCTGGTGGCGCTGAACCGCAGGCGGGGCGATCCGATCAGTCGTGAAGAACTGTCGCGGCTGTGCTGGGACGGACGCGTCGTCGGCGACGACGCCCTGGTCAGATGCATCGTCAAGCTCAGAAAGATCTTCCAGCGCGATCCGGCTGTCGAGATCGGCAGCATCCCCAAGATCGGATACCGCCTGCGCCTTGTCGCCATCGCACCGGCGACGGCCAAGGCCCCGGCTTCGCCGCCTCGTCCCGCCCGGCGATGGCCGCGTCTGATGCTGGCCGGCGGCGTCGCCTCGATCGCGGCCCTGGGCCTCGGCGCCTTTGTCCTGATGCAGCCCCCCGGCGCGCTGGCGACCGAGGCCGTGCGTCCCTTGACCTCGGATACCGGCGTGGAGACCCATCCGGCGCTTTCGCCGGACGGCCGCATGGTCGCCTATGCCGGCGGCGCCGGGTTCGGCGCCCAGAGAGACATCTTCCTGCGGGGCGTCGGGGACGGCACACCGATCCGTTTGACGGATACGCCAGAGGACGAAATGGCGCCGGCCTGGTCGCCCGATGGGCGTCGCCTGGCCTTCGTGCGCCGTATTTCCGGCGCCCCGTGCCAGATCCTGGTCGCGCCCGTGCCCCAGGGTGAGCCGCGCGTGGTCGGCCATTGCTCGGTGGAATCGATGACGCGTCTGGCCTGGACGCGCGACGGCGAAATCCTGTTGTCCGACCGCCCCACGCGCGAGGCCGTGCGTCGCATCCGGGCCCTGAACCCCGATACCGGACGACTGCGCGAGGTGACCTCGCCGCCCGCCACCAGCCTGGGCGACCTGGATCCGGTCGTCACCCACAGGGGGGATCAGCTGGTCTTCAGGCGCGCCTTCTCCTACGGCGTGGCCGATCTCTACGCCGTCCAAGTGTCCGGCGCCGGACAGCGGCGGCTGACCAGCGATGGCTGGAAGGCCGTCGGCTACGCCTTCGCTGCGGATGATCGAACCGTCGTCTTCTCCAGCAATCGCGGCGGTGACTACGGCCTGTGGTCGGTGGACTTCAAACGGCCGGGGGCGCCCGTTCGCCTGAGCCTGGGCCTGCTGCAGTTCGGCCGCCTGTCCACTGATCGCAGCGGCCTGCTGGCGGTCGAGGCCGGCGACTATCGTTCCAACCTGTTCGCCTGGCGCGCCGGCGCCGCGCCCGTGGCCCTGACGGACGGCAACGCCAGCGACTGGGATCCCGATCTTTCCCCGACAGGCCAACTGACCTTCGTCTCGGATCAGAACGGCGGGTCCGAAGTCTGGGTCAAACGCAGCAGCGGCGCCGAGCCGACGCGCCTGACCGACCTGAAGGCCAGCAATGTCTTCTCGCCCCGGTGGTCGCCTGACGGTCGCAGCATCGCCTTCGTCGCGGCGCGCGACAGTCGCACGGACGTCTATCTGATCAATGCGGACGGCTCCGGCCTGAGGGCGGTCACGTCGGACGGCGCGGCGCGTGACGAGTTGGCGTGGGACCACAACGGCGACCTTGTCGTTCCCACGCTCAGGACGGGCGGCTGGCGGATCGAAAGGATCGATGCCCAGGGGCGGGTTACGGTCGTTCCGAACACCGCCGATGTCCTGACGGTCAAGAGCGCCGGCGCCGGCGGGCTCTATGCGGTCAAGAAGGACGACGGCCGGCTGTGGCGTCTGGAGGCCACGGGTGCGGTTCTGTCCTCTCCCCTGATCCGCATCGACCCGGAGACGGCCTGGACCCCTACGGCCGCCGGCGTCTACCACCTGTCGGGAAACCGTGGCGGTGAGGCTATCCTGCGCCTGACCTCATGGACCGGCGCAAGTCGCGACGTGCAGTCTCTGGGCGCGTTCGGCCTGCAGCACAGTCTGGCGGTTTCCCAAACGCAGGACATCGTCGCCGCCAGGATGGTCCGCGACGAAGCGGACCTGTTGGCTATCCGTCTGGTGCGCCGATAGGCGCGCGGCGTGACGCGCTCTGGGCATTCATCGCTGGTCGCAACTGCCGGACCGGCTCATAGAGCAGTCCAGCGCACTATGGATGATCGCGAACCTTCAAGGATGCCCTCGACTTGATCGAAAACTATGGATGGTCGGCGTCTCTGGCGGGGGTGTTCGAACCCCACGCGCGCGCAGGTCATGCGCCGGGACGCGTCATTCTCCAGCAGCGGGACGGCTATCTGGTCGCCACCGACGACGGCGAGCTGCGCGCCAAGGTTTCAGGTCGCCTGCGTCACGAGGCCAGGGAGATCGGCCTTCCCGCCGTCGGGGACTGGGTCGCCCTGTCGGTGAGCCCGTCGGACCGCAAGGCCGTCATCCACGCCATGCTTCCGCGCCGCACGGCCTTCGTCCGCAGGGCGGCGGACAGCATGCAGCGGCTGCAGATCCTCGCCGCAAACGTCGATGTCGCCTTCGTCGTCACATCGATGAACGCCGATCTCAATCTTCGCCGGATCCAGCGTTATCTGGCCGCCGCCTGGGAGAGCGGGGCGCGGCCCGTCGTGGTGCTGACCAAATCGGATCTGTGCGACGATCCGCAAGAGCAGGCCGCCCAGATCGCGGCGCTGGGGACGGACTGTCCCATCCTGATGGTCTCGGCGCGCCAGGGTCTGGGCCTCGACGCCATGCTCGACCAGATGAAAGCCGGCGAGACCGGCGTGCTGATCGGCTCGTCGGGGGTCGGAAAGTCCACGCTGGTCAACGCCTTTCTGAACGAGGACCGCATGGCGACCCAGGCCATCCGCGAGTCCGATGATCAGGGGCGCCACACCACCAGCCACCGCCAGCTCGTTCTGCTGCCCGGCGGCGGTTTGCTGCTGGACACGCCGGGCATTCGCGAAGTCGGCCTCATCGACGCCGAAGCGGGCGTGAGCGCCGTGTTCGAAGACATCGAGCGCCTGCCCCAGGACTGCCGCTTCACCGACTGCACCCATACCAACGAACCCGGCTGCGCCGTGCAGGCCGCGCTGAAGAGCGGCGCTCTGGATCCCGACCGGTGGGCGCATTTCCAGCAGCTGACGCTCGAACTGGCGGAGGCGGAAGACAAGCAGGCGCGGGCCGCCAAGGCCGCCGAACGCCGTCGCCTCGGCGTGCTTCAGAAGGTTTATCGCGCGACGAAGCGGAACGACCGGGGCGGCGCCGACTGATCGGACATCGCAGGATGCCTTTGTGCAGAATTTTGGCCTGCCCTGCGCGCAAACAGGCTAGTTGGTGACTTCAAATCCGAGAGAGTTCACCATGCCTGCATTCACAATCGTCACCACCAGCGCGACCCAAGGCAGCGAGTCCGCCGAGGTCAACACCCTCACCGACGACTTCTCCAACGAGAGTGAAGCGATCGGCTATGCGCGTCGCATGGCGGACGAGATGATCGACATGGCCTCCCAACTGCTGCTGGACTTCGATTACAGCAATGTCGGCGTCTTCGACGGCGATCTGATCGACGAGGACATCACCCCCGACCACGCGGCGCTGATCGGCGTCTGGGTGCTGGATGACGAAGGCTCCGCCTTCGTGCCGGCCGACGAATTCCGCGAGGGCTCAGTCGAGGTCGAACCCGCCTGATTTTTGGGCGTCTTGCGGCGTCCGTCAGCGCCTCAGGAAGAATTCGACCGGCGTGACAAGTTCCAGCGTCGCGCCCGGCACCTCGTCGGGCGGTGCAGGCAGGGGCTGGGCGCGCTGGAGCATGGCCAGGGCCTCGCGGTCCAGCAGGGCGCGGCCCGAGCCGCGTTCGATGCGCGAGGTCAGCACCCGCCCCGACCGATCCATCGTGAAGCGGATCAGGACGACCCCCTCCTGGCGCAGGCGCTGGGCGGCGGTCGGATAGCGTTTCCTGCTGTCCAGATGCGCCAGGACGCGGGTCTTCCAGTCCTGGGGCGCGGTCGAGGCGCTGGGCGCGGGCGGGGCCTGCCGCGAGACCGGGGCTGTGGTGGCGGGCGCCGGCGTCTGGCGTTCGGCGGCGCGCGGGCCCGGCGGCGAGACGGGGATGTTCACGGCCTCGGGCGCCTCGGCCTGGACCCGCATCTGGACCGGCGGACGCGGGATGGGGCGGCTGGCGACGGCCTGGACCTGTTTGGGACCGTCGATCTGTTCGGACGGCGGTCGGGGCGGGGCGGCGTTGCTGCGCACCAGTTCCACAACGATGGCAGGCGGTTCCTCGATCGGGACAGGCGCCGGCACGACGAGATTGATCAGCAGCAGCAGGGGCGCGGCGTGAAGCGCCAGGGCGGCGCCCAAGGCGAGCGCCCGACGCGCACGCACCCTGGGACGCCGGGGCGCGATGGCCCCAGCGTCGTTCAGGATCGTGGTGCGCGGCACGGCCGTCATGCGGCGTCGGCGGTTCCGTGCCGGAAGCCCGCGTCCACCAGACCGCGCACGCGGGTGAAGGCGGCCGAGGCGCCCTTCATGACGCGGGCCTCTTCTTCATCGGTCATGTCCGGGGCGTCGAGCACGGTGGTGAAGCTGCGCCAGTGGTTGGCGCGCCCCTCGGGCGAGGCGGACAGGTGACGGGCGCCGAACTCGGCCGACAGGCCCAGGGCGGACGCGGCCTTGATCAGGAAGGCGGCGCCCAGGTTCGAACCTTCGGCCACATAGAGCCAGCCCAGGGCCGTCGGCAGGTCCAGCGCCTGACCCGCGACGAAGCGCGGTGCGCCGGTCTCGGCAGCCGGGACGGCGCCTAAATCGGCGAGATCGGCCTTCACCTGTTCGTAGCGGCGGCGTTCGGCCAGGTCGGGGAACAGAGCCGCCAGTTCCGGCGCGTCGTAGAGCGCGGCGATGTCGCGGTGGAACATCTGCTGGATCCGCAGAAACTCCGCATAGGCCTCGCGGCTGCTAAACGGTCTGGCGGCCATGATGGCGTTGTCCAGCCCTTCGTGGACGCCGTGGCTGGCGGCCTTCAGTCGCTTGGCGCGGCTTGTTTCGACTTGGGTCATGGCGGGCCTCAGTAGCGGTAGGTCAGGGCGAGACGAACGGTGCGACCGGGCGCGGGCATGATTCCCAGCGCCAGCGGGTCGAGGTAGTATTCGTCCATTACATTGTCGATGTTGAGGTCCAGCGCCGTCTGGTCCGTGACCTTCAGGCTGGCGAAGGCGTCATAGACGGTGGTCTCCAGATACAGCTGCTGGATCGCCGACAGGCCGACGTTCCAGGCCTTGTCCAGCTTGCTGATCGGGCCCGAGTTGTGGACTGCGCGGCCGCCGATGGTCAGGCGATCGTCGAACAGGTGCGCACCCAGCGTCAGGTTCAGATTGAAGCGCGGCGGGTTCTGGGTGTTGGTGTAGGCCCCGACGAAGCCGCCGTCGACGCAGTCGGGCGTGGCCATCAGTTCGGCGTTGTTGCGGCCGGCGCCATAGGCGCGGCGTTCGGCGGCGATGTCCGGGGCGCAGGTCTTGGCCTCGAAATAATAGTGGGCCGACAGGTCGCCGAAGACGACGCCGTCGTCATAGGTTGACTGGAACTCGACGCCCGACACCTTGAATTCGTCGATGTTGCGGATCAGGCCCGCCGACAGGGTGCGATAGTCGCGGGTGATCAGGTCGTCGATCACGGTGTTGAAATAGGCCAGCTTGAAGGCCGCGCGGTCGCCGCCCGTGATCAGGTCGCGACGGATGGTGCTGGCGCCGACTTCCCAGGTGCGGGAGCGCTCGGGCTTCATCTCGGCCGTCGGCCGGGCGGCGGTGAACAGGCCCAGGGTCGATTCGAACAGGCTCGGCAGTTTCACGCCCTCGGCGTATTTCACATAGACGAGGGTGTCCTCGTCGAAGCGGTAGGTGGCGCTGCCGGTCGGCATGAAGGCGTCGTCGGTGCGGCGGATCGGCTGGGACCAGGTCCAGGAGACGGGCACCCTGAGGTTTTGCGGTGCGCCGGCGCTGAAGAAGTTCCAGCCGCCGATGTCGCCCACCGTTCCGCGTTCATAGGGCGAGGCCAGCAGCGAGGCCTGGGTGAACTGGCCATTGGCGTCGGGATACCAGTTCAGCAGCGCGATCCGTTTCGCCAGATAGGACGGTCGGCCGGGGTCGCCGTTCAGCAGTTCGGTGTAGCGATACTGGCCGATGACCTCATAGGTCGCGGGCGTGGCCAGGCGATTGCGGTCCTGGACCTCGACCCGGTTGAAACGCCCGCCCGCCATCAGCTCCCAGTGCGCGTCCGGCTCCCATTTGACCGAGGCGACGGCGCTGTATTCCTGGCGCTCCGCATTGCGCAGGAAGCGGTTGTTGACGAGGTCGTCCATCATGATCGGCGAGTTCGGGCCGGGACCGATGTCCTCGTCGCTGAAGGACAGGCCGTAGTTCAGCGTGAACTTGCCGGCGCGGGTGAGCAGGATCGAGGTGTTGGTGATGTCGCCGCCGAACCGCTCCTGGCTCAGTTCGTTGCGATAGGCGTCCTTGTAACCGGGATCTGTGTTGAAGGTCGGGCCGTCATACCATTCGGTGCGGCGATCGAAATACCAGGGGGTGATGCCGGTCAGGCCATTGTACATCAGGCTGTCGGCGTGGGTGTACCAGGCGTTGATCTTCAGATCGATCAGGTCGCCCAAGTCGCCTTGGGGCTTGTAGCGGTAGCGCAGATTATAGGCGTCCATGTCGACGGTCCCCAGGTCCCATTGCGGAACCTGGTCGCGGTCAACGCGGATGATCTGCGACGCCATGATCTCGCCCTGCTCGCCCTCGTAGCGGCGATAGCCGGCCTCCAGCGTCTGCGCGTCGGTGATGCGCCACGTGCCCTTCAGCAGCAGGGATTGCGACTGGGACGAGGTGTTGAAGACCTCGGCATTGGTGGGGTTCAGGCTGGCCAGGACGCGGCGGCCTTGTGGGAAGTCGTTGTAGTTTCGGTGGCCAGAGAAATAGTTTCCGGTGTCGCGCCACGCATAGGCGGCGACCAGGTCGAACCGGTCCCAGCGGCCCGCACCGGCGATGTTGAAGAACTGACCGCCCGGACGGGTCAGGTCGCCCCGGTCCGTGCGCGACCGGTCGCCATAGGCCGGCAGGCTGCGGGCGCTGGCGTCGGACACGCCGGTGCGGACGCGCAGGCCAAGGGCGCGCCCCGCGGTCAGGACGTCATCGACCTTCAGCGTCTCCATCACCACCACGCCGCCGATGCCGCCGGACGCGTTGGCCTCCAGGCTCGGGCCCTTGTTGATCGTCACGCTGGAGATCAGGTCGGGGTCCAGATAGGTGCGCTGCGACTGGCCGGCATAGCCCCGATAGGTGTCCATGGTGGACTGGCCGCCGTCGATGATGACGGGCACGCGGCTCTGGCCCTGGATGCCGCGGATATTGACATCCAGGGCGTTGGCGACGCGCGGATCGCCGGCGGTCACACCCGCCACGCCCTTGACGATGTCGGCGGTCGAGGCGCCGCGAAATCGTTCGATGGTGTCACGCGCGACATAGGCGCTGGAGCCCGAGGCGCGGTACGGCGCCTCGACCGGATCGCCGGCCTCGCCCGATCCGTCGGCGCTGAGACGCCCGGCCGCGCCGTCCGTCGCCCCCTGCACCCGCACGGGACCCAGGGCGATGGTTCCGTCGGCCATGACCGGCGCAGGCGACAGGGTCACGGTGCGACCCGACAGGCGATACGTCACGCCCGAGCCAGCCAGCAGCCGCGACAGGCCGTCGGACACGCTGTGGCGACCCTGCAGGCCGCGCGTGGCGGCGCCCCGCGTCAGGGCGGCGTCATAGGCCAGTTCGACATCGGCCTGTTGCGCGAAACGGACCAGGGCGGGCGACAGGGGACCGGCGGGAATGTCGAAACTGGGCGCCGCGGTCTGCGCCTGGGCGGCGGGCGCCAGGATCGCGGCCGGCACGACCGCCGTGGTCGCCATCAGGAACAGGCGCATGGCCCCCAGATCGTGTCTTGCCTTGGTCAAGTTCGCCTCACATGGCGCGCCCCGCGCCGTCCTGTATGGTCCGCATTCATGCGAATGAGAATGGTTCTCTTTTAATAGACGCCTTGGGCGCACGAACCGGGACTGTCAGGATCGAAAAAAGTTCGGACCCGCAGGTCAGTCGTGGATCAGCACCACGCCGCCGATCAGACGCGTGGTGCGCACGCCCAGCGTCTGTTCCAGCCGCGCCACGGTCAGGTCGGGCTGATCGATGCGGAAGGCGCCGCTGACGCGACGGGCGCGCACCGACCGGCCGACCACGTTGATCGGCGAAGACGAGTATCGCGCGATTTCCTCGACCACCTGCGACAGGGGCTGATCCTCGAACACCAGCCAGCCGTCGGTCCAGGCATCGACGCCGACGAGCGACGGCGTCGGGGCGGTCGGGGCCTGGTGCGGGCCATAGGTCGAGGTCTGGTTCTCGCCCACCACGACCGACCCCGGCCGCGACGCCGCCCGCACCGCGTGTTCGGTGACCGAGACCCGGGTCATGGGGCCGCGCCGCCTCACGACGAACCGGGTGCCCAGCGCCGTCGTCGATCCGCCCCCGGCCTCGACCGCAAAGGGACGTTCCGCGTTCGGGGCGACGGTGAAGGCGGCCTCGCCGCGCAGCAGTCTCACGGTGCGGCGACCGGGTTCGTAGGCGACCGCGACGGCGCTGTCGGTGTTCAACTGGATGATCGAGCCGTCGTCCAGCGTCAGGGTGCGCTGCTCGCCCGGCCGGGTGATGGCGTCGGCCTGGATTCGGGTCGGGATGTCCAGCCCCATGAAGGCCAGGACCAGGGCGGCGGCCATGCCGGTCGCGGCCATGGGCGCCCAGCGCCGCGTCCTGCCGGCATCCCTGGCGTAGTCGCGCCTGTGTCGCCGCGGCGGCACGGCCGGCGCAGCGTAAGATGGGGCGGAATGGCGGACCGCCTCGCCCATGTCGCGCCAAAGGGCCTGGGCGCGCGCAAAGGCCTGGGCGTTGGAAGGATTCTTCAGCCACGCCTCAAGCTGCGCCTCGCCGGCGGCGTCCAACGCGCCCCCTTCCTGATCGGCGACCCAGCGTGCGGCCTCGCGATCCGCGCGGGAGACCGGCGGGGTCTTGGATCGGGAATGAGTGAACGTCATTACGCCGCCTCTCCCTCAGCCAGCCGCGTTTGGCAATGGCTGATGGCGTGACGGACATGTTTGGCCACGGTGTTCGGCGCGATCCCGAGCCGATCCGCCACCTGGGCCGGCGTCAGACCTTCGACGCGGCGCAGGATGAAGACCTCGCGGCAGCGCGGCGGCAGTTCGTCGATGGCGGCGGCCAGCATGTCCAGCCGCTGGCGATGGATGATCAGCGTCTCGGTCGTGGGCGCAGCATCGGCCATACGCGCATCGTCCGCCGGACCGTCGAACAGCACGGCGCCGCGCTTGCGGCTACGCACCTGATCCGAGGTCAGGTTCAGCACCAGACGATACAGATAGGCCCGCTTGTCCTTGATCGCAGCCGGGTCGGAGATGCGCTGAATCCGCAGCCAAAGGGTCTGGGTGATGTCTTCGGCCAGACCGGCGTCGCCCAGAATACGGCGCGCAAGCCTCAGCAGCGAGGGCCGTTCGATCACCAGCAATTGCGAAAACGTCGGCGTCGGCTGTGTATCTGACTGGGCCATGTAACCGGCGTGATACAGGCGTTGAGAACTATTCGCAACGAACTGTTCGTGGGTCGCTCTGACTCGAACCGAGCCCCCGCATCTGCACGCGCATGTTGGAGATCGAATGCGCAGCGTCAACGAGCCAGCCCAACTCGGCATTTTAAGGAACGGTCAAGTCATCGTGCAAACAGCAGTAGATCAGGCGCGCAGGATCGAGCCTCTTGCATGAAGGAAGGGGTTCGCGACGATGCCAAAACTATGGCTGACGGCATCGCGCCATCGAACTGGAGTTGTTCGGTCATCGGAACTGGAGGTCCCCGGCAGGTGCTGGAGGCCCACACTGATCGTTGCCGTTTTCCTTCTGGCGTTCATTCGAGCGAGAGCGACCGAGCGACAGAGCTCTTTAACCAAGCGCCGTCGCTCGGTCGCGGACCCGCGCCGCATCTCCTCGGATTTCGCAACTTATGAGCGCTTCAGCGCATCGGCCAGATTGACGGCCGCCCGTTGATGAAACGGTGTTCTGGCTTGTCCGGGGGGATTCATGCGCAAGGTGGCAGTGGTCGTCGGTCTGTTGGGGTGGGCCTCCGTCGCCCAGGCCCAGCAGGCGGAAACCTATTTCTATGATGTCCACGGGCGGCTGACGGCGACGACCAGGGCGCCGTCGAACGGCGGCTATCGTACGCTGTATGGTCTGGACCCTGCGGACAACCGAAGCGCGCGCAATGCGGAGCCGGCCAGCGCCCGCACGGCGGGCGATATGCTTCAGGCGGGTCAGGATCTGCTGCCGAACCAGAGGCTGGTGTCAGGAGACGGGCGCTTCGCCTTCATCTTGCAGGCCGGCGACAGCAACGCCGTCGTCTATGGCCCATCGGGCGCGCTGTGGTCGTCGGGCACTTCGAACGGTCAGGGGACGGTCCTGAGAATGCAGACGGACGGCAATCTCGTTCTGATCGGCGCTGCCGGCGAGCCGGTGTGGAACAGCGGCACGGGGGGAAATCCCGGCGCGCGGCTCGTTATGCAGAACGACGGCAATCTCGTCATCTATTCAGGCTGGACGGCTGTCTGGCACACCGGCACCTGCTGCTACTGATCTCGGGGGAGATTATGAAAAACACGCTTAAAGCCGCCCTGCTGGTCAGCAGCGCTCTGATCGCCGCACCGGCGCTGGCGCAGACGCCGTTGAAGGCGCCGCCGCCCCAGTTCTATTCGACGGACGCGAATGGCGTCGATCTGGTCAACGGCGCGTTTCGCTGGAGTATCACGCCTGTTCAGATCGGCGATGCGAACGGCGGGCTGGCGTATAGCCGGACCTATTTCAACTCCAGCTATCGCGACAACGTCACCGGAACGCTGACCTTCACCGGCGGCGTCTACTATATCAGCATCGGCGGATCGACCGACAGCTTCACCCGGTCTGGCTCGACCTTCACGCCTGTGCGCAATGTCGGCCAGACGCTGGTCCAGAGCGAAACCGATCTCACCTATACGACCGCTGACGGCACGACCGCGATCTTCAGCACGAATTTGGCGGACCAGTCTCTGCCTTTGCCGCAGACCGACGGCAATATCGCCCGTATCACCTCGATCCGCCAGCCCAACGGCGAGGTTCAGCGGTTCACCTACGAAGTCGTTTATAAGGAAATACAGACCGACCCCAACTTCTGGGCAGCCCGTATCCGCCGCGTCGAGAACAACTACGGCTATGCGCTGCAGTTTACCTATATCGATGATTTTGAAAACGCCAGCTACTCCCAGATCGACAACTGGCGAAAGCTACAGAAGGTCACGGCCTTCAACCTGGCGGAATGTCCGGACCTTTCGAGCTGCTCGACCGGAACCGTCTGGCCCAGCGCGACCTTCTCGGGCGCCGACATCACCGATCAGAGCGGACAACCGTCTTCTACGGCGCGACCGGGGTCGGAGTCCTGGCGGTTCGCTATCCGGCCAACCCCACGGTCGATGCGCCTCTGGTCACCTTTAGTTCCGGCTCCGCACGTGTCAGCTCCGTCGCCAACGCCGGCGGAACCTGGACCTACGCCTTCGCCGACAGCGGTGGCGCACGCACGACGACGGTCACGGATCCCGACTCCGGGGCTTCCGTCGCGACCTCCAGCCTGGGCACGGGCCTGCTGACCAGTCTGAAGGACCCGCTCGATCGGACGACCTCGTTCACCTACGACACGAACCGCCGGCTGACCAAGACGACCCTGCCGCAGGGCAATTCGGTCGCCTACGTCTACGACGCGCGCGGCAACGTCACCCAGACGACAGCGGCGCCGCCGTCCGGTTCAACCGAGCCGAACATCGTCACCTCGGCCGCCTATCCCGTGACCTGCGCCAATGTGGTGGTCTGCAACGCCCCGATCAGTACGACCGACGCACGCGGCGCTGTCACCGACTACAGCTACGACAGCGTCCACGGCGGGATCACGGCGATCACGGCGCCCGCGCCTGCGACTGGCGGCGAGCGCCCGCAGACGCGCGTGACCTACGCCGCCCAGACGGCCTGGATCAGCAACGGCGCCGGCGGGTTCGTCGCCGATCCTGATCCCATCGTCCTGCCGGTCTCGGTGTCGTCGTGCGCGGCGGGAACGGCCCCGGCCTGTGTCGGCACGGCGGCAGAAGTGCGTCAGACGGTCCAGTATGGCGTCTCGGGCGCGGCCAACAATCTGGCGCCGACCGTCGTGACCCAGCGCGACGGAACCGGGACGCTGAACGCCTCGGTCGCCACCACCTATACGACGACCGGCGAGACGGCGTCGGTAGACGGCCCGCTGCCGGGAACGGAGGACACCACCTACTACCGCTATGATACGGCTCGTCGCCCGGTCGGTGTGATCGGTCCGGATCCCGATGGCGGCGGCAGCCTGATGCGTCGGGCCCAACGTGTCACCTATGACGCTGGCAGCCGTCCGACGCAGGTGGACGTGGGGGCGGTCAACGGCATCAGCGACGGGGACTGGAACGGCTTCCAGAGTTTCCAACAGCAGTTGACGGCCTATGACGGCTTTGGCCGGCCGGTGATCACCGCCCAACACGGCGGGGGCCAGGCCCATTCGGTAACCCAAGTCAGTTATGACGCTGCGGGGCGTCAGGCGTGCCTGGCGCAACGGATGAACCCCGCCGCCTTCAACAGCCTGCCGGGCTCGGCCTGCGAGTTGGGCGCCCAGGGCGCTTATGGCCCGGACCGGATCACGCGATACGGCTACGACGCCGCCGGTCAGCTCACCGCCTCGACCGCCGGTTACGGCACGGCTTCGCCGATTACGGAACAGGCGACCTATACCGCCAATGGCAAGCCCCTGACCCTGAAGGACGGGGCCGGCAATGTCTCGACCATGGTCTACGACGGCTTCGATCGCGTGTTGCATCTGCGCTATCCCGATGCGGCGACCGGCAGCGGGACATCATCAACCAGCGACTACGAGCAATACTGGTATGACGCCAACTCCAACGTCACCAGCTTCCGCAATCGGGCGGGCGAGGTCGTCGGCACGACCTATGATGCCCTGGGCCGGCCCACACTGGTCGATGCGCCGGCCGGCACGAACGACATCGCCTTCATCTATGACCTGCTGGGTCGCACCCTGACGACGACGGCGGGCGGCCAGACCCTGGGCGACACCTGGGACGCCCTGAGCCGCCAGACCTCGGCCTCGGGGCCGTTGGGCACGGTCGGTTACGGCTATGACCTAGCGGGACGGCGCACGTCGATGTCGTGGCCGGACGGCTTCTGGGTCGCCTACGACTACAACCTCGCCAACGAACTGACGGCGATCCGTGAGAACGGAGCGCCCGATTGGAACCTGACGTCCTGGGCCTACGACAATCTGGGCCGCCCAATCGCACAGAGTCGCGCTAATGGCGCTTGGACGACCTGGGGCTATGACGGCGCCAGCCGCCTGACCAGCCTGAGCCATGACTTGGCCGGGTCGGCCAACGATCTGACGCTGACCTACAGCTACAATCCGGCCGGTCAGATCATCACCCGGACAATGTCGAACCCGGCCTATGCCTATACGCCGGGGACGGGCGCCACCGCCTACGCCAACAACGGCAAAAACCAGGTCACCAGCGTCAATGGCAATGCTGTCGGTTACGACAGCCGGGGTAATATTGTTCAGATTGGCGGAACCAATACGCAAACTTACAATGGGCTGAACGAGCTGACGGCGGCAAACACGACTTCGGGCTGGTTGGGAATGTCGTACGATCCCTCAGGCCGCCTCTACCAGACAACGGATGGCGGTGGAGCTGCGATACGCTTCCTGTACGACGGTCAGCAGGCGATCGGCGAATACGACCAATCGGGCATGCTGCTGAAGCGCTACGTGCCGGGGCTGGGGCTGGACAATGTGGTTACGGCTTACGAAGGCGCGGGTTACGACCGGCGCTGGCTCTTGCAAGATGAGCGGCGCTCCGTTGTCTCGATCACGGATGGCGCGGCCAACGCCATCGCCACGAACACCTACGACGAATACGGCCAGCCGGGCTCAGGCAACGCCGGCCGGTTCCAGTACACCGGCCAGATGTGGTTGCCCCAGGCCCAGCTCTACCACTATCGCGCCAGAGCCTATGCGCCGGGGCTGGGACGGTTCATGCAAGCCGATCCGATCGGGTATGAGGCGGGGGCGAATATTTATGCCTACGTTGGAGCCGATCCGGTGAACTGGACGGATCCTTTGGGGCTGCAGCAAGTCTGCGTCGAGAGAAGTTCGCGAGGTAACTGCACGAGATACGTAGATGAGGTTGACCAAGTGGAAGTCACGGGCTTACGCCGTCCACCACCATCTCAAGGAGGCAGAGGTGGCGGAAGTGGGGGCAGTCAAGTATGCGTTCTCGCGGCACAAAATGTGGCGGAGTTTTAGGACTCCGTACCTCAAACCGTCAGGAAATCATCGAGATGGAATGATTTGGAAGACTTGTATTTTCTAGCTGCGCACGCCAGAGCGACGCTACATACTGCGGATACATTAAACGGACAAAATCCGCCTGCATTAGCAACCCTTTCTGGAGGGCTTATATCTTTCGGCGCTTCTAAGACGCCATCACTTGCGCCATTGCTTAGGGGAGCTGGAGCTTTGGCTGCCCCAGTTTTACTACCTTTGACGGGCTGGCTTGCGGTTATGGACAAGGAGGAGGAGGTACAGAAAGATCGCATGATTGCTTATCAATGGAGGATAGTCCAAATTGAGCAGTGTTCCACTATGATTGGCGTGGGTAGTTAATATGGATGATGATAAGAAATCGGTTATTATATGGGCATCAGTTGTAATAGTCTTGGCAATAATTGCTTTGGCGAACTACATTGATGGGGGTATTGCAGAACTTTACCAAACCTTTGCATCGTACTTGATGGGGGTATTTATATTTTGCGCCGTAGCTGCTGCGGCATACTTGATTGTAAATGTCAGAAATCGACGGAAATAATCCGTCGCCATGACCATGCCGCCTTCAGTCGCGCGTTTCCGCAGTTGGAGGCATAATTGACCCAGGCTATTGGGCGGTCGAGCGCGAAACCGACCAACGGAAGCCAAGCCCATTGGCCCAATGAAGCGGATCGGCAGGCCCGAAGATCGGATTAGGTCGAGGCGTTATTATTCCCGCAGCATACAATGGAAAAGATCGCTCTTCTGGACACCCCAGTTAGATGAGTCGGCGGCGTCACGATCAAGTACGACGCCCGTCAGAACATCGAAGAGACGCCGGCGGGGCAGTATGGCTACGACGCCTTTAATCGACTGACCTCGACGGGCGTCGGGGACGTGCTGACCCATTTTCAGTATGACCCGGCGGGCCGGCTGTATCAGGCGGGGACCAGCAGCCGCTTTCTCTACGACGGCGTTCAAGCGATCGGAGAGTACCACGCCTCGGGCCAAGTGCGGAAACGCTACGTCCCCGGTCTGGGAGTGGACGCCGTGCTGACGGCGTAAGAGGGGGCGACGACCGCCGACCGGCGCTGACTTCTGCCCGACGAGCGGGGCTCGGTTGTGGCAATCACAGGCGACGCCGCCCAGGTGCTGGCGACCAACACCTACGACGAATACGGCCAGCCGGGCTCAGCCGACGCCGGCCGGTTCCAGTATACCGGCCAGATGTGGCTGCCGCAGGCCAAGCTCTACCTCCACCGCGCCAGAGCCTTGGCGAAGCTCAAGTGGCCGCCTGCACGGTAGAACTGCATCCTTGGCATGAAAAAGTTCCGGATGGCCGCCACCCCTAAGGATGACGGCCTCGATTTCGGAACAGTCGCTCGACGCCTGGCGACCGAGTTCACGACCGAATGTCAGTTACTGGGATTGCAGGGAAGGCGCGTGCCTTCGCAGCCGCTCCAAGTAGGGAGCCCAGGTATCACAGAGCCTCCTGCGCCCGTGCCGCCGCCGCCACTGCTGCCGCTGCCGCTGCCGCCGCCCCCAGTCTGCTCGAAATAGAACTGCACTGCGGCCGTGTAGCACGCCTCGTAGGTCGGATACTGCAACTCCTCCCACCCGCCGTTGCCGCATTGTTCAACAGCATAGTCAGACGGGCCTGACGCTTTTGCTGTGGTGGGCGCAACAAGGGAGCCAGCGCCAGCAAAAGCGGCGACGCTGACGATAGCCATCATTTTCTTGATCACGACAATCCTACGAGGGAGCCAGTCTCCCGTGAGGATTGCGCCACACGATCTTTTATCTGGCAATGGAAAGCGTAGCTAACGGCCTGCGACACTTCGGCCGGAGTCCACTCGCCCCCGCCGCGGCTCTACGGCGTGCGGCCGACGACACTCGTCCAACGCCGCCGACTTCACACCGTCGAGCGCGATTCGCTGGATTCGACCGGAGGCCCCGCGATTGCTTATGACCGCCGTCAGAACATCGCAGAGACGGCGGCAGGTTCCGTCAAGACTTAAGGCGGCAGTGATCTTCTAGGGTAATGAAGGTCGTCGAAGCCCAGCGATCGCCTCGGCCGCTTCGAGCTTTGCGCGGAACGCCTTTTCGGCGTTCAGGATGAGCAGGGGCGTGTTCAATGCCCAGATGGCGCTGACAACAGGTTCGGCGATGTAGCCGTAGCCGATCGCAACTGCGACAGACCACCCGCTGAGGGTCAGAAAGCATCGCATCGCCTTGGTCTGATCTTGGATCCTGTAAATGGCGCCAGCCACTGTTAAGGCGCTGGTGCGCCGGACACGTTGATTGTCCTGCCGGCGTTCAAGCGCCTTGCGTATGCTCAGGCGCGTGATGACCGACACCGCCCAGTCGGTTCGCCGATTGATCAGATCGTAGTGTTCGGCCTTGTCCCGATTCGGCATCACGCAGCCAACCTCACCAGCGCGCCGACAGATTTGGCGTCGGCCTCGCCACCTCGGCGCAAATGATCGACTACAGCCTCGTAGAGTGCCCGCCGTTTGGCGCCGGGTAGGTCCATGCCGGTTTCCGCCAGCGTTTGTTCCACCGCGTCCACGGCGATCCGCCAGAGGTCGGCCTCCATGCCTCTGTGCCGCACAGCCGGTCCCAGCCCCTCGCCCCGATACAGCCAGATCGGATCCAGATCATACCGTTCGAAGATGGTGAAATAGATCTGGCCCGGTAGGTCGCGCAGGCCCTGCTCGTAGTTGCGATAGGCGCGCAGCGACAGGTCCAGGCTCTCGGCCATTTCGGCTTGGCTGAGTCTCAGGTGCTCGCGCAGTTCCAGCAACCGCGCGGCGATCTGTGGGCGTTCAGGGGGCTTGCGGAATCTTCCCGTGACGGATGCTATCTCAAACGTGCTTGTCAGGGAAGGCCATGATCGACGACCGCAATCATTAATGGGTGCGAACCGCGTTGAAGAAGCGCGGCCTGTCCATGACCGACATCGCCCGTAGCCTGGCTGTCACCCCGACCACGGTATGCATGGTCAGCCGGGGCGCCGGCCGATCCCGCCGGATCGAGCAGGCCATCGGCGACGCCATCGGATTCAGACCGGCCGAGATCTGGCCGGACCGCTATCAAACCGTGGAGGTGTCCATGCCTCCGACCTGATCCTTACATCTCGATCCGGGCGGAAAGGGAAAAGGCCCGTGCTCGCCAAAGCACAGGCCTTTTCGGAAGATTGAAGTCGTTGATCGCGACCCGTTCAATCTCCCCGAAAATCGCATCGCCGTCAAGCAACTCGCGCCCGTCAAGGGCGACGAGCGCGGCTCTGCGCATCCGATCCGGTCCCCTCCGCTTTTTCATTCCATCCTTCGGGGAGACCCACATGTTCGACATCCGGGGCTTGGTGCGCCTCATGCTCACTACAGCGCACTCCAATCATCAGATCGGCCGCCTGACGGGCCGGTCGGCCACCACGGTGGCGCGTTATCGTCAACTCATTCTCGACCAGGACTTCGACACGGCGCTGCTGGACCAATCCAGTGACGTCGACCTTGTCCGGCGGTTCCGCGCCGGACAATCCACCCAGGCGCCCAACAAGGTTCAGCCCGACTGGCATGGCGTCGCGTTGAAGGTGAAGGCGGGGCACCATCTCATCGACCTACATGGAATTTACGAGGCTGATGTCGGAGCGGATAGGGCTATGTCCTACCGTGCCTTCTGTCGTAGCCATCTCGCCCACGCCGCCGTCAGCCACCCGATCATGATCCAGCGCTACCATCCCGGCGGTGCGATGATGACGGACTACGCCGGCTATCGTCCGAGGGGCGACGACGGGACGGGCAGTGAGGCTGTGTTCGAACTGTTCGTCGCCGTGCTGCCGGCGTCAGATTACACGTTCGCCTGTGTCGTGCGCTCGCAGAAGACCGCTGATTGGCTGGAGGCCAATGAGCGCGCTCTTCGCTTCTTCGGCGGCGTGCCGGAAACCATCGTCTCCGACAATCTGAAAGCGGCGGTGTCGCGCCCGAAAGGTCGCGCAGGCCCAGCGGTGATCAACCCCGCGTTCGAGGCCTTCTGTGATCATCACGGAACCTTGGCCAAGCCGGCCGCCGTCTATAGCCCGACGCACAAGGCCAAAGTCGAGATCGGGGTCAAGCTGGTCCAACGTGTGCTGCGCCTGGCATTGAACGATCGACCCCGGCTGCGATTGGCGGCCATGAATGCGCTGCTCGCCGAACTGGTCGAACGGCTGAATCATAAACCGTTGCGTCGTGCGAAGGGCGAAACCCGGCACAGTCTCTACCGGGCGCTCGATCTGCCTGCGCTGCGGCCGTTGCGTCAGGACGCGTTTGCCTTCCACGAGGTGCGGCGACGGCTGATGCTTGGGGCTGACTACCACCTCGTCCACGACCAATGCCGCTACTCGGCGCCTCACACCCTGATCGGCCGAAAGCTCGACCTGCGGGCCAACACCGACGCCGTCGAGATTTGGCATGACGGCCGGGCCGTGGCGCTCCACGCGCGGCTGTTCCAACCAGGCGGCCTATCCACTGATCCCGCCCACATGCCGCCCGCCCATCTGGCACGGCGCGCGGCCGTTGAGGAAGACTTCCTGCTATGGGCGCAGCTTCAGGGGACGGGCGTCCAGACTGTCGCCCAAGCCGAGGCGGATCGGCCATTCTACGGCGCCGCCAAGACCGGGCTCTATCGCGCCTTCCGAGAGTTGCATGGGCGTGTCGGCGCTCGGCGGCTTGAGGCAGCCTGCGACCGAGCGGTCCGCAGCGGCCGGCCGCGCATGGATCACGTTCGTAATATCCTCAATCGCGGGCTGGAGTTTACCGATCCTGCCGACTTCGTGACCCCCGACATCATCGCCGAAACCAACGAGAACGTCCGCGGTGCGGACTATTTCACCGGAGCCTGACGAATGACTGCGACCCAACTCATCGACCGTATGCGCGACCTCGGTCTGGACGGCATGGCCGGCGCCGTCGAGCATCACGCCGCTGCGACCGCCTACGCTGATCTGCAGTTCAACGACCGCCTGATGCATCTCCTCCACGCCGAAGGCGCCTGGCGCGCTGAACGCCGGCTGAAGCGCATCCTGAAAGCTGCGCGGCTGAAGATCCCCGCTGCTGTCGAGGACATCGAATATCGACCGGCGCGCGGGCTGGATCGTAGCCAGGTCGCTGAACTGATGACCTGCGCCTGGGTATCTGCGCATGAGCATCTGATCCTGACCGGCGCCACCGGCACTGGAAAGACCCATCTGGCCTGCGCGTTCGGCGGCCAGGCCGCGCGTCATGGCCTCACGGTGCGATACGCGCGCACTAATCAGTTGCTGGAAGACCTCGCCATCGCGCATCAGGACGGCACGGTCGTCAAGGCCCGCACGGCCTTGGCCCGCTTCGACCTCCTCATCCTTGACGACTTCGGCCTCGCCCCGATGACCGAACGCGGCAAGCAAGATCTCCTCGACATCATCGACGCGCGCACCCGGACTTCATCGGTCCTCCTGGCTGGGCAACTGCCGTTCAAGGAATGGCGCGCCTACATCGACAACCCCATGGTCGCCGACGCCATCCTCGACCGGGTCGCCAACAGCTCGCACCGCATCCAGCTCAGCGGGGAGTCCATGCGGCGGATGACAGTGGCTCGGAAGTAATCGTGCGTTGGGAGTTCGCGTAGGCATCCAGCGTCTGGCGCGAACCCTCCACTTCGTCTGGCCAGCGGCATCCAGTGCCGTTGGCCGAAGACCTCCAGTTTGGTGGCTGCGTGTAGGCTGACGGCCGATTATGGTTTAATGCGTGTTAGGCGTGTTCGCTCGCGCGGCCTTAACAGGGGCCGCTCTAATGTTCCTCTGCAATGTGCAGATCGGAACGGTCCATGACCCAAGGTATCCTTCGCGTTCTCGCCGCCGCCATGCTCGGCCTCGGCCTGGTCGCTACGGCCGTGCCAGCCCTGGCCGGTCCCACGGCTGGCGGCACCTATCGCCTGCGCGCCACCGTGCCGGTGGCCTGCTGGGTCAAGCCGACCTCGACGGTCATGGCGGAAAGTGGTCGCTCGGGCGAGGTGGTCGAGGCGTGCAATAGTCCCGGCGGCTTCACCGTCTCGGCCCAGTATCGTCCGCTGTCGCCGACAGAAAAGGCGACGATGTTCTACGGCGACCGTATGTTCGACCTAGACAAGTCTGGCGGTCAGATCCTGCGGCGTTCCAGTATCGCCACGATCCGTTCGGTGTCCTATCGCTTCAACGAGGTCGAGCTGGAAAAGCCGCTCATCCTGGCGCTGACGATCCAGCCGATCTGATCCACGGCGACATTATTGGAATCCTTCGAGGCGGGGGACGCATGGCGTCCCCCGCCTCGATCCGTTTGCGGCGACCTCAGAGGGCGGCGACGGTGAAGGTCAGGATGTCGGAATAGTCCCCGGCCCGTTTTCCGACCGTGCTGCCGACATTGATCGTCAGCGGGTAGTCGTCCAGACGCGCGCGTCGCGACACCACGTCCACCCGCCCGCCGCGCGACAGATCCATGTCGCGATCGCCCAGCGCCAGGCCATAGGGCACATACCATTCGCTGGTTCCCTGACGCAGTCGCCCGCGGTTCTGCGACGCCACGGAAACGCTGTATCCGGCCGTGCTCAGCACATACAGGGTGGTGCGCAGTTGGCGCACGCCCCGGGTCAGTTCGCCCAGGTCGATCGTGGGCATGCCGCCGCTACGACGAAACTCGCCTTTCAGACCCATGACGGCGGCCGATGGCACCTGCAGGCTCAGCGTGACAGGTTTTTCGGCCAGCGGCTGGCCGTCGGTGGTTTCGAGATTGATGAAGGCGCTCTGAGAATACAGGCCCGCCGACAGGGCTTCTGATGGCGCTGCGGTGAAGGAGAACCGCATCAGCCCGCGCTCCCCAGGCGCCAGATTCAGAGGCCGCACGCCGACGCGACGCGCGCTCTGGCCCGCGCGAGGCGTCACATCCGTGCCGCCGCGCTCGTCGACGAGGGCGTAGGGCATCCGCTGGGCGCCGGCCTCGTTGGCCAGTCCGAACGGTTCGCCCCGCAACTCGACCCGGCTGACGGCGGCGCAAGGGCCATCGCCCTGGTTCACGACGGCGACATCGAATTCCTGAAGCGCGACGTCCTGATCGAACGGCTCGTAGCGCATCATCCATTGGTCGGCGCCGGATTCGATTACTAGGCGGCAACCGCTGGTCTGAGCCTGGCTGGGCGCAGCCGCTATCAGCGTCGCGGTCGCAGCGGCGGCGGCCGCCAAGAGCAGAGCGGGTGTACGATTATGGGACATTTCAGCCTCCTCGGCTTCAATCTCTGGGGCTTCAGGCTTCTGGAATATCGAGCGGCACGGTGATGATCTGCAAGTCGAGCAGACCCTCGTTGTCTTCAGGTACGGTGAACTCGAAGCCCAGTGCGGGCGAGGAGAACAGTTCAACGCGATAGCGCTTGCCCGGCTCCAGATTCTGGATGGCGAACCGTCCGACCGAGTTGGTGAAGAACAGTTCGGGCTCGGCGTTCGGATCATCTACCGGACGGACGCGACCGGAGATCAGGGCGACGGGACGGTTGGCGTTTCCGATCAGGCGACCCAGGGCGCTGACGAACTTGGCGCTGCCGACCTGAATGGCGTATCCGCTCTTGTAGGTCGGGCGGACGCGCGCGATGCCGTCGCCGATGTTGTAGCCCAGCGGCGCATCCAGAACGTCATAACGCACCGACTGATTGACGTAGGCGCTCAGGTTGTTGGCGACGGCCCCGCCCAGCAGACCGCTGCGGCCGGTATAGTGACCGCCCTCGAAGCTGTCGCCGACGATGACCGGATGGTCGTCGATGCTCTTGTGCGGATAGACGATGGCGAAGCTGTCGTAGATGTTGCGACCCACGGCGACCTTGCCGCCGGTGGTCGAAATCGAAGAGCCAAACCTCAGGTTCGTGACCTGCTCCTGGGTGATGTTGGAGAAGTCCTGGCCAAAGGCGGTATGACTCAGGCTGGCGTCGAAGCGATTGCCGACATAGTCGACCTGGCCCGAAAGAGTCGCCGGTCCGTCGTCATAGGTCGAGGCCAGCGAATAGCCGTAGGATCCCACGCGGTTTTCGCTCGACTGCTGCGCTCGCACGCTGCCGCTGTTGCGGGCCGAGTTGTAGCGCCCTTCGACACGACGGTCGTAACGAGGCTGCCAGATCAGGGCGAAGGTCGCGCCGAATCCGCCGGACTGGAAGCCGCCGAAGCTGGCTCCGAAGTCGGAATATTCCACTCCGACCTGTGCGCTCCATTCCGGGGCGAAACGATAGGTGGTGGTGGCGTTGACCGAATAGGAATCGTCGATCAGATCGCTACGGCTCATCCGATAGGAGGCGCTGACGTTGGCTAGCCAGTCCTGCGAAAACTGATGGGAATAGCCGCCGGAGAAGACCCATGACGTGGGGTTCTGGCCAGTCGGATTGCCGATGGAGGCGAAGTCTTCCGAGGTGAAGTCCGCGACCACGGTCCAGCTGTCGAAGGTCTCGCCCAAGTCGACGACGTGGTCGTAACCCAGGGCGAATGCATAGCCGGCGCCGGGATCGCCGTTACTGGCGGCGGCGTCCAGACGCACCCGCGCGCCGTTGCGCAGGATGATCTGGCTCTGGCCAGACAGTGTCTGGGCGTCTTCCGACGCCTGGAAGCCGATACCGACGGCCGGGCGGTTTTCGAACGCCTTGCGCCAATAGCCGGTGAAGGCGAGACGGCCCTCGGAGTAGTCGGGCGACCCGAACACGCCGTCGTTGATCGCGCCGAAATAGGCACCGTATTCGTAGTCGCCCGGCTCCAGTTCGATGGCGTCCAGATAGGCGCTATAGGCGACCGTCTCGGCGCGCCCGGAATCGTTCTGAATCTCAAGCTGGATATCGTTCGAACCCGTTTCCAGCGGCAGGTTGGTCAGGTCGTACTGGCCCGGATCGAGACGGAACTCGCGCACGAAGACACCATTCCTCAGCACGCGGATCGTCGAGGATTCCTGCAACACCAGCTGACGACCACCCGCCAGGACATTGTTGCGGAAAGAGTCGAAGCGCATGCGCTGGCGCGCCACGCCGACGCCGCCCAGCTGCGAGAAGCCCTGACGGCCGCGAATTTCGGGCTCCAGATCACCCAGATACCAGCGGCGGAAATCTTCCGGCTGGTCGAAGACGAAGCGAGCATAGCGCCGCTGGACATTATAATCGCCGGTGAACAGATCCTCCCGACCCTGGACGTCGGCTTCGAACACCAGCCTCTTGTATCGCACCGCGCCGTTTAGGAAGACGCTGGGCGCACTGATGTCGCCCGTCGATTCACGGCGCTGGATCGAGAGGTTGCTGTTCAGATAGGCGCTGAACGCTTCAGGCGCCTGGCCCGGCTGCTCAGGCTTGCCGCCGCGAAACAGCGATTCCACCGTGCGCTTTGTCGGATCGATCCGCAGCACCAGCACGGCCAGTTGTTCTGGATCGTAGTCGAGCTGAATTCCGGTATCGTTGATCTCTTCGGGCGCGAAGGAGGTGATGCCTTGCAGCCGCGTAGCGAGCTCTGTCTGGGCCTCAGGCGTCAGCAGCGGATCGATCAGGGTCTTGAAGCCCGCCGTATCCACGATGAAACGGTCATCGCGCGTCAGAACGACCGGCAGTTCGCCCAGCACGCGGCTGTTGAAGTTCAGCGGCACCGTCATGGGGATGTCGCGGTCGTAGGGATTGATGTCACGGCGCTCGCGCGGCGCGGGCGGCGTCACGACAGGTGTGGCCGATTGCGTGGGCGCGCCGGGCTCCGGCGTCGGAGCCGGCGTTTGGACCGCTTCCTGCCCCGCCTGCATGGCCGACACGGCGGCCTCGACAGCCATCAAGCTTGCCTGGTTGAGCGCCGCCGTCGTGGCTTGAGCGCTCTCGGCAGCCTGGACATAGGCCGCGTTTGCGGCGCGTGCGGCGGCCGCTGCCGTCGATTCCGGTACGCAGGCCAGCCCCCAGGCCAATGCGAAAACCGAGACGCCCCCCAGCGCTCTCATCGTCCGAACCGCAACGTCACGGGTTTGGCGGGATCCAGGGCAGTGCCAGTCGGAAGTTTGAACGTCCGCTTGCCGCCGCCGGGCGCCAGATAGCCAACGCCGACAGTCTTGGAGATTTCGCCGCCTTCATATTCACGACGGAAGGGCTGGCCGGCGGTGTCGGTGCCCTCAACGATCCAGGTGGCGCCGCTCATCAGGGCGTAGCGTTTGCCGGTGTTGGAGACGACGACCTCGATGCCTGGCTCCGCAGGAGGCGGAGCGATGGTCTGGCCATTCGCCAGGCTGGGATCGATTTCGGGCGCCGGCGGGCTGACCATGGCGGGCGTGACGGACACGACCTCGATCTTGGGCTCGGCGCCGGGGGGCGCGACCACGATCAACGCCTTCATGGTGTAAAGGACCTGTACCGAAACGGCGCCGCCGCTTTCGGGCGTGGCGGTCGGATCGGTGGCGATGGGAAGCTGGCGAACCCACAGATAGTAGGCGTGCGAGGTTTCGATCTTTGGATCGCCGATCCACTGAACCCGCACCACCTGACGACCGTTGACCGGCACCAGGCCTTGCGGCGGGAAGACCAGGAAATCCTCGTCCGCGTCGGTTTCGGTCACATTGCCGTCGGCGTCGATGTCCATCCGCGTGATGCGGGTCTCGAACGGCAGCGCCGCAGAGCCGACGTTGCCGACCTCGATCCGGGCGGCCGAACCGGCGCCCGTCGTGGTCAGTTCGGACACCATGGGCGACACCCGCATGGCCCATGCCGCCCCAGCGACAGCCATGAGAAGGACCACAGCGACCAGCGTAAAGATCGCCATGGCGATCGGCCGGCCCATGCGGACGCTGAGCGATGAAAACATGCTTGTACTTCCCCCAAAACCGATCTGGCGTCGGCTTGAGAATCCCGTCGCGAGCCATCGCGCCAAGATCACTGCAAGCGCTGCGCCAGCTTGACTTAAGAATGGCGTAACAATGGTGACTGAAACGCAAACAGGGGGGCGCGAAGGCCCCCCTGTCGCATTTCTCAAGTCGTTCTGAAGATCAGAAGGCTTGGATGTTGACGGTCAGTTGGCCTTCATAGGCGCCGGCGAGCAGCGACTTCGACGGAACGGGGATGTTCACGTTCAGGGCCATGGCCGACTTCCAGGC
>Ga0265296_1001110_pt1 | contig 33062 bp, 31 predicted proteins | sample MunlanPumphouse1_FD_189073 | JGI IMG/M metagenome (GOLD analysis project Ga0265296, IMG submission 189073) | Groundwater microbial communities from a municipal landfill in Southern Ontario, Canada - Pumphouse #1 | ecosystem: Environmental > Aquatic > Deep subsurface > Groundwater | place...
CGAGGCCGCGCCCTTGGGGAAGACCGCCTCGATCCGCGCCAGATCGTCGGCTGTCAGTTCGAGATCCACCGCCGCCGCATTCTCTTCCAGCGTGCGGATGCGTCGCGTTCCGGGGATCGGAACCAGATGCGGCCCCTGCGCCAGCACCCAGGCCAGGGCCAGCTGCGCCGCCGTCACGCCCTTGTCCGCCGCGATCCCGGCCACAGCCTTCACCAGGTCGATGTTCTTCTGGAAATTCTCGCCCTGGAAGCGCGGGTTCGAGCGCCGGAAATCGTCCTCGGCCAGGTCGTCGACCGATTTGATCTCGCCCGACAGGAAGCCCCGCCCCAGCGGGCTGTAGGGCACGAAGCCGATGCCCAGGTCCTCGCAGGTCGCGAACAATTCGTCCTCGGGCTCGCGGCTCCACAGCGAATATTCGGTCTGCAGGGCGGTGATCGGATGGGTCGCATGACCCCGGCGCAGCGTCTCCGGCGAGGCCTCCGACAGGCCGAGGAAGCGCACCTTGCCCTCCTTCACCAGCTCGCCCATCGCCCCGACCGTCTCCTCGATCGGCGTGTTCGGATCGACGCGGTGCAGATAGTAGAGATCGACGTGGTCCATCCCCAGCCGCTTCAGGCTGCCCTCGATGGCGCGGCGCACGTTCGCCGGCGAACCGTCGACCGCCAGGGCGGTGCGGTCGGCGTTGTAGCCGATGCCGAATTTGGTCGCCACGAAGGCGCGGTCGCGCCGGTCGGCCAGGGCCTTGCCGACCTGGATCTCATTGGTGTGCGGGCCGTACATCTCGGCCGTGTCGAGGAAGGTGACGCCGAGGTCGAGCGCGCGGTGGATCACCGCCGTCGCCTGCCCCTCGTCGGACGGCTGACCATAGAAGGCGGCCATGCCCATGCAGCCCAGGCCGATGGCCGAAACTTCAGGACCCGAACGGCCCAGCGTGCGCGTCTTCATGAGCGCTCTCCTTGAAATGCGGGGGGCCGGCGACGCTGCCGCCGACCCGCCGGAGATGGGCGCCGTTCGGCCTTATTTCAAGGGGGCCGCCTGCGCCTTCAGCCAGTCCAGCGCCGCCCCGTCGAGCAGCGGCCCGACCTTGGCCAGCACCTCCGCATGATAGGCGTCGACATAGGCCCGCTCGTCCGGGGTCAGCAGGGCGACGTCGATCAGCTTGCGGTCCAGCGGGGCCAGGGTCAGCTGTTCGAAGCCGTGCATCGGCCGCTCGCCGCCGGGGATGGGCTCGGGCGGCGTCACCACCTGCAGGGTCTCGATACGGATGCCCCAGTGGCCTTCGCGGTAATAGCCGGGCTCGTTGGACAGGATCATGCCGGTCAGCAGCGGCTGGGTATTCACCGCCTTGGCGATCCGCTGCGGCCCCTCGTGGACGCCCAGATACGAGCCGACGCCGTGGCCGGTGCCGTGGTCGTAGTCGAAGCCCTGCATCCACATCGGCAGCCGCGCCAGGGCGTCGAGCTGGTGCCCCGTGGTGCCGGCCGGGAAGCGCACCACGGCCATGGCCACATGGCCCTTCAGCACCAGGGTGAACATGCGGCGCTGGTCGGCCGTCGGCTCGCCCACGGCGACGGTGCGGGTGACGTCCGTGGTGCCGTCCAGATACTGGCCGCCGCCGTCCACCAGCAGCAGGCTGCCCTTCTCCATCCGGCGCAGGGTGCCGGTCACGGGCTTGTAGTGCGGCAGGGCGCCGTTGGGGCCGGCCCCCGCGATGGTGTCGAAGGACAGGTCCTTCAGCGCGCCTGTGGCCTCGCGGAAACCCTCCAGCGCCTCGGCCACCTGACGCTCGTCGGGCAGGGTCTCCTGCCCGACCGTGTCGATCCAGTGCAGGAAGCGGGTCAGGGCGGCGCCGTCGCGGATATGGGCCTGACGACTGCCCTCGATCTCGACCGGATTCTTGGTCGCGCGCGGCAGGGTGCAGGGGTCCATGCCGCGCACCACGGTCGCGCCGGCGGCCGCCAGACGGTCGAAATACCAGGCGGAGGACTGGCCCGGATCGATCAGCACCTTCTGGCCCGACAGGGCGTCCAGAGCGCCGTCCAGCGCCTCGGGCGCCTCGATCGTCACGGCGTCGCCCAGCCAGGCGGGCAGTTCGTTGGTGACCTTGCGCGGGTCGAGGAACAGCTTCGCCGTGCCGTCGGCCTTCACCACCGCCTGCCCCAGCGGCAGGGGCGTGCGGATCACGTCGCCGCCGCGGATGTTGAACAGCCAGGCCAGCGACGCGGGCGCCGTCAGCACCGCCGCATCGGCTCCGGCCTTCGCCACCGCCTCGCCGATGCGCGCGCGCTTCGAGGCGCTGCTCTCGCCGGCGTAGCGGTCCTCGTGCGGCGCGACGGGCGCGCTCGGCTGCCCGGGACGTTCGTCCCCCCAGGCCAGATCCAGCGGATTGGGTTCGACGGGCTTCAGCTCGGCCCCGGCCTTGGCCGCCGCCCGCTTCAGCCGCGCCAGGGCGTCGGGACTGTGCAGCCGCGGATCGTAGCCGATCACCGAACCCGTCGGCGCGCGCTCGAGGTATCTGGCCACGCCGCCGTCGTCGAGGTCGAGAATCTCGAACTGGCCCGCATCGACCTGGGCCCGGACCTGGACCGTATAGCGCCCGTCGGCGAAGACGGCGGCGCGGTCTTTCATCACCACGCCCGCCCCGGCCGAGCCGGTGAATCCGGTCAGCCAGGCCAGCCGGTCGTTGGCCGCGGGCAGATATTCGTTCTGGTGTTCGTCCTCGTGCGGGACCAGCAGGCCGTCGAGGCCCTGCTCGGCCATCTTCGCGCGGACGCGGGGAAGGTGTTTCGCCCCGAAGGACGGATCGGTGGTTTCGTCGAAGGACTGGCGCATGGGCGAGGCATAGCACCGGCGCGCCGGTGAAGGGGAGAGGCCGCAAAAACCTTCTCCCTCCCCCTCGGGGAGGGTGGTCGCGCAGCGACCGGGTGGGGGCGGCTCGGCAGATCATCGAGCCGTCCCCACCCTGTCGTCGCTTCGCGCCGACATCCCTCCCCACAAGGGGGAGGGAGAGGCGACTGCGCCCTAGTTCTGCGGCGCGGTCGGCGTGACCACGGCGACGCCGCCCGAGGGGGCCGGCGCCTGGACCTGACGCTCGATGATCACCGGCGTGGACGAACGCGCCTCGGCGGCGCGGGCGTCGCTGGCGGCGCGGACGGCCTCGGCCTGCGAGCGGGCGGCGTCGGCGCGGGCGATGTCGACGCTGGCCTGGGCGCCCGCGACCTGACCCTGGATCAGGGCCGAATCGGCCTGGGCCTGGGCCGCCGCGGCGTCCGCCTGGGCCTGCAGCAGCGCCTCGTCCGTCTGCGGCTCGCCGCGCGAGAACAGGATGAACAGCACGGCGATGATGACGAGGCCGCCGAGGATGCCGGCGATCCACCATCCGGTGTTGTTGGCCTCGCGCACCACCGTGGTCTCCACGGTTTCAGTGTGGGTCGGCGTGCCGGTGGTCACGGTCTCGGTATAGACCGGCGTGCCGGGCGGTATGCGGTTCGGGTCGTTCGGATCGTACTGGGTCACAAGGCAGTCCTCCAATGAACTGCCGCAACGGCTGCACTTCGCCTCCGTTCCCGTTAACCCACCCGTCTCAGAACCAGGGCGCTCCAGGCGTCGCGATGGATGCGCCGCTCCAGAATGAAGCCGCGCGACAGATAGGCCGCCGACACGCGCCGTTCCTGGGTCCGCAGCAGGCCCGACAGGATGGCCACCCCGCCCAGGCTCAGCGCCTCCTTGATGTCCTGCGACAGGCTCACCAGCGGCGGGGCCAGGATGTTGGCGAAGACCAGATCATAGGGCCCCTGCCCCCGCACCTTGCGGTCGTTCAGGCCGAAGGCGTGGACGAAGCGGGCGTTGGCCTGGTTGAGTTTGGCGTTCTCGTTGGCGATGCGCACCGAAGGCTGGTCGATATCGGTGCCGACCGCGACCTTCGAACCCGTCTTCGCCGCCGCGATCGCCAGCACGCCCGTGCCGCAGCCGACGTCCAGCACCCGCTCGAACCGCTCGCGCTTCAGCAGTTCGTCGAAGGCGACCAGACAGCCCACCGTCGTGCCGTGGTGGCCGGTGCCGAAGGCGGCGCCGGCGTCGATCTTCAGATTGACGGTGTTGCTCGGCACGATGCCCTGATCGTGGGCGCCGTAGACGAAGAACCGCCCGGCCCGAACGGGCGGCAGGCCCGACAGCGACATGGCCAGCCAGTCGGCGTCGGCCAGCTTCTCGACCACGACAGACAGGCCGTCATGCGCCTTCAGCCGCGCCTCGATGCCGCGCGCGTCGTCGGCGTCATTCGGGAAGGCGTCGATGCGCCAGATGCCCCGATCCTCGTCTTCCTCGAGAATCGAATAGGTCGCGCCTTCCAGCAGCGGATCGGAATCCAGCGAGGCGGCGGCGGCTTCGGCGATGTCGCGGGGACCGCGCGCGATTATTTGAACTGCGGACTCGGACATTTCTCAAACACCGCTATCATATCGAATCGAGGCGCGCGCTGGCGTGCGCTCCGCCGCCAGCATCAACCAACTGAACCGAGGGGTCGGGGAATCCATGGCTAAAGCACCATCCAAGCCGAGTACCGCCAAACCGAAGGCGGCCGTCGCCGCTTCCAAGCCGAAACCGGCGACAAAGTCGAGCGCCGCGCCGAAAGCCGCTGCGAAACCCGCCGCCAGGGGCGCTGCGCCCAAGGCCGCCGTCAAGCCGGCTGTGAAGGCTGCGCCGAAGGCCGCCGCCAGGCCGGCGACGAAGACGGTGGCTCCCGCCAAGGCCGCCGCGCCCAAGCCCGCTGCGGCGAAGAAGCCCCCGGTGAAGAAGGTCGCCGCCAAACCGGCCGTGAAGGCCGCGCCGAAAGCCGCCGCCAAACCCGCCGCGAAGAAGCCGGTCGCCAAGCCGGTTGCCGCGCCCAAGCCCGTCGCCGCGAAGCCGGCGGCTGCTCCGGCCGGAGCGCCGAAGCCGGTGGCCGCCGCCGCTGCACCCGCGCCCAGGCCCGTCGTCGCCGCGCCGGCCGCGACTCCCGCTCCGAAACCGGCCGCCAGGCCCGCCGAGAAGGGTTTCCTGTCCGGCCTGCTCGACGCGATCTTCGGCAAGAAGTAGTCGCGGACGTCTGAACGACGAAGCGCCGGTGGATCGCTCCACCGGCGCTTTTTCGTGCCCGGCTCGCGCCGGAGAAACTCAGTCCTGCGGCAGGTCTTCGGCCAGGATCGCCATCTCGAACATGAAGCTGCCGGCCTCGTCCTCGTCCTCGAAGACGACGCCGATGAACTCGTCGCCGACATAGACCTCGCAGGAGTCATTGGGCTTGCCGCGCGGCTTCAGGATGATGCCGCCCGTGTTGAAGGTGCGCTTCAGGTGCGTCTCGACGCGCTTCATGTCGGCGGTGTTCATGGTCGGCCTCGGGGATCACTCTTGAAGCCGCGGACCCTAGAGAAACCCGTCCGGCAGGGAAACCCCGGATTGCTGTCTCCTCCCCATCGCAGATGGGGAGGTGGATCGGAGGCGAAGCCGACGAGACGGAGGGGGCGACTCGATGACGGGAATCGGCGATCCACCGGCCCGGCCGGCGTCGCCCCCTCCGTCACGACGCGAAGCCGCGTCGCGCCACCTCCCCATTTATGGGGAGGAGACCGGTCAGATGACGAAGTCGTAGACGATGTCCGCCAGCGTGTGGTCCATCGTCCGCGCCGGCGTCGCCTCGGTCGGGCAGTTGACCAGCCGGGCCGGGACCCCGGCCACCGTGCATCCGGCCGGCACGTCCTTCAGCACCACCGAGCCCGAGGCCACCTTGGCGTAGTCGCCGACGGTGATGTTGCCCAGCACCTTGGCCCCCGCGCCCAGCAACACGCCCTTGCCGATCTTGGGATGTCGGTCGCCGCGTTCGGCGCCGGTGCCGCCCAGGGTGACGGCGTGCAGCATCGACACCTCGTCCCCGACCACCGCCGTCTCGCCGATGACGATGCCCGTGCCATGATCGAGGAACAGGCCCGAGCCCATCCGGGCGGCGGGGTGGATATCGACCTGGAACAGCTCCGAGATGCGGCTCTGGAAGTGGAACGCCAGCGCCTCGCGCCCCTGCCTCCACAGCCAGTGGGCCACGCGGTGGGCCTGCAGCGCCTGGAAGCCCTTGAAGTAGAGGAAGGGCTGCAACAGCGTCTTGATCGCCGGATCGCGCTCGGCCACGGCCTGAAGATCGGCCTCCGCCGAGGCGACGATCGCCGGTTCGGCGTCGAAGGCGTCGCGGCAGATCTCGCGCACCGACATGGCGCCCAGTTCGCTGTCGCCCAGCTTGCGCGCGATCTGGAAGCTGAGGGCCGAGGCCAGGTCGCTGTGCGACAGGATCACCGCGTTCAACTGCGACGCCAGATGCGGCTCGGCGCGCACGGTGTCCTCGGCCGCGGCGCGCAACAGCGCCCAGGGCTCATTGCGCGCGGCCACGACTTCCAGCTTGGGCATCGGAGTCTCCATCGGCTGCATCATACGCTCGCCAGCATGGCCTTCGCCAGTTCGGGCGGCAGTTCGCCTTCCCGCGCCATATGGTAGGCCCTGAGCGTCGTCGCCAGGGTGAACATGTCCCGGATCGCGCCGGTCCCGATCTCGCGCAGAAGGTCCCCGAACGGCACGCGCACGATGCGGATGATCTCGGTCGGGTCCGGCGCGACCGGCACGGGCGTCAGGCCCCATGCGATCCAGGCCATGGCCCGCTCGTCGGTGATCGAATTGCTCATCTCGGCCTTGTAGGCGGGGATCCACGTCGCCGCCTCAAGCCCCGCCTCCTCCATCAGCTCGCGGCGCGCGCCCGCGATCGGATCCTCGTCGAACGGCGCGCCGCCCTCGGGCATTTCCCACGACCAGTTCATCAGGGCGAAGCGCTGCTGGCCGACCAGGGTCACCGTGCCGTCCTCGTGCACCGGCAGCACCCCGACCGACAGATTGCCCGGCCGCATGACCGCATAGCTCGCCCTGAACCCGGTCGGCGCCGTCGCCTCGTGCTGCGTCAGCCGCATCCAGGGACTTTCGAACAGGGTGGTCGAGCCATGATCCCGCCACGGCGGCGGCCGGTCGCTTCCGTCGTCCCAGGCGGGCAGCGGGCGGTCGTCATCGAAGGCGGCGCGGGAATCGGTCATGGCGTGCGTATGGCGAGGGTCCGCCGATCCCGCAACGGCGTCCGGCGTTTGACGTCGCGCCCGGCCGACGCCATGTCATCCGCATGACCCGCCCCGCCCTGCCGATTTTCGCCCTTGGCGACCCTGTTCCTCCCGCCACGGCCTCGGACGAGATGCGCCTCAGGCTGGCGACCCGCCGGTCCGCGCCCGCCCAGGCCCTGACCGATCCCGGCCCCTCGAAAGCCGAGATCGAGGAGATCCTGACCCTCGGCGCCCGCACGCCGGACCACGGCAAGCTGTTCCCCTGGCGGTTCGTCGTCCTCGGCCGCCAGACCCGCGCCGCCCTCGCCGAGGCGCTCACGCCCCTGGCCGCCTTCCAGCCCCAGCCCGATCAGGCCCGCGCCGTCCTGGGCAAGCTGATCGCCGCGCCGGTCACCCTCATGGTCGTGTCCGCCCCGGTCCCCAGCGCCAAGGTCCCCGAGTGGGAACAGCAGATGTCGGCCGGCGCCGTCTGCATGAATCTCGAACACGCCGCCAACGCCCTCGGCTACGCCGCCAGCTGGATCACCGACTGGTACAGCTACGATCCCCAGGCGCTGGACGTCCTCGACGTCGGCGGCGGCGAACGGGTCGCGGGCTTCATCCACATCGGGACCCTGACGGAGCCGCCGCTGGAACGGCCGCGTCCCGACCTGGCCGACAAGGTGATCTGGCGGACCTGAGCGGCGGGTTCAGCCCGTCACGGACCGGGTCAACAGGACGGCGGCCAGGCCAAGCAGCCCCGTCGTCGCCACCAGGGCGGCGATCAGCAGGCATTCGATGGCGTCCGGACGTCGGCTCATGAGGGTCTCCGGCGTCCGTCATAGAGGGATTCGCGGCCGTCAGCGCGCCTCGCCCGCCACATAGACCCGGTCCAGCAGCGGCTTGCCCAGCCAATAGGCCAGTTCCGCCGGCCGGGTGATGTCCCAGACCGCCAGATCCGCCGCCTTGCCCGCCGCCAGCGTGCCGATCTCGTGCCCCAGCCCCAGAGCCTTCGCCGCATGCCGCGTCGCCCCCGCCAGCGCCTCCTCGGGCGTCAGCCGGAACTGCACGCAGGCCAGGGTGATCGCCGCCGTCATCGAGGCCACCGGCGAGGTGCCCGGATTGCAGTCCGTCGCCACCGCCATGGCGACCCCGTGCGCCCGGAACAGCGCGATCGGCGGCGGCGTCGTCTCGCGCAGCATCAGATAGGCCCCCGGCAGCAGCACCGCGACCACGCCCCCCTCGGCCATGGCCCGCACCCCCGCCTCGGTCGTGTGCTCCACATGGTCCGCCGACAGGGCCTGATACCGCCCCGCCAGCGCCGCCCCGCCGCCGTCGGACAGCTGGTCCGCATGCAGCTTGACCGGCAGGCCCAGCGCCCGCGCCCGATCGAACAGCCGCGCTGTCTCCTCGATCGTGAAGGCGATGGGCTCGCAATAGGCGTCCACCGCGTCCACCAGCCCCTCGGCCTGCGCCGCCGGCAGGATCCCGTCGATGGCCAGATCGACATAGGCCGCCCGGTCCGCCCGGTGTTCCGGCGGCACGGCGTGCAGGCCCAGATAGCTGGTCCGCACCCTGACCCCCGCCTCGCGGCCGATCCGCCGCGCCACCCGCAGCATCTTCAGCTCGGTGTCGCGGTCCAGCCCGTAGCCGGACTTGATCTCGACGGTCGTGACGCCCGTCGCCTTCAGCCCCGCCAGCCGCGTCAGGGCGCTCGCATAAAGCTCATCCTCCGACGCCGCCCGCGTCGCCGCCATGGTCGAGACGATGCCGCCGCCCGCGCGGGCGATCTCCTCGTAGGTCGCGCCGTTCAGCCGCTGTTCGAACTCTCCCGAGCGGTCGCCGCCGAAGACCAGATGGGTGTGGCAGTCGATCAGCCCCGGCGTGACCCAGCGTCCGTCCAGCCGATCGATCCGGACCGCCTCATGCGCCGGCAAATCAGTCCGCGCCCCCACCCAGGCGATCCGCCCGTCGCGGATCAGGATCGCCCCGTCCTCGATCGCACCGTACGGCTCCCCGCCCTCGACCATGGTCGCAAGGCGGCAGTCGGTGATGAGCCTGTCCGCGCGGATCATCGCGCCTCGAACCCCGCCAGCAGTTCGCAGAACCACCGCCCCGCCGTCAGCGCGCCGAGGTCGCCGATCTCCAGAGACGGATCGTATTCCGTCAGGTCCACCGCCTTCACCTTCGGATGCGCCCCGATGACCCGTGTGGCGTCGAAGAAGTCCTGCGCTGAAACCCCGCCCGGCCGCGCCCCCGGAGACGCCGGCCACTGGCTGCGGTCGATCACGTCGATGTCGAAATCGACGAAGATCACCTCGCACAGCGCCGACAGCCGCCACAGCTCCTGCCCGACCACGGTCGCCAGCCCCTGATCGCGGCAGTCCCGCGCCGTCCGCACGGATATCCCCGCGGCCTTCGCCTTCTCATGCGCCCGCCGCGTGTTGGCGAAGGGCGCCAGCCCGACCTGACTGATGCGTTCGCCGCGGAGTCCGTCCTCCAGCAGCGCCTGGATCGGATTGCCGTTGGTCAGGCCCTGATCGGTGTCGCGCAGGTCGAAATGGGCGTCCAGCGTCAACACCCCGACCTGATCGAGCCCCAGCGCATGCACGCCCGGCCGGGTGATCGCATTGTTGCCCCCGACCAGCACCGTGAGCCCGCGCGCCGCCTGCGTCCTCACCGCGTCCCGCACCGGCGCGAAGGCGTCCGCCGGCGACACGCCCTTCAGCGCCACGTCGCCCGCATCGTGCACCCGCGTCGTCAGTTCGGCCCCCGTCTCCACGTCATAGGTCGAGAACCGCGGCAGCACGGCCCGGAACGCCTTCGGCCCGAGGTCGCACCGCCCCGGCGTCAGCGAGCGCTCGTTCAGGCCCGCGCCGATCACGGCGACGGGGGCGTCCGGGTGGTTTCCCACGAGGTCGGCGACGGAACGCCACGACAGGGCTTCGGATTCGGTCATCCATCCACATAACCCCTTCTCCCCTCAGGGGAGAAGGCCGAGGCCCCGGCCTCTCTTCGACGACTGAAGCGGCCCCTTGTCATCCCGGCCGAAGCGAAGCGGAGAGCCGGGACGGGACGGACGCGCACTCCCCCCTCCCGGACAGCCCGTCAGGGCTGAGCCGGGAGACAGCCGGACGCGACCCGCCTGTCTCCCGGATAGCCGCTACGCGACTTCCGGGAGCGCTCATCTGACGTCAGAGGCCGTCCCGGATATCGCCTCCGGCGATTCCGGGATGACAAGGGGCCGGTGCTTCTCCCCCGGGGGAAGAAGGCGCTAGAACCCCCTCATGACGACTCAAACCACCCCGAACACCCGCGTCATCCGCAGCCCGCGCGGCCTGGAGATGACCGCGAAGACCTGGGCCGCCGAGGCCGCCCTGCGCATGCTGATGAACAACCTCGATCCCGAGGTGGCCGAACGCCCCGAGGACCTCGTCGTCTACGGCGGCATCGGCAAGGCCGCGCGCGACTGGCCGTCGTTCGACCGCATCGTCACCGAGCTGCGCAACCTCGAACCCGACCAGACACTGCTGGTCCAGTCGGGCAAGCCGGTCGGCGTCTTCCGCACCCATGCCGACGCCCCCCGGGTCCTGATCGCCAACTCCAACCTGGTGCCCAGATGGGCGACGTGGGAGCATTTCAACGAGCTCGATCGCAAGGGGCTGATGATGTACGGCCAGATGACGGCCGGCTCGTGGATCTACATCGGCACCCAGGGCATCGTTCAGGGCACCTGGGAGACCTTCATGGAGGCCGGACGCCAGCACTATGGCGGCGACTGGTCGGGTCGGTGGATCCTGACCGCCGGCCTCGGCGGCATGGGCGGGGCCCAACCCCTGGCCGCGACCATGGCGGGCGCCTCCTGCCTCGCGGTGGAATGCCAACGCAGCCGCATCGAGATGCGTCTCAGGACCCGCTACCTCGACCTCATGGCCGAGACCCTGGATGAGGCCCTGGCCCTGATCGAACAGGCGAAGACGGACGGAAAAGCCATATCCGTCGGCCTCTTGGGCAATGCGGCGGATGTTCTGACTGAACTCGTCAAACGCGGCGTGCGCCCCGATCTCGTCACCGACCAGACCAGCGCCCACGACCTGATCAACGGCTATCTGCCGCAGGGCTGGACCGTCGCCGAGTGGGAAGACAGGCGCGTCTCCGACCCCGCCGCCGTCGAGGCCGCCGCCCGCGCCTCCTGCGCGGTCCACGTCCAGGCCATGCTCGACTTCCAGTCCGCCGGCGTGCCCGTCACCGACTACGGCAACAACATCCGCCAGGTCGCCTTCGACGCGGGCGTGGCCAGCGCCTTCAACTTCCCCGGCTTCGTCCCCGCCTACATCCGCCCGCTGTTCTGCCGCGGCATAGGCCCCTTCCGCTGGGCCGCCCTGACCGGCGACCCGGACGACATCCGCAAGACCGACGCGGCGATGAAAAAGCTGTTCCCCGACAACGCCGGCCTGCATCGCTGGCTCGACATGGCCGCAGAGCGGATCGCCTTCCAGGGTCTGCCCGCCCGGATCTGCTGGATCGGCCTCGGCGACCGCCACCGCGCCGGCCTGATGTTCAACGACATGGTCGCCTCGGGCGAGCTCAGCGGCCCGATCGTCATCGGCCGCGACCATCTCGACTCCGGCTCGGTCGCCAGCCCCAACCGCGAGACGGAATCAATGATTGACGGGTCGGACGCCGTCTCCGACTGGCCCCTGCTGAACGCCCTGCTCAACACCGCCTCGGGCGCCAGCTGGGTCTCGCTGCATCATGGCGGCGGCGTCGGCATGGGCTACAGCCAGCACTCCGGCGTGGTCATCGTCGCCGACGGCACGCCCGAGGCCGCGAAACGCCTCGAACGCGTCCTCTGGAACGACCCCGCCACCGGCGTCATGCGCCATGCGGATGCGGGATATGAAATCGCCAAAGACGCCGCCCGCGAACACGGCCTCAACCTGCCGAGCATCATGTGACCCTCTCCCGGCGGGAGAGGGAGATCGCGCACGGCGGCGCAGCCGTCGTCCTGGCGCGGTCGGGTGAGGGGTCACGGCGCCCCCCATCCCGCACCTCAGCCCCTCACCCTTTCGCGCAAGAACGATCGCTTCGCGCTCGTGCGCTCAAGCCCTCTCCCGCCGGGAGAGGGATCTGATGTTGGACCACCCCATGACCCTCACCCTCGGCCAATCCCCCCTCACCCTCGCCCAGCTTCGCGCCGTTCTCGACGGCCCCGGCGCCGTCGTCCTCGCCCCCGCCGCCTGGACGGCCGTCGAACGCGGCGCCGCCGTGGTCGCCGCCATCGTGGCCGAAGGGCGCACCGTCTATGGCGTCAACACCGGCTTCGGCCTGCTGGCCAACACCTCCATCGCCACGGAGGACCTCGAGACGCTGCAGAAGAACCTCGTCCTCAGCCACGCCTGCGGCGTCGGGGCCCTGCTGCCCGACAACGTCGTCCGCCTGCTGATGGTGCTGAAGATCGCCAGCCTGTCGAAGGGCGCCTCGGGCATCCGCCGCGAAACGCTCGAGGCCCTGATCGCCATGGTCAACGCCGACGTCCTGCCCTGCATCCCGTCCAAGGGCTCGGTCGGCGCCTCGGGCGACCTCGCCCCCCTGGCCCATATGTCCTGCGTCCTGATCGGCGTCGGCGAGGCCCGTCATAAGGGCGAAACCCTGTCCGCCGAGGCCGCCCTCGCCCGCGTGGGCCTGACCCCCCTCACCCTCGGCCCCAAGGAAGGCCTCGCCCTCCTCAACGGCACCCAGTGCTCCACCGCCCTCGCCCTCGCCGGCCTGTTCGCCGCCGAGGCCGCCTTCGCCGCCGGCCTCGCCGCCGGGGCCCTGTCGGTCGATGCGCTGAAGGGCTCCGACGCCCCGTTCGACGCCCGCATCCACGCCCTGCGCGGCCAGCCCGGCCAGATCGCCGTCGCCGCCCGCCTGCGCGAACTGATGGCCGGCTCTGCCATCCGCGACAGCCACCGCGAGCATTGCCACAAGGTGCAGGACCCCTACTCCCTGCGCTGCCAGCCCCAGGTCATGGGCGCCGTGCTCGACGTGCTGACCAACGCCGCCGCGACCCTGGAGCGCGAGGCCAATGCCGTCACCGACAATCCGCTGGTCTTCATCGAAGAGGGCGACGTCATCTCCGGTGGAAACTTCCACGCCGAACCCGTTGCTTTCGCAGCCGATATGCTCGCCATGGCCCTGTGCGAGATCGGCAATATCTCCGAACGCCGCACCTCCATCCTGGTCGACCCCAAGATGAGCGAACTGCCGGCCTTCCTGGTGAAGGAGAGCGGGCTGAACTCCGGCTTCATGATCGCCCAGGTCACCGCCGCCGCCCTCGTCGCCGAGAACCGGATGGTCGCCCACCCCTGCAGTATCGACACCGTGCCCACCTCGGCCAATCAGGAGGACCACGTCTCCATGGCCACCCACGGCGCCCGCCGCCTGCTGGACATGGCCGAGAACACGGCCGCCGTGGTCGGCATCGAACTGCTGGCCGCCGCCCAGGGAATCGAGTTCCACCGCCCGCTGACCACCTCGCCCGATCTGGAAAAGGTCTGGGCCATCGTCCGCGAGGCCGCCGCCGCCTACGGCTCGGATCATTATTTCGCGCCCGACATCGCCCGCGCCACGGACGGCGTCCGGGCGGGCCGCTACCGGGCCTTCGCCGGGGGCCTTCTGCCGTCGGCGTGAATGAAGACTCCCGCCCCCTCCGACCCGCTACTCTCGCCCCCGGAATCCGCGACTTCCGCCCCTTCGGAAAGCGGAAATCGAGCGCCCCAGGGCCCGTGCGACCGCTTTTGACGCGTGCCCGTGGTGTAGTCCTCCAACGCCCGCCGGGCGGGGTCTTTGACAATCTCCAACACAGGCCGCGCCGCTTCGTCAGGCCCGGTTTCCGGCCCCACGGCCGGTTCAGCCGCGACTGCAGATTTGCGCAGAATTTTTTGCAGGAAGTACGGGACTCTCGCCCCCTCGCTCAGTCCTGCAGCGGCGCCCTGCGCAACGCCGTCAGATTGGCCGAGCCGGTGCAGAAACAGACGGTCCGCATCTGCCGGATCACGGTCTGGAAATGTTCGACCACCGCCTCGGTCGAAACGGTCGCCGCCGCCAGCACCCCCGCCGCCTGCCCGACCATGTCGGCCCCCAGCCGGATCGCCTTGGCCGCGTCCACCCCGTCGCGGACCCCGCCCGAGCCGATGATGGTCGCCTTCGGGCAGGCTGCCCGCACCTCGGCGATCGACCGCGCCGTCGGTATGCCCCAGTCGGCGAAGGCCGCGGCATGGGCCTTGTCCGCCGCGCCCGTCGACCGCTCCCCCTCGACCGTGGCCCAGTTGGAGCCGCCGGCCCCGGCCACATCGACCGCCGCCACCCCCATGGCCAGCAGCCGCCGCGCCGTCGCCGCCGACAGGCCCGCGCCCGTCTCCTTGACCACCACGGGCGCGTCCAGCGCCTTGACCAGGGCCTCCAGCGCCGCCCCGACGCCCCACCAGTCGCGGTCGCCCTCCGGCTGGCAGGCCTCCTGCAGCGGGTTCAGGTGCACGATCAGGGCGTCGGCGGCGATCATGTCCAGCACCCGCCGCGCCTCGTCGACGCCGAAGCCGCGCGTCAGCTGCGCCGCGCCGATATTGGCCAGGATCGGCGTGTCGGGCGCCTTCAGACGCAGGGCCATGTCCAGTCCCGGGGCCCCGCCGCTCTCCAGCGCCGCGCGCTGCGAGCCGACGGCCAGGGCGATACCCAGCTGCTGCGCCGCCTCCGCCAGCCGGGCGTTGATGGCCTCGGCCCGCGCCGGCCCCCCGGTCATCGAACTGATCAGCAGCGGCGCCTTCAGCCGCCGCCCGAGAAAGTCGGCGCCCAGATCGATCTTGCCGTGATCCAGATCGGGCAGCGCCTCATGCACGAAGCGCACGTCGGCGAAGCCGCTGTCCAGCCCATGGCGCGCCCGGCCGGACAGGATCACGTCCAGATGCTGGTCCTTGCGGGCGGTGATGTCGGTCACGCGGCTTCACTCCGGTCTCCCTGCGACCCTAGCGGCGTCGAGGCCCGGTTGGAACGCCCCGCGGCGCGGCGTATCCTCCCGCCATGATCCCCGTCGCCTTCATCGCCGTCGCCCTCGGCGTCTTCATCCTGATGGAGGGCGTCGCCTGGTGGTCGCACCGCCATGTCATGCACGGCTGGGGCTGGGTCTGGCATCGCAGCCACCACGAGCCCCGCACGGGGACCTTCGAGGCCAACGACCTGTACGCCGTCGTCGGTTCGATCGCCGGCGTCAGCCTCTTCGCCCTCGGCTGGTGGACCGGATCCTGGCTGATCTACGCCGTGGCCACGGGCGTGACCCTGTACGGCGCGGCCTACGCCCTCTTCCACGACGGCCTCGTGCACCAGCGCTGGCCGTTCCGCTGGGTCCCGCGCCACGGCTATCTGCGGCGCCTGATCCAGGCCCACCGGCTGCACCACGCGGTGATGAGCCGGGGCGGCGCGGTCTCGTTCGGCTTCCTGGTGGCGCCGGACCCCAGGGCCCTGCACGCCGAGCTCAAGCGGCTGCGCGCGACGCGCTCAGACCCGGGTCCAGAGGACGGCGCGCGGCGGCGGGACCCGGCCCTTGTCCAGCGCCTGGGTCCAGATCGCGATCAGGAAGCCGCGGCCGAACAGCCATAGCTTCATCGGCTTGCGCACCACGACCCGCTGGCCCCAGACCCCGGGCCCGCGCCGGCGCACCTTGCGGCCGATCTCGCGATAGACGCCGCGCGCCGCCGCGATCGCCAACGACGACCGGAAAGGCAATCCCCGCAGGCCGTCGCGGGCGCTGTCGTAATAGGGCTCGGCAAGCGTCAGCAGTCGCGTCGTGACGGCGTGGACCCGGGCCCGGTTGGCCGGATCAGCCACCGCCTCGGCCGTCGGCTCCATCCCGGCCTCGACCAGCCAGTCGGCCGGCAGATAGACCCGCCCGTTCTCCGCGTCCTCGACCACGTCGCGGGCGATATTGGTCAGCTGGAAGGCCAGCCCCAGATCCTGCGCCCGCCGCAGCACCTCGGGGTCCGACGCCCCCATGACCCGCGCCATCATCACCCCGACCACGCCCGCCACATGCCAGCAATAGGCCATGACGTCGTCGATGGTCCGGTACTGGCGATGATCCACGTCCATGGCGAAGCCGTCGATCAGATCCAGCGGCCAGCGCTCGGGCAGATGATGGCGCTGCGCCACGCGCTGGAAGGCGGCGAAGGTCGGGTCCGCCATCGGCTCCCCCGCCAGCGCCCGCCGCGTCTGGTCGTAGAGGGTCTCCAATCGACGGCGCTGTTCCTCCGGCGTCATCTCCTCGTGACCGTGGCCGTGGTCCTGTCCGTCGATGGCGTCGTCGCAGGCCCGGCACCAGGCGTACAGCAGCCAGGCGTCCTCTCGCACCTCCGGGTCGAACAGCCGCGACGCCGAACGGAAGCTCTTGGAACCCTTGACGATGGACTCCCGCGAAGCTTCCAGAATGGCGTCGGCCGTGGCCATCAGGCCCCCTCTTCCAGCATCAGGCCCGCGGTCGCCTTGGCCGAGCCGACGACGCCGGGAATGCCCGCGCCGGGATGGGTCCCGGCCCCGACAACATACAGGTTCGGGATGCGGTCGTCGCGGTTGTGCGTCCGGAACCAGGCGCTCTGGGTCAGGAGCGGCTCCAGCGAGAAGGCGCTGCCCAGATGGGCGTTCAGATCGCCCTTGAAGTCCGCCGGCGTGAAGATGCGGCTGGTGACCAGATCGCGCTTCAGGTTCGGGATGTAGCGCGCCTCCAGATAGTCGAGGATCCTGTCGCGATAGCGCGGCCCTTCGATCTCCCAGTCGATGTCCGCCGCGCCCAGATGCGGCACCGGCGACAGCACATAGTGGGTCGAACATCCGGGCGGCGCCATGCCGGGGTCGGTGGCGCAGGGGCTGTGCAGATAAAGGGAGAAGTCGTCGGGCAGCGTCGGCCCCCTGAAGATCTCGCCGATCAGGTCCCGGTAGCGCGGGCCGAAACAGATCGAATGATGCGCCAGCTGCGGCTGCGGCGTCTTCAGTCCGAAATGGCAGACGAACAGCGACATCGAGAACCGCTTGGCCTTCAGCGACTTCGCCTTGGCCTTGCCGCGCGGCGTATGGCCCAGCAACCGCTCATAGGTGTGCACCACGTCGGCGTTGGACCCGACCATGTCCGCCGGAATGACCTCGCCGCCCTCCAGGGTGACGCCGGTCGTCCGTCCGTCGGCCATGTCGATCGAATGCACCGGCGCATTCAGCCTCAGATCACCGCCCAGATCGGTGAAGAACCGCGCCAGCCCCGCGATCAGGGCGCCGGTGCCGCCCTTGGCGAACCAGACGCCGCCACGCCGCTCCAGCGCATGGATCAGGGCATAGACCGAACTGGTCTTGAACGGATCGCCCCCCACCAGAAGGGTGTGAAAGCTGAAGGCCTGCCGCAGCTGCGGGTCCTTGATGTACCGCGACACCATGGTGTGGACGCTGTTCCAGCTCTCCAGCCGCGCCAGCTCGGGCGCCGCCTTGATCATCGACCAGAAGCTCTGGAACGGCACCGCTCCCAACTTGACGTAGCCTTCCTGGAACAGCTCCTCCGAATAGGCGTGGAAACGACGATAGCCCTCGACATCGGCCGGATTAAATTTGGCGATCTCGGTGTCCAGCACGGCCTGATCGTTCGCATAGTTGAAGCTGCGTCCGTCCTCCCACAGCAGTCGATAGAAGGGATCGACCGGCAGCAGCTCGACGTAGTCGGACAGCCGGCTGCCCGTGCCTTCGAACAGTTCTTCCAGACAGCCGGGATCGGTGATCACCGTCGGGCCGGCGTCGAAGACGAACCCCTGATCGTTCCAGACGTAGGCGCGGCCGCCGGGCTTGTCGCGCTTCTCGACCAGGGTCGTCTTCACGCCCGCCCGCTGCAGCCGGATGGCGAGGGCCAGTCCGCCGAAGCCCGCGCCGATCACCACCGCCCGTTTCGCCGCCCGGTCTCTCACGCTGATGATCCTCGTCCGGATTCGCGCAACTGCCGCAGGGCGGCCGCGACCGGCACGGGGGGTTTTCCCGCGAGAATGCGCGCCTTGTCGAGCGTCGTGCTGCGACCTGCGTAGAAGCGCCGCACCACGCCTTCAGAGAGGCCGTAGAAGCGCTGGAACACCCGCCAGCGCCGGCCGGGATCGGCGGCCCGGAACAGCATCCGGTTCAGCAGGCGATAGAACCCGCGCTCGCGCCACAGCCGCTTCGACCGCGCCTCGGTCAAGGCCCGCAGCGAGGCCGAGCCGAGATCGGTCGCCGCCGAAATCTCGCGCGCCAGACCCACAGCGTCGGGCAGTGAATAGCCGGTGACGGGATGAAACAGGGCGGCCATCAGGCCAGCCCGGGCCACGGGCGGCCCCCCGGCCCAGAAGGCGTCGATGTCGCCGTCGAGAGCGATGGGCAAGACGCCCGCCTCTTCCCCCGTGACGGCCTCGACGGTCCAGCCGCGGGAGCGGATGTAGGCGTCGATGCGGGTCCCCAGCGCGGCCCGGTCCAGGGTCGCGCTATCGCTGTAGTATGTATCCTCGATCATCACCGTCCGCGCGTCGAACGGCAGCAGGTAGACGAAGCGATACCCGCCTGTCTGGACCACGGTGGCGTCCATGATGGTCGGGCGAACGAGACCATGGGGTTCGCTGAGTCGCACCGTCCGGCCGAGGAAGACCTGCCAGCCCAGGTCCAGATGGGCCGTGGCCTGCGGCCCCCTCGCGTCGATCACGCCCCGCGCCGACAGTCTGCGGCCATCGGTCAGGACGACGCCGTCCTGATCCACCGAGGTCGCCTCGCCAGCGATCAGCCGACCGGCCAGGAGCCGCGCGACAGCCGCGTGCAGGCCCTCCGACGTCAGGCTGTTGTAGGGCGTGGCGAGCACCCGGCTGCGGCCGGGGAAATAGACCTCATGCCCGCCGGGCCAGCGATGCGCCACGGCCGGAGCCAGCCAGGCGCGATCCGCCTCATCCATGTCGCTGTCGAAGAAGGACCAGGTGTGCCGCCCCCCCAGCCGGCCGTCCCGCTCGACGACCGCCACTCGCACCTCCGGCCGGTCCAGCGCCAGCCGCCACACGATCAGGCAGGCCGCCAGCCCGCCGCCAATGAGGATCAGGTCGAAATCATCAGCCGGCCGCATCATCCCCCGGGTCTAGCACGTCCCGCCAGGGGCCTAGGGCTGCTTCTCGACGTTCAGCGCATAGGCCCCGGTCTGCCCCTGCTGGAAGGTCCCCGCCCGGATCTCGTAGGTTCCGTCCGCCGGCGCCGTCCATTCGAGTTTGGCGTGGGTGTCCGACAGGCTGTCGTCGTCCGATCCCAGCACCTCGAAGGCGCCGTCCTTGTCGCTGCCCACCACCACGAAGCTGTCGACCTCATTCGAGACCATGGTGATCAGCAGCTTCTCGTCTTCCTTCAGTGTGACCCGGTAGGCGTCGTAGAAGCTGTTGTCCTCGGCCGTGGCGTCCGCCTCGGTCAGGGTCCCGCGCGCGGTCGCGCCGATCAGCAGACTGCCCGGTTGCGGCTGCGGACCCCGGTCGACCAGCTCCAGCGAATAGAGACCCTTGCCGTCCGTTCCCAACGGCAGGGCGCGCAGCACATAGTCGCCATCCTCGGGCAGGGTGTAGCTGAGCCGCGAATCCGTCCCTTCGCCAAGTCCGTCGTCGTCGGACGCCAGGGCTTCGAACTCCGCCCCGGCGCGGCCGATCTGCAGGAAGGTGTCGAAGTCGCCCGAGCGCATGATCCCCTGGATCCGCTGACCCGCCTGACCGGTCAGGGCATAGGCGTCGAAACCCCGATCCTCGTTGTCGATCGAATCACCTTCGCCGATTTCACCCTGAAGCGTTTCGCCGAAGGCCAGCGTGCGGGGCGGCTGCTCAGGCTCGATCTCGGTGATGGTCAGCGCATAGGCGCCAGCGCCTTCGGCGAAAGCACGCGCCTCGACGACATAGGCGCCCGTGCGCGGCAGGGTGAATGTCAAACGGGAGTCCGTCCCTTCGGACCCCCCGTCGTCGTCCTCGGCCAGACTGACGCGGTTGTCATCGAACAGCTGCAGATAGGTGTCGAAGTCCGACGAGCTCATGTCGATCCGGACCCGCTGTCCCTCGCGGCCCGAGAACCGGTAGGCGTCGGCGGCCCCGCCGGACTCGCTCTTGCCGTCGCTGGCGGTCAGCTCGCCTTCAACGGTCACGCCGATCTCGATGGCCTCCGTCGGCGCCGGTGCGGGCCCTTCGGTCACGGTGAGAGCGTAAGCGCCGTCGCCGGCCCCGTTCAGCGCCGTCGCGCGGATGATGTACTCTCCGGCCTCCGGTGCGGTGAAGACCAGTCTGGAATTCAGGCCGGTGTCGGGGCCGTCGTCATTCATGGCCAGTTCGGCGAAGACGCCATTCTCCATCCGGCCGACGCGCAATACCGGATCGAAGTCTTCGGAGGTCAGGTCGATGGCGACCCGTTCTCCGGAGCGGGCGCGGATGATGAAGGCGTCGTAGTTTCCGCCGTCGTCCGTCTCCGGATCGGTCGAAGCCAGCCGGCCCTGCTGGGTCTGCCCCGGCCGGATGCGGGCAGGGCGCGGCGCGGGCCGGGCCTGCGGCCGCTCGCTCAGGCCCAGGGTGTAGGCGCCGCCTTCAAGGCCCGACAGGGTTCTGGCGCGCAGCACATAGACGCCGTCGCGATCCGCCGTGAAGCGGAGCCGCGAATCGGTCCCCTCGCCCAGCCCGTCATCGTCGGTGAAGAGCGGTTCCGCACCTTCGACGGGGCCGTAAACCTCGAGATAGGTATCGAACGCGGCCGAGCGCATCACCGCCTCCAGCCGCTGACCTGCACGGGCGGCGACGGCGTAGCTGTCGTAACGGTATGCATCCTCGGGGCCGGTCGCATCGCCTTCGGCGATCTGACCGTTGACGCTGCGGCCAGGCTGAAGCTGGGCCGGCGTCTGGGCGAGGGCCGGAGCCGCGATCGACAGCGTCAGCGCGCTGACGGCGGTCAGGATGGTGTGACGGCGCATGAAAGTCCCCCGGTTGCGGCCACGATCATAGACGCCGAACCGCGCCCTCTGTAAATCGCGGCGAGCCCGCCTTCCCTTAAACGGAGCCGAAATCCATGACGGTCGACCCCGCCCCCGCGACCCTCATCGACGGCAAGGCCTTCGCCGCCGGCCTGGTCGACCGGGTGGCCGCCGCTTCAGCGCGCCTTCAACAGACCCACGGCGTCACGCCGGGGCTGGCCGTCGTCATCGTCGGCGAGGACCCGGCCAGCCAGATCTATGTCCGCAACAAGGGCGAAACGACCCTCCGCGCAGGCATGCGATCCGACACCCACCGCCTGTCAGATACGACAACCCAGGCCGAACTTCTGGCCCTGATCGCCGATCTGAACGCAGACGCCGGCATCCACGGCATTCTGGTTCAGCTGCCCCTGCCCTCCCACATCGATTCCGCCGCGGTGCTGGGCGCCATCGACCCGGACAAGGACGTGGACGGGTTTCATGTCGTCAACGCGGGGCGGCTGGCGGTCGGCCTGCCGGGGCTGGTTCCATGCACGCCGCTGGGCTGCCTGATGCTGCTCAAGGCCGAACTGGGCGACCTGTCCGGACTGAACGCCGTGATCGTCGGGCGGTCCAACATCGTCGGCAAGCCGATGGCCCAGCTGCTGCTGGGCGAGAGCTGCACGGTGACGATCGCCCATTCGCGCACCCGCGACCTGCCGGCCTTATGCCGGACCGCCGACATCCTCGTGGCGGCGGTGGGCCGGGCCGAGATGGTGCGGGGCGACTGGATAAAGCCGGGCGCGACCGTCATCGATGTGGGCATCAACCGCGTGCCGTCGCGGGATCCGGTCAAGGCGGCCGAGGGCAAGACCCGGGTCGTCGGCGATGTCGCCCTCGACGAGGCCCGCGCGGTCGCCGGGCGGATCACGCCCGTGCCCGGCGGCGTCGGCCCGATGACGATCGCCTGCCTGCTGGCCAACACCTATACAGCCGCGTGCCGTTCGGTCGGCGCCGCACCTGAATCGCTGGACGCTTGAACCGCCGCCGTTCAGCCCTGATACTCGGACTCTGGTCTGTCAGGAGATATCCATGATCCGGTTTTCGCCCCGCATTTCGGCCCTCGCCGCCGTCGTGGTCCTGACGCCCGCGGTCGCGGGTTGCGGCATCAACGCCATTCCCACCAAGGAAGAGGCCGCCAAGGCGCGCTGGGCTGACGTCCAGTCGCAGTATCAGCGCCGCTCCGACCTGGTCCCCAACCTGGTGGCCACTGTCCAGGGCGCAGCGATCGCCGAACGCACCACCCTGACGCAGGTGATTGAGGCCCGCGCCCAGGCCACCGGCGTGACGGTGACGCCCGACACCCTCAGCGACCCGGCCGCCTTCCAGCGCTATCAGGCCGCCCAGGGCCAGCTGTCGCAGGCTCTGTCGCGACTGTTGCTGGTGGTCGAGCGCTATCCGGAGATCAAGTCGAACCAGAATTTCATCGCCCTGCAGTCGCAGCTTGAAGGCACCGAGAACCGCATCGCGGTGGCGCGGCGCGACTACAACGAGGCCGTTCGAGACTACAACACCAGCCTGCGGACCTTCCCGACGGTGATCTGGGCCAAGACCATTCACGGCGGGTCCGAGCCGATGCAGCTGTTCACGGCCACGGAGGCCGCCCAGTCCGCGCCCAACGTCAATTTTGACGCGCTGAATCCGGCGGCGCAACCGGGCGGAACATCCCCCGCCGTCGCCCCGGGCGCGACACCGCCCGCGGCGCCGACGGCCCGGTGAGCTCCACCGCTCCGGCGACGTCGATCAGCCGGGCCGTCGCCTTCCTGACGGTCCTGCTGGCCGCGGTCTGGTTGATCGCGGCCCCGGCGCCGGCCCGGGCCGGACCGACGTTTCCCGCGTTGGATGGCCGGGTCATCGACCACGGAGACCTGATCTCCCCCGCGAAGGAACAGGCGCTTTCCGACAAGCTGGCGGCGCTGGAGCGCGACACCACCGACCAGCTTGTTGTCGTGACCGTGCCGGACCTTCAGGGCTACGAGATCGAGGACTACGGCTATCAGCTGGGCCGCGCCTGGGGGATCGGCCAGGCGGGCAAGAACAACGGCGTGCTGCTGATCATCGCGCCGAACGAACGCAAGGTCAGGATCGAGGTCGGCTATGGCCTCGAGGGGGTGCTGACCGACGCCTTGTCGGCCCTGATCATCCAGAACGAGATCCTGCCGTCGTTCAAGGAAGGCTTCTACGAGCGCGGCATCGAACAGGGCGTGGACGCCATTGACCGGCAGCTGCGGCTGGATCCCGCCGAAGCCCAGGTCCGGGCGGCGGCGGCCGAACGCCCGAAGTCGAAACCACCGATCGGCATCGCCATCGTGATCACCCTGATCTTCGTCATGCTGCTGCTGCGGATGATCGGCGGCGGCGGGCGGGGACGACGGCGGCGCGGAGGCGGCGTCGCCCCCGTGTTGATCTGGGCGGCGTCCGAGGCCATGCGAAACAGCGGTCGCGGCGGTCGCGGCGGCGGCGGCTTCGGCGGCGGGTTTGGCGGCGGTGGAGGCAGTTTCGGCGGCGGGGGCGCTTCGGGCGGATGGTGATGAAACTGACTCCCGATGGGCACGAGCGCGTCGCCGAGGCGATCCGGGTGGCGGAACTCCGCACCTCGGGCGAAATCTACTGCGTGATGGCGGGGCGTGTGTCGTCCTACCGCGACGTCTCCCTGGGCTGGGCGGCGGCGGCGGCCCTGATCCTGCCGCTGGGCCTGATCCCGTTCGGCTTCGACCCCGCCTGGGTGCCGGGCCTCGGCGGAAGCTGGGAGGCTGCGCATCTCGCGTCGCGCGATGTGACCGTGGGTGCGGCGCTGGGCGCCTACGCCCTGATCCAGGCGACGCTCTTCCTGATCGTCTTCCTGCTGACCTCCATTCCCCTGGTGTCGCGGATCGTCACGCCGCGCAGCATACGCCAGACCCGCGTGCGTGAGGCCGCATTGCAGCAGTTCCTGGCCCACGGGCTGCATGTCACCGAGGCGCGGACCGGCGTTCTGATCTTCGCCGCCCTCGGCGATCATCAGGTCGAGGTGGTGGCGGACGAAGGCATTTACAGCAAGGTCGACCAGACCGTCTGGGCGGACGCGGTCGAGGTCATGGCCAGGGGTCTGCGACGCGGCGACCCCGCCGGAGGCTTCGTCGACGCCATCGGACTTTGCGGCGCCGTACTGGCCGAACATTTCCCGCCGGGCGCGCGCAATCGGAATGAGGTCCAGGACAAGCTGGTTGTGATCTGACCCAAACGCCGTCCGCCGCGTTGGTGTCGCATTCGATGTGGTATGGGCTGGCCCCGCCACGACTCCCGTAGGACCCGCTCCTCACGCCATGCCCCGCCTGCTGACCTACAATGTACACCGCTGCGTCGGCGTCGATCGCAAACTCGACGTCGCGCGGATCGCGGGCGTCATCGCCGAGCATGAGCCCGACATCGTCTGCCTGCAGGAGCTGGACGTCGGGCGGGCCCGCACAGGCTTCGTCGATCAGGCGCAGTCCATCGCCGACCATCTCGCCATGACCTTCCATTTTCACGCCGCCATGCTTGTGGAAGCCGAGCAGTACGGCGACGCCATTCTGACCGCGCGGCCCGAGCGGCTGGTGAAGTCCGGGCCCCTGCCGACGATCCGCGGAATCCCGGGTCTGGAGCCGCGCGGCGCGCTATGGTCGGCGATCGATCTCGACGGCGCGACGCTGAACGTCTTCAATACTCATCTGGGCCTGGTCCCGCGCGAGCAAAGACTTCAGGCGGCCGCCCTTGCGGGCGCGGACTGGCTGGGCCATCCGGACTGCACCGGTCCCACCCTGCTGACCGGCGACTTCAACGCCACCTCCGTGACCCGCCCCTACCAGACGCTGGCGGCGAAGCTTTCGGATTGCCAGCGCAGCCTCGGTCTGAAGCCGTCGGTCAAGACCTTCCCCTCCAGCTTCCCCGCGATCCGCATCGACCACTGCTTCACCAGCCCCGAGGTGGTGGTGACCGCCGTGAAGGCGCCGTTCTCACCTTTGGCCCGAATGGCTTCGGACCATCTGCCTCTGATCATCGATTTCGAGATCAGGCCGGCCTAGGCGGCGGCAAGGTCCGGTGTGACCGGGTGCGCCTCTTCCAGGGCCGGAAGGCGTCGCGGGTCGAGGTCGGATCGCCCAGCTGGAATTCGGCGATGATTCGTTCGGCGCGCGAGGGCGGTTCGGCGCCCAGCCTGTGCATCCGGCCGGTGTCGAACCGCTGGATGGCCTCGCCCACGGTCCCGGCCGTCGCCTCGGCCGCCGCAAACTCCGCCCCTCCGATGCCGATCCAGTGGCCGATCGTGCGATGCCGGAAGGCCCGGATGGCGTCGCGGCCGGCCTGGTCGCGCGGCTCGGCCGCGACGTCGCATTCGGTGTCGAAGCCGAAGGAGCGGTTGTTCAGATTGGTCGAACCGATACGCAGGACGGCGTCGTCATAGATCGACACCTTGGCGTGGACGATGATCCGCTCGCCACCCTCGGTATAGGGCGTGAAGGCGAAGAAGCGGTTGTGCCGGTCCGCCTGCTCCAACCGGAACAGGATTTCCGACCGGGCGGTGTCCATGGTGATGCGGTCGAACCAGCTGGGGCTGCTCCCCGTCGAGACCAGGACGATTTCCGGCCCGTCCTCCTCCGCCAAACGCTCGGCGAGCGCCGTCGCGATCACGGGCGAGGTGAAATACTGGTTCTCGAAATAGATCAGCTTTCTGGCCCCGCGAATCGCGTCGAGGTGCAGCGCCTCGTTCTCGCGCACCTCGGCGCGCCCGCCTGTGGCGGGCTCGGTGCGCGCGATCGCCACCGGCACGTCACGCATGTCGGGCTCGACGCCGTCCGGCCAGGGGTCCGTATCGACATGGTCCGGCACCGTCCGCTCCCACGTCGAGCGGAACCAGCGTTCGCGCGCCAGATCCCCGAGAGCCCGCGCGGCTGCGCCGTCCATGACCGTCATCACCTCGTGGCGCGGCGACGGGATCTCTCCCGATGGCTGGCAACGCCTCGGGTCTCCGTCCAGATGCTCTTCGGAATCCCAACGGTCGGTCGAGATGTCTCCTCCGCCGCAGAAGGCCACGGCGTCGTCGATGATGACCGCCTTCTGGTGATGGCAGGCTCCGATCGGGCCGGGTGCGTCGAGCCTGAACTCGACCATCCGCTTGCGGAACCAGCCCTGGGCTTTGTGGGGGTAGAAGCCCTGTGACGCCGCGATCAGCAGGGGCGACTTCCAGATCAACAACCTGACGTCCAGCTCGGGATTCGACTTCACCAGCATGCGCAGCTGATGCCCGATCTGGGCCTGGTGATCGTTGTGGGCGCTCTCGGGATCCAGCCGGGTACGCGGATCGAACTGCCAGCCGAGGATGACGATGGAGCGGCGCGCCTTGGCGAGGGCCGACCGCAAGGCTTCGAAATAGGCGGCGTTCTCCATCAGGATGGCGAAGCGGTCCGCCGTCTCCACCCGCCAGCAATTAGAGCCTGGCCTCAGTAGCTCCTGACCGTGGTCATCCCCGAAATCCGTCATGCGCAGGTTGGCCCATTCACGTGGCGGGCGCCGAACGCCTCAAGCTCTACAGGACGCGCGCCGACCATTTCCGTTCCACCTTGCGTCGCAGATGGTCAACGGTGAAGCTTTGTTCATGTCCTGCCCGATTGTCCGAACGTCGTTTTGGGCGCATAAGATTGCTCGCAGTCGGGACAGGGAGATCGGCGATGCAGGCGCTGATCGAGTTTATCGCAGGATTCGTCGCCATTCTGGCCGCTGCGGCTCTGTCGCAGTTCGGCCTGGACCTCGGCCCGCCGCAGAAGGCGGAGCGCGAGATTCACCGGGTGCGCGACTGTGGCGACGGTCCGTCGACCGCCATGTTCGCCGCCCCGTCCGAGCGCAAGCAGGACTGCTGATCCGCCGCGTGTGGACTGTCCAGGGATTCGGCCGCCGTCGCCTTTGCGGGCCGCGATTGACTCGTTAGGGTCGCAACGTCCTTTCGCGCGTTGGTCGCCGACGCCGCTCCGTGACGAGATCGCCGCACCATGAAACCAACCCGCCAACGGCCCCCGCTGAACCTGACCGATCCGGATCCGGAGCCCGGAACGGCCGACTCCGCCCCGGAGACGGCCGGGCCGACGGCCGAGTCCGCGGTCGAGCGCCCCATGTCCGAACGCCGCAGACGCCGGCTCGCCGAGGAACAGCGCCGCACCGAGGAGCGGGCCGTCGCGGACGCCGCCCGCGCGGCGGCCACCCCTGCCGCGGCCGCGCCGGAACTGGTCGCTTCGGCCGAGGCCCCGCCGGTCGCATACGAACCCGCGCCCATGCCCGTGCCGGTAGGCCGGCGCGAGCTGGCCGCGCCCTCGGGCCGCCACGCCTATCTGGTCGCCGGCGTCGCCTCGGCCCTGTGGATCGGCGGCGTCGCGGCGGCTTTCATGTACGAATTCGGCGCGGGCGCCGTGGAACTCGAGCCCCTGCGTCTCGCGGTCTATGCATTGATCGCCCTGGCCCCGGCGGGGATGGCGATCATGCTGGCCCACGCCGTCCGTCAGGGCGCGGGCCTGGCCATGGAGACCCGGCGCGCCCGTGAATTGTCCGAAGCCCTGATCGCCCCGACCGCGCTCGCAGCCCAGCGGACCGGCGAGGTCCTCCAGTCTCTCCGGGACGACATCGACCAGGCGTCTCTCGCGGCGGAGCGGGCCCGCAATGACATGGCGCTGCTGCGCGAGGCGCTGTCCCAGGAAACCACCCGCCTGAACGAGGCCGCGGAGACCGCGAGCCGCACCGCCCGCAAACTGGCTGAGCAATTGGGCGGAGAACGCACCCAGATGGCCGCGCTGGGGACGCAACTGGATTCCCAGGCGGCCGGGGTGATCGACGCCGTCGAGCGTCAATCCCGCATGGTGGTCGACGCCTCCGACCTGGCCCAGACGCAGCTTCGTGAAGCCGAGGCGGCGCTGGCCGCCCGCGCCGCGGACCTGGCCGCCGCCGCCGGCGAGGCGCAGGACGCGGCCCGCGTCGCCGCCGACGATCTGGCCCGCCAGACCCTGAGGCTGGAGAACGCCGGTTCCGGCGTCGCCGAACAGATCCAGTCGGTCGAGGAAGGCCTTGGCCAGCAGCGCGCAGCCCTCGTCACCGCCGCCTACGCCCTGCGGACCGATCAGGAGGATTTCTCCGCCCAGGTCGAAAGCCAGCGCGCCCAGCTGACGGAGCAGCTGTCGGCCAGCCGCACGGCCGCCGGCGAACTGGGCGACACCTCGACCCGCACGGCCGAGACCATCCGGGATCTGGTCGAGGCCGCGACGGATCAGTTCCGCGCCCTGGTCGAGATGTCCCAGCGCGAGGCCGATGGCTTCGACGCCGCCACCAAGCTGGCGCTGGACCGGTTCGAGGCCCTGGCCGCCGAGGCCCGCGACGCCCTGGTCGAGGAAACCCGTCTGGCGCTGTCCGCGCTGCAGGCCACCGCGGAGCAGTCCCGCGCCGCCGCAGCCGACGCGGCCGAACAGGCCCGGATGCGCGCGGATCGTCTGGGGGAAACCCTGTTCGAGGCGGCGCAGAAGGCCGATCAGGCCGCCGACGCCCGCGTCGACAGCGCCCGCAAGATCGTGGCCGAGACCGGGGGACTGGTCGACCAGGCCGGCGAACGCGCCCTCGAGCGTCTGGAATCCACGCTCGAGCGCATGAACGCCGCCCTCGTCCAGATCGACGAGACGATCGGCGATCTGGACGAACGCGCCGCCCGCCTGCCCGAAGAGGCGCAGAAGCGGGTCGACGCCGTCAGGACGACGGTCGAGGAAGGCCTCGCCGCCCTGTCCGCCGCCTCGCAGAAGGCCGCGGCCGACACCGAGGCGCTGGACTCGGGCTTCCAGGAGCGGGTGCGCCGCAACTACGACATGCTGACCGAGGCCGTCCGTCTGATGGGCGTGGTGTCCGGCGATTCGCCGGCCCTCCGTCGCCGCGAGCCGGCGTCGGTCCCGCCGCCCGTCGAGTCGGCCGCCGCCCCCGAGCGTCCCGCCAATGCCGAGGGCTCGCGCGGCTTCGGTCTGCGGGGACGGCTGAAACTGGAGCCCATGCCCGGATCGACGCCGCCCGCGACGCCCGCGGCCGACCGCCTGGGCTGGAGCGATCTGGTCGACGACGGGCCGGGCGAGGCGCCGCTGGATCTGGACACGCCGATCATGCCGGTCGCCGACATCGAAGGGCTGGAGGAGCGCGTCACCGCCGCCATCCGGCGCATGGGCGTCGATCCCAACGCCCTGCTTCCCCGGTCCCGCATCGAGGAGGCCGCGCAGGCCGTCGCCGACCGGGATCCGGATCGGGCGCGCCAGATCGTCCGCCGCGTGGCTCCGGCCGCCGTGCGGAGCGTCTCGCGCCGTGTTCTGACGGATCCGGACCTGCGGGCGGACGCCGAGGCGTTTGTCCGGGCCGTCGTCCGGGACCTGACGGTCCGCGCCGCCGCGGGGGACGCCGCGGGCATCCAGGGACGGCTGACCTCTGACGGCGGACGGGCCTATATGCTGCTGGACGCCGCCATCGGCGATCTCGCCTGACACGGGAATCGACGGGTACGGACGGGCTCCGTCGCCGATTTCGTCTTGACGGCGGTTGCGGGATGGCGACACCGTCCGGCCCGTCACGCATCCGTCACGCGTAAGCAGGGTTCATGCTCGACACAGCCGCCGAGACCGCGCCGGATCATCGCCCCGCGATCGTGATCTGCGCCTATGACGCCGACGAGGCCGGCTGGGACCCTGTCGAGGACCTGTCCGGCGAGCCGTGGAGCCCGACGGGCGCCCGCACCGTCGCCGTGCCGGGTGGAGAGCCGGACGCCCTTGCCGAAATCCTGATCGCGCACCTCGGCGATCCGCGCTGCCGGGGCCTGCTGCTGATCGGCCGGACGCGCCGGAGCACGACGTTCAGATTGCAGATCCGGGCCGAGAATCGTTCGCTGGACGGGGTGCATCGGCTGACCAGCGTGGGCCCCGCCATCGCCCGGGCCACGGCCCCGGCGGCGGACATCGTCCGTGCGCTGAACGAGGCCGGTCTGTCCGTCGACACCAGTTCGGACGCCGAAGACGATGCGGGCAGCTATCTGCTGTACCGGGTGCTTTCAAGCCTGCCCGAGGGGTTCGATACGCCGGCGGTCGGGCTGCTACGCGCGCCGGAGAACGAGCCTGACGCCGAGGTCCAGCGGGCGGTGAAGGTCGCCGCCGAAGCCATGGCGCGTCACCTGGCGCCGTTGCCCCGCTCGCGGGCCAGCTGACGTCTCAGCGGAAGCGCCGCCAGCAGGCCGGCCGCCGCCATCGCCGCCATCGCCCAATAGCCGCTCGCGCCATAGCGGTCGAAGAGCGTGCCTGACGCGGCCGTGGCCAGACCGATCAGCACCCCGGCCGAGAGCACCGAGCTGAGCATCTGCCCCGCCGTCTGGCTGTCCCGGGGGGCCAGGCGTTCGACGATCTGGATCCCCGCCAGGAAGGTGGCGGCGAAGGTCAGGGCGTGCAGCCCCTGCAGGGGCCACAGCATCCACAACGGCGGGGCCAGGGCCATGGCGCTCCAGCGCAGGACGGCGGCGGCGGCGCCGACGACCAGCATGCTCCAGGGGCTGACGCCCACACGGCGGCGCCAGGGTTCGAACAGCCACATCAGGGCGATCTCGGCCACGACGCCGAAGGCCCAGAGCTGGCCGGTGACGGCCTCGCTGATCCCCTCCGCCTTCCACAGGATGGCGGAGAAGCCATACTGGTAGGCGTGGGCCGCCTGGACCGCGCCGATGGCGAAGATGGCGGTCATGAAGGTCGGGTCCCTGACCAGCCGGCCGAGACCGCGGAAGCGCTCGCGGCCCCGCAAGGGCGCCCCCTCGCCCACCGGCTCGGGCGGCAGGGCCAGGACCGCGACCACGGCCAGGCCGAGGGAGGCGACGACCAGCCAGATGATGATCGCGTCGGCCGGCAGGGTCAGCAGCATCGCGCCCATGGCCATGTTGGCGGCGACGAAGGCCACGGAGCCGAAGGCGCGCGGCAGGGCGAAGGTATAGCCGAGCCGGCCGGCGAGCCGCAGGTTCAGCACGTCGGTCAGGGGCACCAGAACGCCCATGGCGGTCGCGCCGACGAACCAGCAGACCGCCCAGGCCAGGTAACCGTCAACCAGCCCCGCCGCGCCGTAGCCGAGCGTCATGACCACGCCCAGCAAGGCGATGGGCGTGCGCCGCAGTCTGAATCCGTCAGCCCAGACCCCGAGCAGCGGCCCGGTGACGATTCGGGCCAGCATGGGGATGGCCAGCAGGGTTCCGATCTGGGCGCCGCTCAACCCTCGCGAGCTTAACCATAAGCCTGCAAATGGAAGGCTGACCCCGGTGGCGCCGAAGAGCAACACATACTGCAAAGCCAGGCGTCGGGCGGCGGTCATGAGGCGGGCAATAGCAGACTCGCGGGATTCTGTCGGCTAGCGTTCCGGGTATGAGAGTGATGCGTAGTCTGGCGGTCTTCGCCGCCCTGAACGGGGCCCTTGCGGTGGCCATCGGCGCCTTCGCCGCCCATGGGGCGGGACCGCAGATCAAGACCCTGCTGACGACGGGCGGCCACTATCAGATGGTTCACGCCGTGCTGGCCCTGGTTTGCGCGGTCTGGCCGGCCCGGTCCCGCCTGGTCGTGATCGCCGGCTGGCTGGCGGCCGCGGGCGGACTGGTGTTCTGCCTCGCCCTGTCCGCCATCGCCCTTTTGAGCCTGCCCGCCATGGGAGCGGTCGCCCCCATCGGCGGCGTACTGATGATCTCGGCTTGGCTTTTGCTCGCCGTTGCCGCATTGCGGTCACAAACCGTCACCGCCTGACCGGCGAACAGAGACCTGAGTCCGCATGGCTTTCCCAGTACCCGAAACGGCCCGTCGTGAACTGTTCCCGGAGATCGAGCCCTACGCCACCGGCTATATGCCGACCGGCGGCGTGCACGAGATCTGGTACGAGGAATGCGGCAATCCGCAGGGCCTGCCGGTCGTCGTGCTGCACGGCGGCCCCGGCGGCGCGGTCAACCCGGGCATGCGGCGCTATTTCGATCCGGCGAAATACCGGATCGTGCTGTTCGACCAGCGCGGCTGCGGCAAGAGCCGGCCCAATGCGTCGCTGGACGAAAACACGACCTGGACCCTGATCGAGGACATCGAACGGCTGCGCGAGCTGCTGGGCATCGACAAATGGGTGGTGTTCGGCGGCAGCTGGGGCTCGACCCTGTCCATGGCCTACGCCATCACCCATCCCGAGCGGGCTGAAGCGCTGGTGCTGCGAGGCATCTTCCTGCTGACCAGGCCGGAGCTGCACTGGTTCTATCAGGACGGCGCGTCGAACATTTTCCCGGACGCCTGGGAGCGGTTCCTGGCCCCCATTCCCGAGGATGAGCGGCACGACCTGATGGGCGCCTACTACAAGCGGCTGACCGGCGACGACAAGGCCGAGCGCGAGCGTTGCGCCATCGCCTGGTCGAGCTGGGAAGGCGAGACCGTCAGCGTCGAGGGCCCGGACGCGCGTCCGGACAAGTTCGCCGAGCCGGAATTCGCCGTCGCCTTCGCCCGCATCGAATGCTGGTATTTCGTCAACGGCGGCTTCTTCCCGGAAGAAGGCTGGCTGCTGAAGAACATCGGCCGGATCAAGCACATCCCCTGCTGGATCGCCCAGGGACGGTTCGATGTGGTGACGCCGATCGCCAGCGCCTGGGCCCTGCACCGCGCCTGGCCCGAGGCGAAGCTGGACATCGTCAAGGACGCGGGACACGCCTCGACCGAACCGGGCATCATCGACAGCCTGGTGCGCGGCACGGACTGGGCCGCGGGGGTTTAGTTTTCAAAGACCGGAACGGCGTTCTCCCTCCCCTTCATGGGGAGGGATGTCGGCGCGAAGCGACGACAGGGTGGGGGGAGTGTGAAGCCGGGCGCGATCCGTGCGGGACTGGCGTTCCCCACCCGGGCTCCGCTGCG
>Ga0265296_1001112_pt1 | contig 33027 bp, 30 predicted proteins | sample MunlanPumphouse1_FD_189073 | JGI IMG/M metagenome (GOLD analysis project Ga0265296, IMG submission 189073) | Groundwater microbial communities from a municipal landfill in Southern Ontario, Canada - Pumphouse #1 | ecosystem: Environmental > Aquatic > Deep subsurface > Groundwater | place...
CTTGGGGATATTGCTCTGGCGGAACATCTCGGCGGCAAACGGGTACACCGCAAACACCACCACGAACAACGACACGCCGCCGTAAGTCAGCAGGGCGCAGACCAGCACGATCACCAGCATCGCCTGGCGGGTGCCGAGCAAGCGGATGGCCGCTGCCACGATCGAGCGCGAAAAGCCCGACAGCTCGATCAACTTGCCGAACACCGCGCCGAGCAGGAACACCGGGAAATACAGTTTGATAAAACCGACCATTTTTTCCATGAACACCCCGGTAAACGCAGGGGCGACGGCGGAAGGGTCGGTGAGCAGGACGGCGCCGAGGGCGGCGATGGGGGCAAACAGGATGACGCTGTAGCCACGGTAGGCAGCCAGCATCAGCAGCGCGAGCGCCGCCAGGGCAATGATCACACTCATGGTGTGTCTCCATCGGATTGTTATTGTTGTGGGGTAAAGCTGTAGGAAGGGGCTATAGCGGGAATTGTGCCAAGTTTGTAACTCATTGATATATAAGGATAATTAAAGATTTTGGTGATTGGTTTTCGAGTCTTGTCTCTATATCAAGACAAACGAAGTTCCAATGTGGGAGCGGGCTTGCTCGCGAAAGCGGTGTGTCAGCCAATGATTTTGTTGCTGATAGGTCGCTTTCGCGAGCAAGCCCGCTCCCACAATGGGATTGTCTTTTGTTTGAGATGTGTGTCTCTTTATTGAGATTGGGCGATGCCCAACGCCACCATTTTCTTGTACAGCGTCGAGCGCCCCAGCCCCAGCCGCTTGGCCGCCTCCACCACATTACCCTCGCACTGGCGCAATGCTGCAGCGATCAACTGCCGGTCAAAGCGCTCCCGCGCCATGCTGAAGGTTTCGACTTCAACGGGTGCCACGGCATCGCGTTCCACCGGGCTGAACGTACCGATTGCTGCGCGAATCTCCCGCGCATCCAGCACCAGATCATCACTGAGCAACGCGGCCCGCTCCAGCACGTTGCGCAATTCGCGGATGTTCCCCGGCCAGGCATGCTGGGCCAGCAACGCCAGGGCTTCGCGGTCCAGTTCATGCTGGCTGCGCAGTTCTTCAAGGATCGCTTCACTCAACGCCGGGATGTCATCCAGGCGTTCGCGCAGGGGCGGGACCTGGATCGGCAACACGTTGAGGCGGTAGTACAAGTCGGCGCGAAATTCGCCGCGCTTGATCGCGGCTTCCAGGTCGGTGGAGGTCGCGGCGATCACGCGCACGTCGCTGTGGATCATCTCGTTGGAGCCCACCGGCTCAAACTCTTTTTCCTGCAAAACCCGCAGCAGTTTGCTTTGCAGGGGCAAGGGCATGTCGCCGATTTCATCGAGAAACAAGGTCCCGCCCTGGGCGATTTGCAGTTTGCCGGGGCGGCCCTTGCGGTCGGCACCGGTAAATGCGCCGGGTGCGGTGCCGAAGAACTCGGCTTCCAATAGGTCGTGGGGGATGGCGGCGCTGTTGATGCTGACAAAGGCTTTATTGGCGCGTGGCGAGGCACCATGGATGGCCTGGGCCAGCAGCTCCTTGCCGGTGCCGGTCTCGCCCAGCAGCAACACCGGTGACTCGGCGCTCGCACTGCGCCTAGCGCGGCGCTTGACTTCCAGGCTGGCGGCGCTCGTGCCGATAAAGTGCGCAAAGTTGTATTTGCTCTGGCGTGAGCGCAGCAGCGAACGGGTCGAGGCCAGTTCCTGTTGCATGCTCAGGTAGCGCTCGATCATCGGCGAGAGGTTGCGTAACTCATCGAACAGGGCAAAGCCGATGGCGCCGATCACCTTGCCGGCATCATCGTGGATCGGCAGGCGCATCACCACCAGCGGGCCTTTGGGCGTGTCCTGGATATCCAGGAGGATCGGTTGGTCACTGCGTACCACCTGGCGCAGCAGGCTGTTGGAAATGACCTGTTCGCAGGGTTGGCCGATGGCCTGGTCAGCGCTTTTCAGGCCAAAGCGCTTGGCGTAGCGCTCGTTCATCCACACGATATTGGCGTCGCGGTCGACAATCACAGTGCCTTCGCTGGACTGCTCGATGATTTCGAACAGGGACTGGATCGCCAGGCCGCGAACGTGCTGGTAGTCCTTGAGGCTTTCGCTGGTGTTCATGCTGGCGCCGCCAATAAAAAGGTGAATAGGATCACGCCGCCCCTTGTAGGCGCGAGCTTGCTCGCGAAAAACCTGAGGACGCCTCGGGGTGGCAGGCTTTTCGCGTTATCGTTAACGATCTTCGCGAGCAAGCTCGCTCCTACAAGGGCAGTTGTGTGGCTGCGAGCAGTTCTTGGGTGTAGGGATGTTGTGGTGAGTCGAACACCTCAGCGCTCGGGCCGCGTTCGACCACCTTGCCGTCCTTGATCACGATCATATCGTGGGCCATGGCCCGCACCACGGCCAGGTCATGGCTGATAAACAGGTAGGTCAGGCCGTACTTTTCCTGCAGTTCACGCAGCAGCGTCACGACTTGTTTTTGCACGGTGCGGTCCAGGGCCGAGGTGGGCTCGTCCAGCAGCATCAAGGCCGGGCGCAGTACCAGCGCGCGGGCAATGGCGATGCGCTGGCGCTGGCCACCGGAAAATTCGTGGGGGTACCGATAGCGGCTGGCCGGGTCGAGGCCCACATCCTGCAGCACCTTGATCACCTGCGCGTCACGCTCCTGCAGGCTGCAGGGTGCGTGTACTTCCAATCCTTCGCTGATGATCTGGTGCACAGACATACGCGGGCTGAGGCTGCCGTAGGGGTCCTGGAATACCACCTGCATCTGCTTGCGCCAGGGCCGCATCTGCTTCTGGCTCAGGCCATCGAGGGCCTCGCCCTGGAAGCGGATGCTGCCGCTGGAGTCCAGCAGGCGCAGGATCGCCTGGCCCAGGGTGGACTTGCCGGAGCCGGACTCGCCGACGATACCCAAGGTCTTGCCCCGTTGCAGGTCCAGGCTGATGCCGTCCACCGCCTGCAGGTACTGCTTGCGTCGGAACAGCCCGCCACCGATGGGGAAGCGCACACTCAAGCTGTCGACCTGCAAGACGTTCTCGCGTTGATCCTGGCCCAGCGCCGTGCCGACCGGTTCGGCATCCAGCAACAGGCGGCTGTAGGGGTGTTGCGGGGCACTGAACAGGGTTTGGCAGTCGGCCTGCTCGACAATTTCCCCGGCCTGCATCACGCACACGCGCTGGGCAATGCTGCGCACCAGGTTGAGGTCATGGCTGATCAACAGCAAGGACATGCCCAGGCGTTGCTGCAAGGATTTGAGCAACTGCAGGATCTTGCGCTGCACCGTCACATCCAGCGCGGTGGTTGGTTCGTCGGCGATCAGCAATTCCGGCTCGCACGCCAGGGCCATGGCAATCATCACCCGCTGGCGCTGCCCGCCCGACAACTGATGGGGGTAGGACTTAAGACGCTCCTGGGGGTTACGGATGCCCACCAGGTCCAGCAGTTCGAGGATACGAGCCTGGGCCGCCTTGCCGGCGAGGCCCTTGTGCAGCAGCAGGGTTTCGCCGATCTGCTTTTGGATGCTGTGCAGGGGGTTGAGGGAGGTCATCGGCTCCTGGAAGATCATCGCGATGCGGTTGCCGCGCAGTTTTTGCAGGGTGCTGGGCCCGGCGCCGATCAACTCTTGACCGCGGTAACGCACCGAGCCGCTGCTCGCGGTGCCGGCCTGGGGCAGCAATTGCAGGATCGAATGGGCGGTCACCGACTTGCCCGAACCGGATTCGCCCACCAGCGCCAGGCACTCGCCGGGGCGGATATCCAGGGACAGATTGCGCACCACGGTCTGGCCGCTGAAGGCGACGCACAGGTTGCGGATCTCGATCAGGTTGTCGCTCATACGGATTCACTCATGAACGTGGGTCGAAGGCATCACGCAACGCCTCGCCGATAAATACCAGCAGCGACAGAATCAGTGCCAGGGTGAAAAACGCCGTCAATCCCAGCCAAGGCGCTTGCAGGTTCTGCTTGCCCTGGGCGATCAATTCACCGAGGGACGCGCTGCCTGCCGGCATACCGAAGCCGAGGAAATCCAGGGCGCTGAGGGTGGAAATCGCCCCGGTCAGGATAAAGGGCAGGTAGCTCAAGGTGGCCGTCATTGCGTTCGGCAGGATATGCCGGCGGATGATCTTGCCGTCACCCAGGCCCAGGGCGCGTGCGGCTTTGACGTATTCCAGGTTGCGCCCGCGCAGGAACTCGGCGCGGACCACGTCCACCAGGGCCAGCCAGGAAAACAGCGCCATGATCCCCAGCAGCCACCAGAAGTTGGGCTCGACAAAACCCGAGAGAATGATCAGCAGGTACAGGACCGGCAGCCCCGACCACACTTCGAGGATGCGCTGGCCGAGCAGGTCGACCCAGCCGCCGTAATAGCCCTGCAAGGCGCCGGCGGCGATGCCGATGGTGGCGCTGATCGCGGTCAGCGCCAGGGCGAACAGGATCGACACCCGCGCACCGAAGATCACCCGCGCCAGCACGTCCCGGGATTGGTCGTCGGTGCCCAGCCAGTTCACCGTGGACGGCGGGCTGGGGGCAGGGCGGGTCAGTTCGTAGTTGGGCGTGTCATCGCTGAAGGGGATTGGCGGGAACAGCATCCAGCCGCCGTCCTTCTTGATCAGTTGCTGCACGTAGTCGCTGCGGTAGTCGGCCTGGAACGGCAGTTGCCCGCCGAACTGCTGCTCGGTGTAGCGCTTGAACACGGGGAAGTACAGTTCGTCCTGGTAGCTGAGCACCAGTGGTTTGTCGTTGGCGATCAGCTCGCCACCCAGGGTCAGGATAAACAGGCCGATAAACAGCCACAGCGACCACCAGCCGCGGCGGTTTTGCTTGAAGCGTTCGAAGCGCCTGCGGGCCACGGGAGACAGATTGAGCATCAGGCGTTCCTCGCGGCGAAGTCGATACGCGGGTCTACCAGGGTGTAGCAGAGGTCGCCGATCAGTTTTATCAAGAGGCCGAACAGGGTGAAGATAAACAGCGAGCCGAAGACCACGGGATAGTCACGCGACACGGCGGCCTCGTAACTCATGCGGCCGAGGCCGTCGAGGGAGAAAATCACTTCGATCAGCAAGGATCCGGCGAAGAACACACTGATAAACGCCTGGGGGATTCCGGAAATCACCAGCAGCATGGCGTTGCGAAATACATGGCCGTAGAGCACGCGGCGCTCGCTCAGGCCCTTGGCCCGTGCCGTGACCACGTACTGGCGCGTGATTTCATTGAGGAACGAGTTTTTGGTGAGAATGGTCAAGGTGGCGAACCCGCCGATCACCAGTGAAGTGACGGGCAACACCAGGTGCCAGAAGTAATCGGCGATCTTGCCAACGGTGCTCAGTTGCTCGAAGTTCTCCGACACCAGGCCGCGCACCGGGAACCAGTTCAGGGTGGTGCCGCCGGCGAAGACCACGATCAAAAACATCGCAAACAGGAACGCCGGCATCGCGTAGCCGATGACGATGGCGGTACTGCTCCAGACATCAAAACTGCTGCCATGGCGCACCGCCTTGCGGATCCCCAGGGGGATCGACACCAGGTAGGTGATCAGCGTCGCCCAGAGGCCGAGGGACAAGGTCACTGGCAGTTTTTCCAGGATCAGGTCGGTCACTGTGGCGCCGCGAAAGAAGCTGTTGCCGAAGTCCAGTTGGGCATAGCTCTTGAGCATCAGCCACAGGCGTTCGTGGGCTGGTTTGTCGAAGCCGTATTGTTTTTCGATGTCCTTGATCAGTTTCGGGTCCAGGCCGCGGCTGGCTCGCGAGCCGCTGCTGACGCCGTCGCCGGACGACCCGCCGACGCTTGCGCCGCCGATGCCTTGCAGATGGGCGATGGCCTGTTCCACCGGCCCGCCGGGCGCGGCCTGGACGATCACAAAGTTCACCAGCAGGATGATCACCAGGGTCGGGATGATCAGCAGCAGGCGCCGCACGATATAGGCAAACATCAGTGGGCACCTCGCGACTTGCTCAGTTGGGCTTTCATCTGCTCATTGGTCAGGGGTGTCGGGCTGACTTCCCACCACGATTCCAGCGCCTCGTCGTTGCTGGCTTCGATGGCCGGGCGGCCGAAGCGGTTCCACCAGGCCGCCGAGGTGCCGGGCGGGTAGTAATTGGGGATCCAGTAGTAATTCCATTGCAGCACCCGATCCAGGGCATGGGCGTAGCTGAGCATCTGCGTCTGGGTGGTGGCGCGCACCAGGCCGGTGATCAGGGTGTCGACCGCCGGGTTTTGCAGGACGAAGTAGTTGTTGGCGCCTCGGTCGAACGCCGCGGCTGAGCCGAAGTAGTTGTACAACTCAAGGCCCGGCGAGGTGGTGACAGGGAAACCGGTGACGATCATGTCGTAGTCGCGGCTCATCAGCCGGTTGACGTACTGCGAGGAGTCGATGCGCCTGATGTTCAGGGTGATGCCGATCTGCGCCAGGTTGCGCTTATAGGGCAGCAGCAGGCGTTCGAGGCCGTTTTGCACATTGAGGAAAGTGAACTCCAGCGGCTCGCCGGCGGCATTCACCAGCTTGTCGCCCTTGGGCGTCCAGCCTGCTGCTTCCAGCAGGGCCAGGGCTTGCAACTGCTTGTCGCGAATCATCCCGGTGCCGTCGGTGGTGGGCGCCTTGAACACCTGGGTGAACACTTCGTCGGGGATTTGCCCGCGCAAGGGTTCGAGAATCGCCAGCTCCTGGGCGTCTGGCAGTTGCGTCGCGGCCAGCGGGCTGTTGGAAAAGTAGCTTTGCTGGCGGATGTACAGGTTGCGCATCATCTGCCGGTTGGCCCACTCGAAATCCCAGAGCATGGCCAGGGCCTGGCGCACACGGCGGTCCTGGAACATCGGTTTTTGCAGGTTGAACACGTAGCCCTGGGAGTTTTGCGGCGCATCCTTGGCCAAGTGCGCCCGTTGCAGGCGGCCATCATCCAGGGCCGGGCCGTTGTAGCCGATGGAATAGCCGGTGGCGGAAAACTCACGGTTGAAGTCGTAGGCGCCGCCACGCAGGACCTGGCGGGCGACTTCGGTATCGCCGAAGTATTCCAGGCTCAGGCGATCGAAGTTGTACAGGCCGCGGTTGACGGGCAGGTCCTTGCCCCACCAATCGGGGTCGCGCTGGAAGGTGATGGTGCTGCCGGAATTGATCTTGCTGACCTTGTACGGGCCGCTGCCCAGCGGTGCTTCATAACCGCCGCCATTGGCGAAGTCGCGGCTCTTCCACCAATGTTCGGGGAGTACCGGCAGGGTCGCGACATCCAGGGGCAGGGTACGATTTTGATTGCTGGAGAAGTCAAAGCGCACTTGCAAGGGGCCTTCGACCTCGACGCGCTTGACGTCGGCAAACAGCGTGCGAAAGCGCAGGCTGCCCTGGGTCATCAGCAGGTTGAAGCTGTAGCTTACATCTTGGGCGGTGATCGGCTTGCCGTCGGCAAACCGCGCCTTGGGGTTGAGGAAAAACCGCAGGTAAAGGCCATCCTCGGCGCGCTCCATCTTTTCAGCCACCAGGCCGTAGACGGTATAGGGCTCATCCAGCGAGCGGTAGGCCAGGGGCGAATACACCCAGCCGTCCAGTTGGCTGACGCCGATGCCTTTGTCGATATACGGCAGCACATGGTCGAAGCGGCCGACTTCGAGGGCCGAGCGCTTGAGGCTGCCGCCCTTGGGGGCATTGGGGTTTACATAGTCGAAATGACTGAACCCGGCAGGGTACTTGGCGGGCTCGCCGTAGACAGTCAGTGCGTGTTGAGGGGCCGCGAACGAGACAGTGCTCGCCAGCAGCAGGGCCAGGGTAGAACCAACCAACGTGAGGAAGTCCAGTCGCATTATCAGCCTTGGGCGCCGGGTGAAGAAGGAAGGGGACTTGTACCCTAACCGCGTGCGGGTCGCCAGTCACCCTGCTGCCACACAAACACAACGGCCCACCAAGAGGCGGGCCGTTGTGTTTTGCAAAGACGGGGATCAGTCCTGGCGGCTGGTCACTTCCAGCAGGTGATAACCGAACTGGGTTTTCACTGGGCCTTGCACGGTGTTGACCGGGGCGCTGAATACGACATTGTCGAATTCCTTGACCATTTGGCCTGGGCCGAACGAACCCAGGTTGCCGCCATCACGGCTCGATGGGCAGCTGGAGTTGGCTTTGGCGATTTCTGCGAAATCAGCGCCGCCTTCGATCTGGGCTTTGAGTTCGTTGCACTTGTCTTCGGTGGCAACCAGGATGTGACGGGCGGTAGCTTTGGGCATGGTGGGTAACTCCTTGAATAAAAAAGGTGAGCGTACCGGATTCAGGCGGTTATTTCCCGGCAAAGTTCCACTGAATTATCGGGTCGGGTTCAGGCATCGGAGAATGTAGCTGGAGTGCCTGTTATAGGCAGGGGATCGGTTGTAGTGAGAGGGTTCGTTGTGGCGAGCGGGCTTGCCCCGCGCTGGGCTGCGCAGCGGCCCTAAGACCATACAGCCTCGGTTTATCTGAAAAACCGCAGCGGGCTTAATGGGGCTGCTGCGCAGCCCAGCGCGGGGCAAGCCCGCTCGCCACCACAAGCCTGCTTGGCACAATATGCCCGCTTGGCACAATAAGGCCGTTACCGTTCAACGGCACGGCCAGTTCGCTTACGCAGACCCCGGCGTTTTCTGAGCGCGCAGGCGTGCGGCCGCTTCACGCAGCAATTGCTCGGTGCCGTCCCACCCCAGGCAGCCGTCGGTCACCGAAACGCCGTAGCGCATCGACGGGCTGAGTGGTTGGCAGCCTTCGAACAGATGGCTTTCCAGCATCATGCCGATCAATGAGGTGTCACCCTGCAAGCGTTGCTCCAGCACGTCATTGAATACCCCAGGCTGGCGCATCGGGTCCTTGCCGCTGTTGGCATGGCTGCAATCGACCATGATCCGCGTGGCCACTTTGCTTTTGGCCAGGTCGGTCTTGACCTGGGCCACGCTCTGGCGATCGTAGTTCGGGCCACGGTGGCCGCCACGCAATACCAGATGGGTATCGGCGTTGCCCGGGGTCTGGATGATCGCCGGGTGCCCCTGGCTGTCGACGCCGAAGTGGCGGTGCGGGTGAGCCGCAGAGCGCATGGCGTCACAGGCGATGGCCACGCCGCCGTCGGTGCCGTTCTTGAAGCCCACGGGCATGCCCAGGCCGCTGGCCATTTCCCGGTGGATCTGCGATTCGGTGGTACGGGCGCCGATGGCGACCCAACTGAGCACGTCATCGAAGTAACCGGCGGCCATCGGCTGCAGCAGCTCGGTGGCAACCGGCAAGCCCAGGCGCAGCATTTCGCGCATCAATTCCCGCGACAGGGTGAGGCCGGCGGCCATGTCATCGCTGCCATCGAGGTGCGGGTCGTAGGCCAGGCCTTTCCAGCCGATGGTGGTGCGCGGTTTTTCGACGTAGGCGCGGATCACCAGGAGCATCTGGTCACTGACGTCATTGGCCAGCTTTTTCAGATTGCGCGCGTATTCCATGGCGGATTCGGGATCATGGATCGAGCAGGGGCCGACGATGATCAGCAGGCGGGAGTCTTCACCCTTGAGAATCGCGCGGATGGCTTGGCGATGAGCGTTGACTTGCTCGGTCAGGAACGGGCTCAGGGGCAACTGATGCTTGAGCTCAAGGGCGCAGGGCAAGCGCTGGGTCAGCGCTTCATTGGCGCTGGCAAGGGTGGTGACGGGCAGGGCGGCGATGGATGAGTTCATGGTTTCTGCTTCCTGGGCAAGCGGCGGGCTGTTCCCGCACGCTCTGCCCTACTGGGGTGTTCGACAATTGGCCGTATTGGCTGCGTGTGTTGGCTTGCCACCAATAGGTGACCGATCGGAGGCGGCAGGCTGTCCCGAACGGAGCTTGCTAAATCGCCAGGCGGTGCAGGTGTCGTAACGGTAATAAGTGGAGTAGTTCATGGTGTGATTTCCTTTAAGTTCGGTGTGTAGCAAAAATTGTTCAGGGCTGAAAAAACAAAACCCCCGGTCGGGGAGCCGACCGGGGGTTAGATTTCTCTGGCAGGCGACCCCTTGAGTAGTGGGCGCCGATTTCAGGTATCAGGCGCGCCAGTGGCTAAACCAATACCCAAAATAAAAGCTGACCAGTGCGCTCAAACCGTTCACGCGGGTAGCCACGACCGAACGCTGTGCGTTGGCAGTAGGGCAAGCCTGGGTGAGGGTGAGTTGCAACATGGTGTTTCTCCAAATGATGGGGTGGAGCTTAACTGAGGCATGGCGGTGGATTCAATCAGTAATTTCTATCGCGATGAGGGGCTTACCACTATGGGGGCGTCCCGATATGCTGGATGGATGCTCACAATGATAGCCAGGACGCGACCATGACCACCTTGACCCTTGCCAACGCCCAAACCTGTGCCATCGCTGGCGACCTGTCGGGCAATATCCAGCGTCACCTGGCATTTATGGTCGCGGCCGCCGAGCAGGGGGTGCAACTGCTGGTTTTTGCGGAATTGTCCCTGACCGGCTACGAGCCTGCGCTGGCGGCGGGGTTGGCGATTGCGCCGGACAATGCAGTGCTGGCGCCCCTGCGGGACCTGGCGCGTGAGCTGCACATGACGGTGGTGGTTGGCATGCCGATTCGCGTGCCGTCGAGCAGCGGGGTGCTGATTGGTGCGCTGGTGTTGGCGGCGGATGGTTCTATGGCGGTCTACAGCAAGCAGCATCTGCATCCTGGCGAAGAGGCGGCATTTACGGCAGGTTCGGGTGGAGAGGCGTTGGTGTGGGGTGAGGATCGGATCGCCCTGGCGGTCTGCGCCGACTTTTCCCACGCCAGCCATCCACATGATGCGGCGAAGCTCGGCGCTACGGTCTATGCGGCGGGTGTCTTGATCAGCGAGGGTGGTTACGCCGCAGACAGTGCGTTGCTTCAGGGATACGCCGCCGAGCACTCGATGGTGGTGTTGATGGCCAATCATGGCGGGCCGTCCGGCGGTTGGGCGTGTGCCGGGCGCAGTGCTATCTGGGGGCCTGATGGCGAGTTGATTGCGGCTGCGCCCGGTATGGGCGATGCCCTGGTAATAGCGCGCAGGGAGGCTGGCAGTTGGAGCGGCTGGCAGGTCATGCTGTGACGTAATGGAGGCCACCGCGATGGCATTCACCCTCAAGGCCGCATCGGACCAGCACCTGGCCTTTGCGCGCACCCTGACACATCAGGCGATGGGCCATTACTATCGGCAGTACGATTTGGCGTGGTCCGATAAAGGCTTCGATACCGCCTGGGCCGGGCGGGAAAATTGGTTGATTTGCCAGGATGACAGGCTGGTAGGGTTTGTCAGTCTGAGCCGGGATGACAACGCGCTATACATTCGCGAGCTGCACATTCTCGACACTTTTCGCCGCCAGGGCGCAGGCAGTTGGGTGCTGGAGCAGATGATTGCCAAGGCGCGTGTCGAAAACCGGGGCTATTTGCGCTTGACGGTATTCAAGACCAATCCGGCAAAAAGGCTGTATCAACGCCAGGGCCTGAGTATCGTCGGTGAAGAGGGTTGTTTCTGGCGCATGGAGTCCGTTTGTCTGCCAGCGCAGTCGTCGCGTTAAACCTCGCGCTCGACTTGAATCGGTGCATACTGCCCTTTAGGAGCCGATCTCCTGATCATTGCCCAGGCTATTTGCCTCGTTAAGGATGATCCCGTCTTTCATGCCCAAAAGGACCGCGACCTTATGGGCTTCCCCACGCCGCCCCTTTTTGCGCCCAGCGAGCACTTGATAGGTGGTTGCCGGGTCCACGCCATGCTCCCTGGCGAATGCCTGGACCGATTTTCCTTGATGTTCCAGCCAGGCTTTGGCTTGTGCAGCGGTACGGATTCCGGGCATAGTTCAAAACCGTTCAAGTTTGTGTAAAACGAGATGACATCGTCACCTCTTGGGGTGTGCCATAAAGGATATTACATCCAAATGAGTGGAATAGGTTCGCGCTTAAGGCAAGAGAGGGAGCGGCTGGGTTTGTCGCAAAAGGTTTTCGGTGAAATAGGCGGCGTGGAGGCTAACGCCCAAGGTCGATACGAAAGCGGTGGTCGCGCGCCAAAGGCTGATTACTTATCGCGCGTTGCAGAGAAGGGTGTCGATATCCTGTTTGTTTTGACAGGGAGCCCCACGCCCATCCAGCTGGAAAACCTGAGCCAGGTCGAAGAAAAGGTTCTGGGTAACTATCGCGCGATGTTTAAAGAGGATCAGGATGCGATCCGCCGGCTGACCAGCACCTTGGCAGAGCATTGCTCTGTGGTGAATGGAAAATCCCCGCCGATCCCCAAGGAATCCTGACCTTTTACCCAGGAAACACCCCCGCCTGCCGCTCGGCAGGCGTTCGTAGTGTATTGAAACTCTATATATATGACGCGTTCAGCTAGGTCTGTGCCGTGGTTTTTTGCTAAGGTGTCCGGCAACCTATAAGACCATTTCGCGAGGTGTCTGCTTGATTAGGGTGCTAGTAGTCGATGACCATGATCTCGTTCGTACAGGCATTACACGAATGCTGGCTGACATCGATGGCCTGCAAGTAGTCGGTCAGGCCGAGTCAGGGGAGGAATCCCTGATCAAAGCGCGTGAATTGAAGCCCGATGTGGTCTTGATGGACGTCAAGATGCCGGGGATTGGTGGTCTTGGCGCTACCTGCAAGTTGTTGCGCAGTCATCCGGATATCAAGGTCGTCGTAGTGACGGTCTGTGAAGAAGATCCTTTTCCCACAAGGCTTCTTCAGGCAGGCGCGGCAGGCTACCTGACAAAAGGTGCAGGGCTCGCGGAAATGGTCCAGGCCATCCGCCTGGTATTCGCTGGCCAGCGTTACATCAGCCCGCAGATTGCCCAACAACTGGCAATCAAGTCGTTTCAGCCGGTCAGTGACTCGCCATTTGATGCCTTGTCCGAGCGCGAAATTCAGATTGCCCTGATGATTGTGGGGTGTCAGAAGGTCCAGTCGATTTCCGACAAGCTCTGCCTGTCGCCGAAAACCGTGAACACCTACCGTTATCGAATTTTCGAGAAGCTATCCATCAGCAGTGATGTGGAACTGACCTTGCTGGCGGTTCGCCACGGCATGGTGGACGCCAGCGCCTGAAATGCAAGCCACTGAAATAACCGCCGCGTTTGACCCGAGTGCATTTCTTGCGACCTGCAGTGGCCGGCCTGGCGTGTATCGCATGTTCGACAGCGAGGCGCGCCTGCTGTACGTCGGCAAGGCCAAGAACCTCAAGAAACGCCTGGCCAGCTACTTTCGCAAGACCGGCCTGGCGCCGAAGACGGCTGCGCTTGTAGGGCGTATCGCCCAGGTCGAAACCACCATCACCGCCAATGAAACCGAGGCGCTGCTGCTAGAGCAGACGCTGATCAAGGAGTGGCGGCCGCCCTACAATATTCTGTTGCGTGACGATAAGTCCTACCCGTACGTGTTTCTGTCGGACGGTGACTTTCCACGCCTGAGCATCCATCGCGGGGCAAAGAAGCGCAAGGGCAAGTATTTTGGCCCTTACCCCAGCGCCGGGGCGATCCGTGAGAGCTTGAGCCTGCTGCAAAAGACCTTTTTCGTGCGCCAGTGCGAAGACAGCTTCTACAAGAACCGTACCCGCCCGTGCCTGCAATACCAGATCAAGCGCTGCAAGGCGCCCTGTGTCGGGCTGGTCGAGCCCCAGGAATATGCCGAAGACGTGCGGCACTCGGTGATGTTCCTTGAAGGGCGCAGCAATGCCCTGGCGGACGAACTGTCCGGCGCCATGGAGCAGGCAGCCAGTGTCCTGGACTTCGAAAGGGCCGCCGAACTGCGCGACCAGGTGTCCTTGTTGCGGCGGGTGCAGGATCAGCAAAGCATGGAAGGTGGCACCGGTGATGTCGACGTGATCGCGGCCTTCGTCAATCCAGGTGGCGCTTGCGTGCACCTGATCAGCGTGCGTGGCGGCCGGGTGCTGGGCAGCAAGAACTTCTTTCCCCAGACGGGAATCGAGGAGGAGGTGGCCGAAGTCATGGCGGCGTTCCTCGGCCAGTACTACGTCAGCAGCCCCGAGCGCGACCTGCCGGGCGAACTGATCGTCAACGTGGTGCATGAGGATTTCCCCGCACTGATCGACGCGATCCATGCACTGCGCGGCCGCGAACTGGACATCAGCCACCGGGTGCGCGGCACCCGTGCGCGCTGGCAACAACTGGCGGTGACCAACGCCGAGCAGGCCCTGAGTGCCCGCCTGGCCAACCGCCAGCATGTGGCCGCGCGTTTTGAAGCGCTGGCTGACGTGCTCAAACTCGACGAGCCGCCGCAACGCCTGGAGTGCTACGACATCAGCCACTCCAGCGGCGAGGCGACGGTGGCATCTTGCGTGGTGTTCGGTCCGGAAGGGCCGATCAAATCCGATTATCGTCGCTATAACATCGAAGGCGTCACCCCGGGCGACGACTATGCCGCCATGCACCAGGCCTTGACCCGGCGCTTCAGTAAACTCAAGGACGGCGAGGGCAAGCTGCCGGATATCCTGCTGGTGGACGGTGGCAAGGGCCAGTTGTCCATGGCCCGTGATGTACTTAACGAACTGGCGGTGCCCGACCTGATCCTGCTCGGCGTGGCCAAGGGCACGACGCGCAAGGCCGGTTTCGAAACGTTGTACTTGAATGATGCGGCCCATGAGTTCACCTTGAAGGGCGATTCACCGGCGCTGCACCTGATTCAGCAGATCCGTGACGAAGCCCACCGCTTTGCCATTACCGGCCACCGCGCCAGACGTGGTAAAACCCGGCGTACTTCAACCCTGGAAGGGGTTGCAGGGGTAGGGCCAAAACGGCGGCGTGAACTGTTGAAACATTTTGGTGGATTGCAGGAATTGTCCCGTGCCAGCATTGAAGAAATAGCCAAAGCCCCCGGTATCAGTAAAAAGCTCGCTGAGTTGATTTATGCAAACCTACACAGCGAGTAGAATGCCTTCTCACCTCGTAGCCAGTTGTGCCGATGAATATCCCTAATCTGATCACCGTTCTACGCGTCCTGCTCATTCCGATCTTCATTTTGCTGTTTTACCTGCCCTATGAATGGAGCTACATGGCCTCCAGTTCGGTCTTTGCCTTCGCGGCCGCGACCGACTGGCTGGATGGCTACCTGGCACGACGCCTGGAGCAGAGCACGCCGTTTGGCGCGTTCCTTGACCCTGTGGCCGACAAGCTGATGGTCGCCGTGGCATTGGTGCTGCTCGTCCAGGAGCACGGCAACCTGTGGCTGACCCTGCCTGCTGCCGTGATCATCGGTCGCGAGATCGTCGTATCGGCCTTGCGCGAGTGGATGGCCGAAATCGGCGCACGCGCCCACGTAGCCGTGTCCAACATGGGCAAATGGAAAACCGCCGCGCAAATGCTGGCGCTGGTCATCCTGCTGGCCAACCCGTCGAACTTCACCTTCTGGGTGCTGTTGGGCTACGCCTTGCTACTGATCGCCGCCGGCCTGACCCTGTGGTCCATGCTGCAATACCTGCGCGCCGCGTGGCCCCACTTGCGCACGACCGTGGAAAAGAAATAAAACTTTTTTGAATCAAGGGCTTGACGTGTGTTCTGGAATCTATAGAATGCACACCACCAAGACGCGGGAATAGCTCAGTTGGTAGAGCACGACCTTGCCAAGGTCGGGGTCGCGAGTTCGAGTCTCGTTTCCCGCTCCAAACATTAAAAAATGGATCTCTGAAAAGAGGTCCATTTTTTTCGTCCCAAGAAAAGTCTTTCTATGGCTTTTGCTGCGCTCTTCCCTGAAACACGCCTATCCAGTTCTTGTGGACGCACTTTTCAGTGGGTCAGTGCCCGTGTCCATCAGCAACTGGAGCGTACTGCCAAAGAGGTGCGCAAAAATATTGTGTTTCTGGTCGTAGGTCTTAATAGTCCGATCGGACCTAGAGCCTTCCACTTTATTTGGTCGCTGAATCGGCTGATATCACTTGCGACTGCTTAATGCATTCGGACCGGCTGGTTTCCTTGACTGCAAACAACAGGCAGCGCACTGCTTCACGATCCTGCTCTGACAATAAACGGTAGTAGCGGATCAATCGCTCTTCTTCTCGGTCGAGCTGTCGGGGCCGCAGGGATGTACCGAGGGCGGCACGCAGCGTGGGTAAAAACGAAGTATTTAGCATGATCCTGATTCTTCATGAGATGAATGGATATGTGGGCTTCTTGCCCAGAACAACTGAATACATAACGTTTATTGTAAAGAAGGGCTCGTCATTTTTCGTGACTGTCGGGTTTTTCGGACGGGGCCTTCGGAAGCGCTTGGTAAAGACGTAGGAGCGATCTTTCAAGGTCGACTGGATAGTGCTGCGATTGAGCGCAGAGCCCACCAAACTGGCATCCATCGTCAGAGGGCGGTGGGACAGCCACCGACAGCGTCACGCAACGCTGAGGCGCTGCGCATGATGGATAACGCCCCGCGCTTCACCAGACACACTTGCTGGCACAAGATTGATCTCGATCATCTACCCCATCTGACACACCCTCTATGCTGGCGCTTCCATAAAAGGCCAAGGATGGCTCATGGAGAGCCACCGGCCATGCATTCTCAAGGAAGAGTCAGTCATGCAGTCATTGAAGATTATTTTGTTGTCGTCGGCGTTCAACGGTCTGACCCAACGGGCCTGGCTGGATTTACGTCAGTCGGGGCACGAGCCCAGTGTGGTGTTGTTCACCGATGAAGCCACGGTATGCCGGCAGATCGAGGAGTCGGCGGCGGATCTGGTGATCTGCCCGTTTCTCAAGGACCGCGTACCGCAGCAGCTCTGGAGCAACGCGGACCGCCCGGTGGTGATCATTCATCCGGGGATCGTGGGCGATCGTGGCGCCAGCGCCCTGGACTGGGCCATCACCCAGCAGGTCAGGCGCTGGGGCGTCACCGCGTTGCAGGCGGTGGAGGAGATGGACGCCGGCCCGGTCTGGTCGACCTGTGAGTTCGACATGCCCGCCGATGTGCGTAAATCCGAGTTGTACAACGGTCCGGTGAGTGACGCTGCGCTCTATTGCATCCGTGACGTGGTGGGTAAGTTTGCCAGCGGTTTCGTACCGACGCCCCTGGACTACACGCAACCTGACGTGATCGGACGTTTGCAGCCGAACATGAAGCAGGCTGATCGCACCTTCGGTTGGTACGATTGCGCCCGGTTCATCAAACGCAATATCGATGCGGCCGACGGCCAGCCCGGTGTGTTGGCGAGCCTCGCCGGTGGGCAGTATTACCTGTACGACGCGCACCTGGATTCGCGCCGCGGTACGCCGGGGGAAATCCTCGCGGTGCAGGATGACGCGGTATTGGTCGCGACCGGCGATCACAGCCTGTGGATCGGCTCACTCAAGCGCAAGGCCCAGCCCGGCGAGGAAACCTTCAAATTGCCGGCCCGTCACGTACTTGCTGGGCAGTTGGCGGGTGTACCGGTGCTGGACGGTTCGATTGCCAGCCAAGGGTTCGACGAGATGGCGTATCAACCGATTCGGTATCAAGAGTCCGGTCATGTTGGCGAACTGACCTTCGAGTTCTACAACGGTGCCATGAGCACCGAACAGTGCCAGCGGCTGGTCGCTGCGCTGCGTTGGGCCAAGGCCCGGGACACCCAGGTGCTGCTGATCAGGGGCGGGCGCGGGAGCTTTTCCAATGGTGTGCACCTCAACGTGATTCAGGCGGCCGAGGTGCCGGGGCTGGAGGCCTGGGCCAATATCCAGGCTATCGACGATGTCTGCCAGGAGCTGCTGACGGCCCGGCAACTGGTGGTCAGTGGCCTGACGGGTGGCGCCGGAGCCGGCGGCGTGATGCTGGCGCTGGCGGCTGACATCGTATTCGCCCGGGCAGGTGTGGTACTCAATCCGCATTACAAAACCATGGGTTTGTATGGCTCTGAATACTGGACCTACAGCCTGCCGCGCGCGGTCGGCAGTGAAATCGCCCATAAACTTATCGAAGAATGCTTGCCGATCAGTACCTTCCAGGCCCGGCAGTGGGGGATGATCCAGGATATCGGTCCACACTGCCCGCGGGCATTTGGCGCCTGGTTGCTGCAACAGGCCAGCGCTGCGTTGACCGATCAAAAGTACGCCCTGCATCGAGCGCGCAAAGCCCAGTTGGACCTTGAACAGATTGAACGCTGCCGCGAAAACGAGCTGGCTCAGATGCGCTTGGACATGGTGGAAAACCGCCAACAGTTCGCCGAGAAGTGCCGTAACTTCGTGTTCAAGCGCAAGACCTGCCAGACCCCGCAACGCTTGATGGCGCCGTGGGCATTGGCGCCCAAGGCCACGCTGGTTGACTGAGAAGAAAACGCCGCCTCTACTCTTTTGCCGTCAGGGCGGAATTTCCTTTCTGCCCTGGCGGTCCATAATGCCAATGGAAAAAAGACACAAAAGGGTGAAGTGATGCGGCGAATGTATAGGGGCGTCATCTGCCAGGCCTTGCTGGCCATGGTTTTGGCTATCAGCCTGCCGGGATGGGCAGATGCGGCCGCAGCGCCGGCGCCAGTCGATGTCGTCGACAGTTTGCCGCTGTTGCCCGAAGACGCCGACCTCAAGCAGCTCAGCCAACAGCTTGAGCTGATTCGCCAGAGCGTGCCGATCAGCACCAGTGACGAGAAGCTGGCGGAGTTTCGACAGGGTGCACTGCAGGTACAGCAACAGGCAGCCCTGTTGCTCACGGTACGCGCTACCGAGATGGAGCGCCTCGACGATCAACTCAAGGTACTGGGCGAGGCCCAGCCAGGGGAGGCGCAGAGTCTTACCGACCAGCGCAATGCCCTGACGCGCAAAAAGAACAGCCTGCTGGACGATGAGCAGCAGGCCAAACAACTGAGCCAGACGAGCCGCGAGCTCGCTGCGCAGATCGTCAACCTGCGGCGCAATCTGTTTAATTCCCAGGTCACTTCACGTACCGATACTCCCTTCAGCCCCACGTTCTGGTCGACCTTGATCCGCCCGACCCCGGAAGACCTGCAACGCCTGGACAATCTCAAGGCCGAAGGCATCGTCGCCTTGAAGACTGCGGTCAGCCCCGAGCGCCGTTGGGCGTTCTTCGGCACGCTGTTGGCGGCAGTGCTGATCTGGAGTTTCGGCAGGCGACTGCTTGAGCATCTGCTGACCTGGGCGATGATCCGCTGGCTGCCGGAGGGTCGCTTGCGGCGTAGCACGTTGGCGGTGGCGGTGGGGTTATCGTCGATCCTGACGATCATGGGCGCCGTCTCGCTGATGCGCTGGGGCTTGGAAAGCAATGCCGTCTTGAGCGAGAACCTGGCCCGGCTTTCCGATCATCTGGTCACCCTGGCCACCTTCTGTGCGTTTATTGCCGGCCTTGGACGCGCCTTGCTGATGCTGCCGCGCCCGTCCTGGCGGTTGCCGGCCATTGCCGATGAGATTGCCAGTGCGCTTGGGCCTTTCCCGGCGATTCTGGCGGTGGCCTTGATGCTGGTGGCCACCGAAGAGCGGATCAACAATGTCACGGGCGCCAGCCTGGCGTTGACCGTGGCGCTCAATGGCCTGACGGCGCTGACCACGGCGCTGATCTTTATCGCCGCGTTGCTGCGCGTGCGCCACGTGCGCAAGAAGCTTGCGCTGGAGCGCCCGGGCGGGCTCGCCGGCATGCTGCCTTTTGTCGCGTCGATATGGGTGGCGGTGATTGTCCTGGCGTTGTTTACCGGCTACCTGTCCCTGGCGTACTTCCTGACCGTCAAGCTGCTGTGGGTCAGCGTCGTGGCGGCGACGGCCTACCTGCTGATCGCCTTTTACGGCGACGTTTGTGAAACCTTGCTGTCGCCCAAACAGCCGAGCGGCCTGGCACTGGCCAACGCATTGGGGCTGTCGCCACGGCACCAGGCCCAGGCTTGTACGGTGCTGGCTGGCGTCGGCCGTACGTTGTTGCTGCTCACCGCAGTGATGGCGGCCTTTTTGCCGGCGGGCTCCAGCCCCAGCGAGTTGCTCCAGGGTTTCAGCCAGTTGGGCGAGTCCAGCAAGACGCTGGGCAACCTGCATATCATTCCCCAGGACATCCTCGTTGCGCTGCTGATGTTTGTCATCGGCTTGTTCGCCGTGCGTACCTTGAAGCGCTGGCTGAGCGAGCGTCTGCTGCCGGAAACCAACATGGACGCCGGCATGCGTGCGTCCCTGGTCACCTTGGTGGGGTACCTGGGCTTTGTGTTGTTGAGTCTGCTGGTGATGTCGACCTTGCGCATCAACCTGACCAGCCTGACCTGGGTCGTCAGTGCCTTGTCGGTGGGGATTGGCTTCGGCCTGCAGGCCATTGTGCAGAACTTCATCTCCGGGCTGATCCTGCTGACCGAACGGCCGGTGAAAGTCGGCGATTGGGTCAGCCTGGGTGGGGTCGAGGGCGATATTCGGCGGATCAACGTCAGGGCCACCGAAATCCAGATGTCCGACCGCTCGACGGTGATCGTGCCCAACTCACAGTTCATCTCGCAGAACGTGCGCAACGTCACCATGGGCAACGCGCTCGGCGTGGTGGGTATCACTCTCACATTGCCGCTGGACACCGATGTATTGAAAGTTCGCGAACTGTTGATGCAGTCGTTTACCGAGCATGAGGCGATTCTCGCCACCCCCGCACCTTCGGTCACCTTCAAGGACTTGGCCAGGGACGGCCTGATCATTGGTGTCAGCGGCTACGTCAACAGCCCGCGTTCGGTGTCCGGTACCCGCAGCGATTTGCTGTTTATCCTGCTGGCGCGCCTTCAGGAAATGGGCATTACATTGTCTTCCCCCCAGAGCATGGTCTTGATTCCGGGAGAAGGAACTGCAGCGATTGGCGATGGGCAATGACGAGGTAGTGGTGCGTGAAAATAAAAAGCCTGATGACAGTGATGGTTGCTGTCTTGTCCTGTTTTTCCCTGACGGCTTGCAAGAGTAACGACGTGGCTGAAACTTACAGCTGGTCGGGAACGGTATCCGCACCCCAGGAATACCCTATGGAGGTTTACCGGGGCGCCATCATCGCTGAGGGTTTTACCTACGGTTTTGACGCGATCTGGGGCACGCAGAATACCGGTTGGGGCAACCACGGTGGAACGATGACCACCGCGATCGAAAAAAAGCGTGTGCCTTATCAGCTGGAATTTACGTGGTACTCGCTGGTGGAGCGAACGTTCTATACCGGTAACTGGGCCTTGGACAAAGACCAGATAAAGCGCCTTCTGGATGAGGGCTTTATCGACCAGGACACCCGTAAAAAAGACACCTACAACACTTTTGTCGTTGGGTTGGCGCCGCAGGGTCGGGTGGTGCTCTGGCTGAGCGGGGCGGGAAACCAGAAGGAGGTCGGGGTCTTTCAGGCGCAGGCCACGACGATGACCAAGGAGAGCGCCTACAGCAACGCCCAGTACATGTTTAAAGACGGCTATGCAGACCGCATGCTCAATGATCCGTCCTATAAGACCTTCAGCCCGCAAATCCGGCAAAAAATCCAAGCGCAAGGCTATCCTGCGCCGCAAACCTATAGCGTCTACCGGGAAAAATATAGCTGGAGACCTGTGGTTGTCCTGCAAGAGGGCGAATGGCTGGATTTTGCATTCAGCGCCTACAACGGCGAGCAAGAAAATATATTCGCAAAGGCTCTACTGGATAATCGCTATGAACAAAGGGCCATTCCCAAGTTCTGTGGCTTCTATTGGCGCAACGGTACCAGCCGGTATGGCGTGTGGATCGACGCTTTCGATGAGAAGGAAATCTTTGATCTTTTCCAGAAGCTGGGCACGCAAGAAGATATCGACCTGCTAGTGAAGGTTGACGCGCAAAACACCAGGGTTTCCCTGGCCTTAAGGGCGGGACTGCAAGAGTTCCCCATCGGTAAAGCGAAAGTCAGGCTGTCGGGTAAAATCGACTAGGCTCCCCCTGCCGACGGGAGAGCCACGCTTGGGGGCTCAGCCCACTAGCAGGGCTGGGCCGCGAGGCTGTTGCTGATATTGCGCCCCAGCACCAGCACGGTGACAAAACCAAAGCCCACCAGCACCGTGGCGAGGCTCAGGAGTACCGAGCTGCCCAACTGGTCGACGATCCGCCCACCGAAGAATGAGCCCAGCGCAATAATCACCTGGAACAGCGCGACGAAGAGCGGCATGCCACGTTCGACATCCTTGGGCGCCACGACAAACATCCAGATACTGGCGCAGGCCGGGAAGGCGCCGAAGGCAAAACCCCAGAGCCCAATCAACATGGCTGCGCCGGTCATGCCGGTGGCGAAGTGGGGGAACAGGGCGGTGCTGGTGCCGATCATCAGCGCCACCAGCAACAGGGTGTGACGTACGCTGCGGTTGGCGGCGAAGCCGGCAAAAATATTCCCCGCCACCCCAGCCACGCCGAAGAGCAACAGCAACGAGCCAATCGTTGGCCCGTCGAAGCCGGCACTGTGCTTGAAGAACGGCGCGACATAGGTGTACGCGGCAAAGTGCGCCAGGCCGATCAGCAATACGGCGATCAACCCGACCCGCGCTTGGGGGTTGATAAATAAGGCGGGCAGGTCACGGATGTGGATGGCTTTCTCGGGGTTGAGTCGCGGCAGCAGGAATATCTGCGCCAGGAGCACCGGGACGCCCATCAGCGCGGTGACCAGGAAGGTCATGCGCCAGCCCATCAGGCCGCTCAGCCAGGTGCCTACGGGCACGCCCAGGACGGTGGCGAGGGTCACGCCGACCATGATGATCGAAGTCGCCTGGGCGACACCCACGCCCTTGGGCGCCAGCCGGCCGCTGAGAGCGATGGCGGTCGCCCAGAAGCCGCCGATGCTGATACCCAGCAGCACGCGGCCCAACAGCAGCAGGCCAAAGTCGCTGGCAAAAGCCACCACCGAGTTGGCGATGATCATGATCAGCGTCAGGCCGATCAATAGATAGCGCCGGTCCATGGTGCCAATGCTGACCGACAGCAAAGGCGCGGCGAGGGCGGCCATGATGCCCGGCAGGGTCACCATCAGCCCGGCGTGACCGGCAGTGATACCCAGGTCACTGGCGACATCATTGAGCACGCCTACCGGCAGGAACTCACTGGTCACCAGGGCAAAGGCACCCACGGCCACCGAGAGAATCGCCAGCCACTGCTGTTTGACACTCTGTTGATTATGTTCGGGAAGGCTGCGAGGGGCCTGGCTGGCGCTTGGCATGGTGTTGAGATCCGGGGGGAATGCAGCCTGAAGCCAGGCCGGGGGAGAATGTGGAGGCGATTATAGGAATCAGCGTTGGCAATTAAACAGGCCGGTCGGTTTGATAGTCATCATCAATGCAATCAATGCAGCTCCTACAAAACCGGTGGGTGGCGGGGACTGCTCAATTGTCCGCGGCTGCTTTGGGCTTCATCTGCAGCCCAAGCACGCCCATGGCTACTAACGCCGCGCCGGCACCCGCAATGGGTATATAGGCCAGCCCGAACTGGCTGATCACCCAGCCTGCCCCGATGCCACCCAGCGCAGTGCCGAGGTTGAACGCGGCAATATTGAGCCCTGAAGCCACTGCACTGGATTGGGGAATATGCTGGTGTGCCAGGCGCAGCAAACGTAGGGTCGACAGGGTCACAATGGCAAAGAACACCACCCCCAACAGCCCCACCAGCATCAAGGTGGCGATGATCGAGTCGCCCCACACATACAAACCCAAGAGGTTGAACATCAATGCGCTCAACCCGCCGAGCAGGCATCGGTCGGCGTCGAATGCATCCGCGAGGTAACCGCCCAGCACGTTGCCAAGGATGGAGCAGACACCGAACACCAGCATCGCAAAACTCAGCACCTGTGGTTGAACGCTGGTGATCTCCAGCAGGAACGGCGACACAAAGGTAAAAAATGAGAAAGTCGCCACGCTCACCAGCATTGCGATGCTGGCAGCCATCAACAGTTCGCGCTGCAGCAGGGCGGCGAGGCTTTGTTTCAGGCCGTGGTCTTTGTGCAGTGCGTCGGCGGGTGGCTGGCGCATCAGCAGAATCAGGCCCAGGGTGCTGATCAAGCCCAGGCCGCCGATTGCCAGGAATACCATGCGCCATGACCAGTAGCTGCCGAAAAAGGTACCGATCGGCACGCCAAAGGCGATCGACAGGGTCAGGCCAATCCACACCAGTGATAGCGCACGCCCGGCCCGTAGCGGGTCAACCAGCTTGACCGCGGCGTTGGAGGCCACGGCCATGAATACACCGTGCGCCAGGCCGATAACGAAGCGTATGCCATGCAGGGTCACGATATCTGCCGCCAGGCTGATGACTACGCTGCCGGTGGCCAGCACGGCGAGGGTCAGGAGCAACACGGTTTTGTCGCGCCAAGTGGCCAGCATGGCGGTGATGACCGGGGCGCCGATGGCCGCACCCAGGGCGTAGGCCGCGATGGCCGAGCCCACTTGCGAGATGGACTCGTGCAGGTCGAGGGAGATTGCCGATACCAGGCCGGCGACGACGAATTCGGACAAGCCGAATGTGAAGGTACACAGTGAAAAAATGTAGATGACGGCAGGCATAAGAACTCAGTGACGGGAGGAGGGCGAGCAAGGCTTGTGATGATGATGGGGCGCCGCTCGCCCGCTGGGAAATACTATAAAAGTCTCTGCCTGATACCTTTGACGACGACTAACCCCAGGTCGATGGCACCGAGGCAGGATTGAAATCGAGCATGGCGATAAAACTGTCCAGCAACGGTGATGGGTTGTCGGTGTTCCAACTCATATACAGGCCGATTGTCGGGTTGGGGGGCGCGCCCACGGGGCCGATCCGCCGAAACACGACCTTGTCGCGCATGATTGAGTGGGCAATCGATTCAGGCACCAACGCGACCCCGAACCCACAGGCCACCAGGCCGATCAAGGTATGGATCTGCGCGGCCTCCTGTACCACCCTGGGGTAAAAGCCGGCGGCTTCACACAGGGCGATAAGTTGGCTGTGATAGCCAGTGCCCAGGGCTTGGGGGGTGAACACGAAGTCTTCGCCAGCAAAGTGCCGCAAATCGATCTGGCCAGCATCCGCCTTGGGGTGGTGGGCAGGCAGCGCCATCACGATCTCTTCATCCAGCAATAGGCGCGACTCGACGTTTTGCGCCGAAATCGGCAATTTGCGCATGAAGGCAATGTCCGCTTCTCCCGCCACAATCGCCTTGGCCTGGCTGGAGGAGGGCATCTCCTTGATGATCAATTGCACCTTGGGGAAGTGTTCGCGGAACCGCCGCAGGCTATTGAGCAGCGACTCGTAGTAGGTGATCGACACGGCGGTCACTGTCAGCTTGCCCGCGATCCCTTCGGACACTTGGCGAGCGTGTTCGATGCCCAGCTCCAGTTCCTTGAGGGTGCTATAGGCGGCGTGCAGGAACGCGTCACCGGCCGGGGTCAGTTTTACCCCGCGTTTGCTGCGGTTGAACAGACTGAACCCCAGCTTACCCTCCAGGCGGTTGATCGCCTGGCTCAGCGGCGGTTGAGCCATGTGCAGGCGGATCGCCGCCTTATGAAAGTGCAGCTCTTCAGCCACGGCAATGAACTGGCGCAGCAGGCGAGTTTCGATCATGTCTTCTGTTCCTTCATTTGAACCGATCAGTGGGCCAGGCGCGGCAATGGTACCGTTTATTCGCCCGCGTCGAGCCCCAGCCTCTTGTCACTGCCCGTCCGCCCACCCCGGCTGGCGCCCGAACGCCTCGAACAGCTCAATGATGGTTGCCTTGACCTTCTGTACAGCGTTGCTCTCGACCACCGTGTCATGCCAGCACAGTGAAAGATCGCGCTTGAACAGTCGATGATCGATCCTGGCCAGCTTGAGCCGGTGTTGCACCAACTCGGCGTGGGCCGCTGCCCACGGCAGGATCGTGACACCCAGCTGCGCCTTGACGGCTGAGAACAACAGATCGGTGGAGTTGGCTTCAAACTCAACCTCGCATTTGAGGCCGGCCTCCTGCAGGGCAAACTCGACCCGATTGCGAATGGTGTTGGGCGCACAAGGCAGCACCAGCGGCATGTTTGCCAAGGCCTCGATGGAGACCGGTTCATCGGGCAATTCAAACGCCGGCCACGCCACCAGGTACAGGGTTTCGGTCAACAGCCGCTGGAACGCCATGCCTCGGGTTTCGACCACATCAACGCTCACTGCCAGTGCCACCCGCCCTACGGTGATCAGGCGCCCAAGCTCGGCGCTGGGGGCATCAATCAACTCCAACTTTATGCCGGGATATCGCTGGCCAATCGCGCGCGCCAAGGGAATGGCCAGCATGCGTGCGGTACTCGATGGCATGCCGACCGAGACTTTACCCTGCGGGAAGTCGGCGTCCTGGCGCAGCAGTTCCCGGGTGCCATCGGCTTGGCGCAGCAGCTCGATGGCATGCCGGTAAAGGGTCTGCCCGGCCGCCGTGGCGACTACGCCGTGCACGCTGCGTTCGAGCAACGGCATACCCATGTCCAGTTCCAGATTGCGCATCTGCTGACTGATTGCCGGCTGCGCAATATGCAGCGCTTCACTGGCGCGGGTAATGTTGCCGCACTCGATGACTTTGACGAAGTAGCGCAATTGGCGCAGGTCCATGGGTACCTCTTGAGCCATATGATTTTCCGATGAGATCAGAGGAATATCATATTTTTAGTTTATGAGATACGGCGCCTAGACTCGGACCACAACCCACCAAGCGTTCTTCACTGGAGAACCCTATGCAAGCTTTGCAAGGCGTGAAAATCGTCGACCTGAGTCGCGCGCTGTCGGGACCGTTCTGCACCATGGTCCTGGCAGACCTGGGGGCCGATGTGATCAAGATCGAGCCCGGCCCGACGGGCGACATGAGTCGCACCTGGGGCCCGTTCGACCGGGGCGTGAGCACCTACTATTTATCTTGCAACCGCAACAAGCGCGGCATGTGCATTGACCTGCGCAACCCCAAGGGGCTGGCGACCGTCCAGCGCTTGATCGATGGCGCCGACGTCGTCATCGAGAACTTCAAACCCGGCACGCTGCACAGCATGGGCCTGGACTATGAAGTGCTCAGCGCCCGCAACCCACGGCTGGTGATGGGCAGCATCAATGCCTTTGGCACCGACGGGCCGATGAGCAGTTGGCCGGGCTTCGACCAGATCGCCCAGGGCTACTCGGGCCTGATGAGCCTGACCGGTTTCGTCGATGGCGACCCGACGCGCACGGGCACCGCCATCGGTGATCTGACCTCGGGCATGTGGCTGGTGACGGCGGTGCTGGCCGCGCTGCTGGAGCGTGAGCGCACCGGCTGTGGCCAACATGTCAGCACCTCGCTGCTAGCCAGCCTGGTGGGGTTGTTGAGTGTGCACGGCCAACGCTATCTCAGCCTGGGGGATGTGCCACGGCGCACCGGCAACGCCCATTCGGTGATTGCGCCTTACGGGGTATTCCAGACCCAGGATGGCCCGCTCAATCTGGCACCGATTACCTCAGCCATGTGGGGGCGCCTGTGTGTACTGCTGGACTTGCCCGGGCTGCCGGACGATCCGCGCTTTGCCACCAACGAGGCGCGGGTCGAACGGCGTGACGAATTGCGCGGCATTCTGGAGAGCCGTTTGAAAACCCGCAGCAAGCGCGAATGGACGGCCATGTTCGTCGAGGCCGGCTTGCCCGCTGGCCCCATCAATACCCTCGATGAGGTTTTCGCCGACCCCCAGGTATTGCACAGCCAACTGACCGAGACCCTCACGCACCCCACACTCGGCGCACTGCGCCAGGTCGTGACCCCGGTGTTTGGCGCCACCGCCGGTGCTGCCAGCCGTCCGCCGCCACTGCTGGGGCAACACACCGTCGAAGTACTGCGTGAAGCCGGTTTCGACGCCGCATCGATCAACGCACTGCTCGCCGCGCAAGTAGTGTTCCAAGACTGTGCCCAATCAACAGGAACCGCACCATGAATCCAACGTCTTGCGCCACCGTGACCGTCCAGCAGGTCGACCCACGCATCGCGCGGCTGGTCTTCAGCAATCCCACCCACCGCAATGCACTCAGCGCACAGTTGCTGCAGGCGCTTGACGAGAGCCTCGCGGCCCTGGCGGCGCAACGCATCCCGGTGGTGATCCTGGGCAGCGAAGTCGGCCAGTCGGTGTGGAGTGCCGGCCACGACATCCGTGAACTGCAACACGACCGCGACCCGATTGCCTACGGCAAACCGCTCGAGCGCGTATTGCGCAGCATCCGCGCCTATCCCGGGGTGGTGATTGCCCTGGTGTCCGGCTCGGTATGGGGCGGCGCAGTGGACCTGGTGATGAGTTGCGACATGGTCGTGGCAGATCACAGCGCGAGCTTCGCCATGACCCCCGTGAACATTGGCTTGCCGTACACCACCAGCGGTTTGCTGCGCTTTTTCCACAACTTGCCGATTCATGTGCTCAAGGAGCTGTTCTTCACGGCAAACAAGCTTGATGTGCAACGCGCCGAACGCTTTGGCCTGGTCAACCGCCTGGTCGACAGCGATATGCTGGAAGCCACCGCTCTGGAACTGGCCCAAGGCATCGCCAGCAAAGCGCCGCTGGCCGTCGCGGCAGTCAAGGAACAACTGCGCATCCTCGAAGACCTGCAACCGATGCCGGTGCAGGCCATGGAACAGATCGCCGAATTGCGCCGCCAGGCCTGCGAAAGCGCCGACTTTGGCGAAGGCCTGGCAGCCTTTGCCCAACGCCGGCCGGCGGTGTTCAGCGGCAACTAATTGAACACCGTCCCTGTGGCGAGGGGGCTCGTCCCCCGCTGGGCTGCGCAGCAGCCCCAATAAGGGCTACCGAGTAGGCCGAGGCGCAAGGTTTTGGGGCTGCTATGCAGCCCAGCGGAGGACAAGCCCCCGCGCCACATCCCGAAAAAACAATAACAAGGACGGTACCTGCGGGGCCGTCCGACTGCGGGGAGTCAGATTGCAATGAACAATGAAATTCTGTCGATTGTGGTGCTGGTGGTCATCTTCGGCATCGCCAGCGTGTTGCCCATCAATATGGGCGCGCTGGCCTTTGCCGCGGCCTTTGTGGTCGGCTCGGTGATCCTGGAAATGACCCCGGCGACGATCTTTGCCGGTTTTCCCAGTGACCTGTTCCTCACCCTGGTCGGGGTCACTTACCTGTTCGGCATCGCGCAGAACAACGGCACCATCGACTGGCTGATCGAGCGCGCCGTGTTGATGGTGCGTGGACACGTTGCCTGGATCCCCTGGGTGATGTTCGTGGTGGCGGCATTGCTCACCGGTTTCGGTGCCCTGAGCCCGGCGGTGGCGGCGATTCTTGCGCCGATTGCGCTGAACTTTGCCGTGCAGTACCGCATCAATCCGGTGCTGATGGGGTTGATGGTGATTCACGGCGCCCAGGGTGGCAGCTTCTCGCCCGTGAGTATTTTCGGTGGCATTACCAATCAGATCGTGGCGTCCTCCGGGCTGCCGTATGCGCCGTTCACGCTGTTCATCACCAGCTTGCTGTTCAACCTGGGGATTGCCATGGTGGTCTTCGTCGTGTTCGGTGGTTTGCGCAGCGCGCGGCTGTCGCTGGCACCGGTCGCGTTCGGCCCCACCTTGCATACGGCGGGCGCCTCCCTGGCGATTCTCGGGCATGGCGGCACGCCAGCGTCCCCGGCCTATCACCGCACGGACCTGACCGGCGCCGGCGCGCCGCTGCAGTCCGTCAGCGGCCTGGACGGGGCCAAGCTGTCGACACTGATCGGGCTGTTGGCCCTGGCGATTTCGGCCCTGGTGTTCAAGTTCAATATCGGCCTGGTGGCGATGACGGTCGCGGTGGTATTGGCCATGTTCGCGCCCACGGCGCAGAAAGCAGCCATCGACAAAGTCAGTTGGTCCACGGTGCTGCTGATCACCGGGATCATCACCTACATTGGCGTGATGCAGACCATCGGCACCATCGACTATGTCGCCCATGGCATCTCCGGCCTGGGTGAGCCGTTGCTGGTGGCGTTGCTGCTGTGCTTTACCGCCGCGATCATCTCATCCTTCGCCTCGTCCACCGCATTGCTGGGAGTGATCATTCCCCTGGCCGTGCCATTTCTGAGCCAGGGCCATATCAGTGCAGTCGGCGTGGTCGCGGCCATCGCCATTTCCACCACCATCGTCGACACCAGCCCGTTCTCCACCAATGGCGCACTGGTGGTTGCCAATACACCGCCCCAGGAACGTGAAAAGGTGTTGCGCAGCCTGTTGATCTACAGCGCGGTCATTGCCCTTGTGGGGCCGTGCGTTGCGTGGTTGACCCTGGTGGTGCCCGGAGTGCTTTGACGAGCGAGTGGAACAGCGGCTCCAGGGCCAGTCGCGCACGGCTGTCCTGGACTGAGGCCTGAACCCTCTCTTCACCGAACACCAGGCCCTGGAGGTAGGTGAAGTGCAGGTCGAGCAACCCGAGCGTGCCCAGTACCTGGCGCAGGTAGGGCGTCAGAAAGTCCGGTTGCCGTGCCTTTTCGCCCTGGTGGAAACCGCCGGAGCCGACCAGTACATACACTGGGCGGTTGCTCAGCAGGCCGGTCTTGCCCTCGGGCCCTGAACTGAACGTGCGATGGATGCGCAGCACGTAGTCGATCCACAGTTTGAGCGCAGCGGGCAGCGTGAAGTTGTGCATCGGGGTGGCAATGAGCAGGATGTCGCAGCGTTCCAGTTCGCGGATCAGCGCTTCGGAAACCTCGAATACCGGTGCATCGAACGGCGTGGTCGTCGCCAGTCCACGGGCGTAGTCCATGCCCAGTGGCGGCAGCGGGTGAGTGCCCAGGTCGCGCTCCACCAGTTCGAGCCTGGGGTGCTGCTGGCGCAGGGCATCCACCAACTCCAACGCCAATTGGTTCGCATGGGAAACCTGGCCATTGGGGCTGGCGTTGATCAATAGAACACTGTTCATGGCCGATTCTCTGTCTGAAGACTTTGGGTGAAGTGCATGCCGTGGGCCAGCAGGCCTTGGCGAAAGTAAAAACGCTGGGCCAGCGGCATATGCAGCCCGGTGTCCAGCACGAAATGGGTGCAATCGTGCTGCACAGCCTCTGCGCGAACGGCGTCCAGCAGCCGTGCGCCCAGGCCGCTGCGCTGCAGGTCTGGGTGCACCACCAGATCATCGACGTAGATAAAGCGCCCGTAGAGCAGGTTTTCCAAGGCGCGGTAACCCGCCAGGCCGACCACCCGCCCAGCGTCCCACGCGGCCAATAAACGATAGCCTTGTGCGGTTTGGCGCAGCAGCTGCGCCACATAGTTCGCCGGCTCAGTGATGTGGGGCCGCAGCACGCGCATAAGGTCGAAACTGGCCTCGAAGGCCTGTGGGTCTGCCAGGTGTCGCAGTGTATAAGCCATAGGGTGTACGCCGTAGAGAGAAGGCAGACCTTAGCGCCACGATGACTTAAGCTACAGGGCCGAAAAGTGCATAAATGACTAGGCCATGATTCCTCCCTTCACGCTCGACCGAAGCCAGAGTGCGCCGATCTATCGCCAGCTTTACCAGCGATTTCGCGAATCCATCGCCGATGGCCGCTTGCGCCCCGGGGACCGCGTGCCTGCCGTTCGCGCGTTGGCGGCGCAATTGAACCTGGCGCGTGGCACCGTTGAGGCGGCTTACCAACTGCTGATCGGGGAGGGCTACCTGATTGCTCGGGGGGCCGCCGGGACAATTGTCAGCCCGCAACTGGCGGCGGTTTCCTCATCCATCGTTCACGCGCCGCCTGTTGCGGCGCCGTACCTGCCCAATCATAGCGGGGCGCTGCCGCTCGCGCTGCAGATGGGCCTGCCCGCACTCGATGCCTTTCCCCGTAAGCTCTGGACCCGGCTGGCAGGCCGTCAACTGCGCCAGGCTGGCCTCGAGGGGCTGGTGTACCCGGACCCGCGCGGCCATGCACCCTTGCGCGCGGCCATTGCCAGCTACCTGGGGATTTCCCGGGGGATTACCTGCCGCCCGGAGCAGGTGTTCGTGTGCGCGGGCTATCGCGCCTGCCTGGACCTGATCAGCCACACGCTGATGCACCCAGGTGATCGCTGCTGGCTGGAAGAGCCCGGCTATTTCATGGCGCGCAATGCGCTACTCGAAGCCGGCGCGCAGTTGGTGCCGGTGGCCGTGGATGACCAGGGGCTGGACGTCGCCCAAGGCATTGCACGCTGCCCGGATGCGCGCTTTGCTGTGGTCACGCCGACCCACCAGAGCCCGCTGGGTGTGTCGCTGTCACTGCCGCGTCGGTTGGCGCTGTTGGACTGGGCCAATCGCCAGGGCAGTTGGATCATCGAGGATGATTACGACAGTGAGTACCGCTATCAGGGCAAGCCCTTGCCTGCGCTCAAGAGCCTTGACCAGCAGGGCCGCGTGCTCTACGCCGGGACCTTCAGCAAGGTATTGTTTCCAGGCCTGCGCCTGGCCTATCTGGTGGTGCCGCCCGCGCAGAGTGACGCCTTCGCCCGTCAGGCGGATCGTTTGCATAACCACTGCCCGCAGCTCCTCCAGGCGACCGTCAGCGCGTTCCTCTACGAGGGGCACTTTGCACGGCACCTGAAAAAAATGCGCACCCTCTACGCCCGCCGCCGCCAGTGGCTGGTCGCGGCGCTGCAGCAACAGTTTGGGCAACGCCTGTCGATCAACCCCCAGGCCGGCGGCATGCACCTGATCGCAGGCCTGCGCGACGGCGATGATGTTGAACTGGCTCAACGTGCCCGGGCCATTGGTATCGCCGTCGAGCCACTGTCACAGTGGTACCTGGAGGCCAAGCCCAGGCACGGGTTGGTACTGGGCTTTACCAACATCGCCACTGCCGAGCAGGCGGCGACGGTGGCGCTTCGATTGGCTCAAGTGATTCAGGTTTGTGCACACGATCCCGAGAAGATCTGTGCTAGTGTCGATCCATGACCGACTATTGCCTGACCTCGACCACTACCACCACCACCACCGCTCAAAGCGGAGCGTGCGAGGTGTCGTGAGCCAATAGCCAACGAACTTCAAAGGCCCGCCAGCGATGGACAGGGCCTTTTTCATGCCCTTGTGTCGCTGGTTCAAACGCAAGGAGATGCACCTATGTACGCCCTTTTAGTACTCGATATGCAAGTCGCACTGGTCCACGGCCCGCAAAAGCCATGGCGCTGCGAAGCGCTGCTGGACACGGTGAACGCCTTGATGGACAAGGCGCGCAACGCAGGCGCGCCGGTTTTTCTCGCTCGCCACACCGGGCCGGTGGGTTCAGCCATCGAACCCGG